>QMCD01002822.1_pt1 | contig 12271 bp, 7 predicted proteins | sample 1821841 | NCBI WGS metagenome assembly QMCD01 (sample SAMN01991225, study PRJNA193472) | Termite gut metagenome, whole genome shotgun sequencing project. | isolation source: worker | host: Macrotermes natalensis | reverse complement strand
CTGCATTGTTTGGTGCATCCGCAAGCCTGGCGCATTTAAGCGATCAGCTATTTTTCCCTTTTGTTTTCTAAAAACGTATGACAAGTGTTCTAAAAAGGCACCTGTCATACGTTTTTCATATTTGGGGCTGTATTTTTTTCAGATCGTGATAAGCAAAGAGAAATTGCTTAAAGCATTCGTCTGAGGCACTACGTTTTCACCTTACATTTTCTATACTCATCATCAAAACTTTTCCGCCATAATATACTATGAGAAGTGATTAATATAGACGCGGGATAAAAGTGTCAAGACTTGATCCGATCACTGTTTCCCCAACTCGGTAAATAGTAATACCTTCACCTTTTAAAACAAGGAACAGCATTCCAGATTCAAAATAAAGAACTACCTTCACCCTTGTAAATAAAGAATAACATTCACTGTATAATTTAAACAGCAACCTTCATCTTTAAGGAAAGGAATACCCTTCAGAGGTATAATTAATAAAGAAATCAAAAACGATAAAGAATATCAAGAGAAGATGAGTAAACTCATTAAGAATTAATCGATCAATGAAAATCTCTGAATATAAAACTATAACCTGTAAAGAGTTTCTCATTCGCTCATTGTTCACTTCAATACCAACCAAGATATCATCCACCCTATCACATAAACTGTTTAGACAAACACCTCCCTTCCTATGAAGTAACTAATTGAACAGCATCAGCCTGAAACTTCATTGCAAATGAAAGGATAACACTATGGGCAAAACCAAATCCAATACCTTCAAGGGTTTCACCATCAATACCGGTGACGGTAGATACTCGTGTGATGAATATATCCTGGAACAATACGATCAACGCTTCCAGTATCTGCTTTCACGTCACAGCCGAGTATTACAAAAACGATTTGACCTTCACTATCCGCAGGACGGTTCTGTAATACCCACACCTGAGCACATCTATCGCTGCACTGAAAACCTTCGACGAGATTTGAAACGCAACAATCCCCTGCCGAAGGAAGGGAAAAAGCGATCCTCCGGGCGTAAAGGGATAGCCACTTCCCACAATGTTGACCCACAGATACTATGGGTCAAAGAACAGGAAAATGGGAACCCTAATCCCCACTATCACCTTGTCGTATTGGTCAACGGCAACGCGATCAAGTCAGGCTGGTCTATCCAACAGAGAGCGGAGAAGCAATGGGCCAACGCCCTCCAGCTTGATGAAGCCAAAGGGCTGGTCAATAACTGCAATCAATCCGGCCCTGACTCTATTCTGGTCGATAAAAACAGCCCGGAGTTTGAGACCGATATCAATAAGGCTTATTACCAGGGAAGCTACCCGGCCAAGACCAGAGGCAAAGAGCGTCGTGCCAAAGGTGAGAACAGAGCGGGTGGTACGAGGGTTCCCAAAAAGAATGGGTGATCCGCAAAACAGTAAAGGGCAAACAGATGTTACGGAGTGGGTATGGATTTTGCGGATGGCGGTGCCAATAAGCTCCAAGCGCCTATGCGATTTTTTCATAGACCAGTTCCCGCTCCGCTGAAATGGCTTGGCGGATATTGCCACGCAATAGCTTTTCCTGAACAAGCTCAACAGGCAGCCCCAGGATTTTTTCCAGTTCCAATTCAACGGCATGGAGCTTAATGCCCTTGGGACGGGTAGCTTCATTAATCCCATACTGGGTGCTGAGTTTAAGAGCCGCTAATTTTGGAAAACAAATTTCTCTCATCCAACTTTTCCCTGAAAAGCATTTTCTCATCAGGGTAAGCGGCAAGCTGGCACTGTTGGTTTACAAATGGTTCAAGCGCTGTAGGGGGTTCGGTTGTTGTGGTGACAATATATTGAAATGGGGCGTTATCTCTGCCGCCTGATTCTGTGGTTATAGAGGCAAGTTCTGTCAGAAAACTATGATACGGGCCGATATCAAGGTCGGCTTCACGGGGGCTGTCATGTACCAAAAAGCCAGGATGATGGCCTATCCCCTGTGAAGAAGCCAGCATTGACGCGATATCCATCAGAATAAAACTTAAACTTTCCACTGCCGCGCCAGTGATGACGCTGGCGCGTCTAATCTGTGGTGTGAAAACATTGACAGAAGTTATGACGCTACCTGAATAATCGGCTTTAAGAACCCGGTGAACAATTTCGTCAAAAGTGTTCTGCAACCCTAGCCCTTTTTTTGCGGATTGATCCTGGCACAGTTCCAATTGAGTTTTGGCATGGGTAATTTCCGATTCAATTTTCTCCAGTTCTTCATTCTGTTGCTGTATCTCGGTGTCTTGCACATCGCCTGCATCAAGCTGTTCTGCATACTGGAAGTCTTCAAATGCCCTGGTCAGGAGACCCATTTCTTGTTCAATACCGGATAATTTTCTCAGAGTATCCCGCTGTTCGTTTTCATAAACTTCAACTCGCCGCGAAGCCTCTTGCAAAGCGACCGCAGCATCTTCCTGCTGTTTGATAATCGCCTGAAGTTTTTCACGCCGCTGCGCGTTAATTTGCTCAAAAGCACGTTTTTGTTGTTCATCTGGCAAACTGATGATACTTTCAGCCTGTTTCAGGTCTTTGATATATTCCATAACGTAGTCGCACGTTGCCAGAAGCTTTTGATTGACCACTAAACACTCACCACCGGCGTTTACAATACTGGTAAGTTCCGCCAGTTTCTCCTTTTTTTCTTCAGAAGCTGTTTTAGGTTTTGCTGTGTTTTCTGGCGCTACTGGTGGTGTAGCCGTTCGCAAAGCATCAATCTTCTTTTTTCGATCAAGAAGATTGGCTGCCGCGTGTTTTTCTTTGAACAGGTTTTTGTCAATTTCTTTTAGCTGGGTTTCTAGTTCTTGCCGCTGATTACGGAGTTTATTTTTATGGACTTCGACCTGCATAAGCGGGCCATCGAGACGTGGCATGGAGACGGCTCCCCTGGTATCCGCAAAATCCCCAATGAAACCGGCAAGTCTTTTGTGAGCGTCCCGATAAAAATAACCCGCTTCCATCTTGGCGGTACGTTGTTGTTCTTTCAACGTGGCCAAGTGATCCGTCAATTCCGATATAGTTTGGCTCCAGTGAGTTTCTTCTGAATCCAGCAAATCAAGCATCCCGCGAACCAAATGTATTGGATGTTCCTTGGATTTGCGAAACGCTGGTACATTGGAGCCGCTATCGCTATCACGCCAAACCTCAAATTTCCTGAGTCGGCATTCCTGGTCTCTTGTTAGCCAGCCCAGAAGCTGTTCCCACTTATAAGTGATTTCTGGCTGATGAATATTAGGTGGTAGCAATTTGTCCAGTTCCTGACGGAATTCTGAATATCCGGCATTTTCCGTCATAGTGACCAATTCGTCAATGGTTGTTTCTTTTCGAGCGAAAGAAGGCGCTTTATGTGAACCCAAAGGACGTAAAACGGCCCAAGGCATCATGTTTACTTCTAACTCCGCGCCTACCCAGGAGTAAGGAAGGTTTTCCCGAAGGCGTCGCTCTCCATTTTCCGTGGAAAAATGTTGTTCGCCAAGGCAGTAACGTAACAAGCGGCAAAAGCTTGTCTTGCCCACAGAATGCCCGGCCATAGCCATAGGGTTGTTGGCCAGGGCCGGATCGCGTGTCGCCCGGCCCACAATGATATTCAGTCCGCGATGCAGTTCAATATCACGGATAACCGCAAGAGGGTTCAATGATTTGAAAATGACGAGCCGCTTAAACCATAACTTTGGTGTGGAAGAATCATCAAAATTCAAAATTACCTCCTCCCTTATGCGGCCATAGCTATGGCCTTTCGTGCTTCCGCAAGTCGAGTAAAACAGGTGGCTAATTCTAAACGGGATTTTTGGGATAGCCCTTGCGCCAAAAGTTGCTCAATGCCCAGATCGTACTTATTCCCCGCTTCCAAAATGAAAGGTATAACCGCCTCTATTCCTTGAATGGGATACTGGATTCCACCAACAAGGCTACACTCGGTTTTGGCGTTGACCTTGATTCCCAAATTTTTCCTCCAGGAGTTCCACAGTTCTTTTTCACGCACAATATCGTCCTGTGGAAAATCCCACTGTGCGCCTTCCGATTGGGCAAGAGCGTTTTGGAAATCTAAAGCTTTATCCATAAGCAAGGTCGCGCAGGCATCAGGGTGTGTAGCCAGCCAGGCTCGCTGAAACGCTTTATCTCGCGTCAGGCCAGGCTGCGCCTGGATAATATAGGGCAGTATTTTGCGAATTGCCGTTTCCCTGCCAGGGAGCGGGAATATTTGTGGATGCGCCTTTGCTGTGGCTGTGGTCGCTGTGCTTGCGGTTTGTTCCGCGAATGAAAGTGCGGGCAAGGCTTGCACAATTTTCATCGTTTCCAAACTCACTGTAACAATACTCAACAGCAAGTCCAGAATATAGCTTGGTTTGCCATGCTCGGCTGCCCAATCATTGGGATCGTTTTTGATACCGCTATCTTTATCCATTTTTATCTGATAACGCTCCATGATCCATTCGATGGCTGAACGGCCATTAACCACATAATCATAGGCTTCCAAAGGTATACCAGACAGCCTGATAAAGCTGTTGTACTCTATGACACTTTTATCTTCCTTGTTCGGAAAGCGCATTTTCTCCACTTGGAACTTGCCGTTTTCCGCACCAGTCACCGTCACTGCCGGGCAAGGCGGTTGAGCTTCGTAATTCAGGTGCAAATCTGCCAAGGCTCGCCCGGCTTTACTGAAAGCCCAAAAGTCAGCGGGCTTTTCCACCAAAGGAAGGCGTGGGAGCATCTTCTTTAAATCTGCGCTGAATTGAGCACGGTAGTCTGGGGAATGCAGAAGGCCATAGACGTAATAGAAAATATCCTCTTTCGTGACTTTTGGGCCGTAAAGAGAACGGCTCTGCTCCAAAATGAAATCAGTGATACCATCACGGCGGGCGTATTTGTCATTACCTACATCGAACAAGGTCTCGTGAGAAATCTGTTTTTTTTCATAGTAGTAGAGCGGGAAACATTGCGATTTCCCAATCAGTTCAAAATCAGGCAATAAGTTAGTAATAACACAAGAGAAATCTTTCATCACACCGATGCCAGATACACATATAGCAATATTCCCATGGTCATGTGTCGGAAAAATATTTTCCATTTTGTATACCCTCTCATTCAGCGATTTGTTGTAGTATGCAAATTGCTTACAGAAAGGGCGATAGGCTGATACGCAAACACTCTTCTCATTATATTTGAGCACCAGATTTTTCGTCAGATCATTTTTTAGTGAATGAGACCAACTGATTTTTTTTAAATCATTGTCAACAAACGCATCAATATTTAAAGTTGAATGCTCATTGTGGTATAGCGATCTCTGCTCATTATAAAAGGCAATCATTCCAGCAATATTGTCTGACATTCGCGTCTGGGAATAGTTAAAGCACCAACTGTCGCGGCTAGTTAGAAGGCCACCGGAGTAAACAGCAAAAACGCAGTGCTTGTTGTTCTTATCTTTATCACCTAAGTGGATAAAGCTGCCGAACAAATTATTGCGCTGATTCAGCCAGTCTCCATGCTCATTGGGTGTTAAAATATTCCAATTCATTGCAGGGCTGAGAATACTCTTCTTGTTGGCTATAATTTCCAGTTTTTCTTCTCTGGAGCGATAATCACCAATATCGTGGTAACGAATGATGGCCTTGTCTTTATGAACCGGATTTTTGACCAATAAAGTAATGGCAATTGGAGTTCGGCTACCAGAGCCGAAAATTTTCCCTCCCTCTTTACGCGATAGTTCGCCAGATGTACGCTGATTTCCCCGTAAATTAAATATATAAGCCGCGCTGAATTCACTTTCCAGGCATTTTCTAAATCCGTCCATGGCATTACTGTCAAGCCAGCCCGCGCTAGAAACAAAAGCAACAATGCCACCACCATTAGTCTCGTCTAATCTGTCTGTGGCCCACCTGAAGGCGCGTATATAAGAATCATAGACGCTTTTACTTAAAGTGGCAGATGACCTGTGAACATAAGTGCCCGCTATTTTACTATCCAGTCGTGGATAAGGCTGATTTTTTGCATTATCATTTTCAGATTTTTGCCCGGCTGAATACGGCGGATTGCCAAGAATGACCCGAATTGGCGCTTGTCGTTGCTTTTGCACCCGTTTAGAGTTTTGCGGAAGCATATCTGAGTATAGATAGCTGACGTCATCAGTTTCGCCAAGTTGAAAAGTGTCCGTGAGACAAATTCCTGAAAAGGGCTGATAGGTCGAGCCCATTCCAATCTTGTCATGAAAAGCATTTTCGATATTGATGGAGGCAATATAATACGCCAAAAGGACTATCTCATTGGCGTGCAATTCGTGGCTATATTTGTGTGGTAAAGCACTGCGGCCAATCAGGTCACTTTGAATCATCCGAGAAATAAATGTGCCTGTTCCCGTAAATGGGTCAAGTATATGTATGTTTTCATCAGAAAGTGAACGACCAAAATCTTTTTTTAAAATATCAGCTACCGAAGCGTTGATGAAGTCTACTATCGGTATGGGTGTATAAACAATGCCAAGTTTTTCAACTGTTTTCGGGAAAGCTGTTTTAAAAAATTTCTCATAAAGTTCTACCATGACGCTCTGGCGACCTTCAGAATTATCAATACCGGAAACGCGCTGCTTTACTGATTCATAAAAACGACTCAGAACCAGCGTGTCCTTTTCCAGGGCTTGCTGTTCAAGTAAATCTACCATGGTTTGCAATGACTTGGAAACGGGGTTGTTTTTAACAAAAGAGTAATTTTCAAATAATGCCTCAAAAATGGGCTTGGTAATCATGTGCTGGGCAAGCATTTCCACCACTTCCTCCGATTTCACGGAGGGATTGATATTTTTCCGCAGGCCGTTCAGGAAACTACCAAAAGCTTTTTTATGCTGCCCGTCCCTAGTAATGAGGCGCGTTATACGCTCTATATACGCTTGGGCAATTTTCGCAACATCCGCTGCCCATTGTTCCCAATAGCGTTTATTGCCCACCTTTTGCACCATACGGGCATAAATGGCGTTCTGAAGCTTTTCAATTTCCGGGAAAGGCAGGATTAGCTGTTTCGGTTTAGGTTTCCCGTCATCCCCACTTTTTTCATCGGACGACGGGCCTATGCCGCCAACAAGAACGGTGCCACCACCTTCCGGTTTACGTTTGTTCAATTCCAGCTTGTTGACCATAGCGTTAAAACGGTCATCATGGGCACGGAGAGCGTTCAAAACCGTCCAGACCACCTTGAACCGCTCATTATCATTAAGGGCATCTTCCGGCGCCACCCCTGCGGGAATGACGACTGGAATAATAATATAACCGTACTTTTTGCCCGGCGCTACACGCATAACCCGGCCCACAGATTGCACCACGTCAATTTGCGAGTTGCGTGCGGAAAGGAACATCACCGCGTCCAAAGAAGGGACATCCACACCTTCCGACAGACAACGAACATTCGTCAGAATACGGCATTCATTCGCATCTGTTGGGGCGCTTTTCAGCCAGGCAAGTTTTTCATCCCGCGTTGATGCACCCATTGTGCCGTCAATGTGATCCGATGAAACGCCCACCAATTCCGCCCGCTCTTGTGCTGTCAGGCTGTCATAGTAATCGTCTTTATGTTCATTAAAAATACTGGTAATTTTTTTGGAAACTTTGATCGCCTGGCAAAAGGCCACGGCCTTGTGCATGGGGGCGGGATCAGATGCTTTTAAAAGACCTTCATCCACCAACATACGCTTGGAAAGCGCATTGATGCAGCCGATCAATTTGCTGGCATCATCGGCATTGATTTCTTTATCCTTGTCAGCCACGGCTTTTTGCAGAGTGTCCGGCATTTGGCTTTCATTTATGGTAAGAACCAAGACCTTATAATCAGAAAGCAACTTCTTATCCACCGCTTCGCCAAAGCCGATGCGATAAACTTCCGGCCCATACATGGCTTCATCATCCATTGAGCAAAGATACGCATTGCTTTCCTTTGCTTTTTCCTTGCTGGCGTCGCTATACAGACGCGGTGTTGCCGTCATATACAGACGTTTTTTCGCCTTGATGAAGTTGTTGTCATGTACTTTGACAAAAGCGGCATCTTCCTCATCTTTCAAAGTGACACCCGTTGTCCGGTGGGCCTCGTCACAGATTACCAGGTCAAATTCTCGTTTAAATTCCTTTTGTGCCTTGGCAATGACCTCTATGGATTGATAGGTGGAAAAAACCACAACCAAGCCTTTTGGCTTTTGCCAGGCGGTCGTAAGCTGCTTCAGAATATTCGGCATAAACGTTGAGGCGGGCAATGCTAAATCTTCCACGGACACCCCGCCCCCATCGCCATCTTTGATTTTGCGTTTAGAAATCTCAGGATCAGAACAGATACAAATAGGAAATATGGGCTTGTCGGACTCCGCCGTCCATTCTCGAAGCGTCTGCCCCAACAGGGCGATGGAAGGCACAAGAAAAAGCACCAAAGCTTTGTCGGGCGTTTCCTGTTCAGCTATTTTCAGAGAAGTAAAGGTTTTACCCGTACCGCAGGCCATAATCAGTTTGCCGCGATCACCGTTCTGAAAATGGGTATGGAATTTTTCCAGGGCATTTTTTTGGTGATCCCGCAGGCTTTTCTTCATAGTCCGCGCCAGAGCGCCAGAGATGCCCTTATCCAAGGCTTCCCAATCTACAGGCGCGTCTTCAAGGTCGGTCAATCCCAGGCGCAGGACAGACGGATTCTGATGTTTTATGGCATTTTCCGCTTCGCTGCCCCATTTATTCGTGGTGGAAATCCATAGGCGCTGCGCGAAAGTTGTCGTTTGAAATTGATCGTTGATGAAAGTTTTGCTGGAAGTGGCAAGAAAGCTATCCACAGCGGGTTTGTCAATATAGGATTTTTCATCCCAACATTTACATTGAACAGCCCAAAAGTCACCCTCAACCGTCTGGGCTACCAAGTCGATTCCAGTATCCTTGCCGCCAATGTTTTCCTTATAAGGAAAGTCATTCCAGAGCCAGACGCGCTTAAATTTACCTTCATACCACGGCACGGTTTGCAGAAAGGCACTCATCAGCCGCTCAAAGCGCGCCCCTTTATCTTTCTCCGAAAAAGATATGGTGCGATATCTTTCCAAAACCTTATGAAAATTCATGGCATTACACTCACAGCCTTGATTGTATTCAAAACCGTAATACAAATTGATAATACGGATCGCAAATAATTCCGGCATTATAACATAAATTGGCCGGTGGAGTTGGTAAATTTCCATCCGGCCTCATCTGTTTCAGCCCCTTGTCAGGTCTTCACTGCTCTGTATTACCGCCGTTTCTTCACCACCCGCACCAAATCCATCATCAAAATCAGCTCCTCCTGCGCGTCAGGCGGCAGGGGGCGGAGCATATCCGTCAGGCTGTCCAGTTTGACGGATAAGGGGTCGCTGTCCATCCGAAATAAATCCGCCACCGCGCAGTCCAAGATTTTAGCTATTTCAAGCAGACGTGGAAAGCGAGGGGCCACTACGCCTTTTTCAATTCGGCTGAGTGAATCCGGCCCCATATCCAGCTTTTCGGCCAGTTGAGCCTGAGTCAGGCCCAGAGCTTTGCGCCTGTTGCTGATGTTTTCCCCGACGATGGAAGCCAATTCCTGAACTTTTCTGGCAGCCACAATGTTCACTCCTTTTCCGTGTGAAAATTGTACCTGCCAATGCCTTCGCAATGAACAGCTTTATAATCCAAAATACTTGACATTTTATCCAATAATGCTAATCTAAACTCATTATCGGAAATAGATTAGGCAAAATTTGGCCTGATGGGGGTGGGGAAATCATTGAACCCCGAATATTCTCATACAGGTGAAATATTCATCGAACTATCAACCTATAGGGAGCTTGAGATGTCTGGCGAAAACAATCGTGCCTTTACTTCAGCAATCGGTTTGTATATTTTCATCGCTGTAATGGTTGCAGTTTTAGTGGCGGCAACAGCCCCAAGCTATTTAAAAATGCCCGAAGTAAGTTTTTGGCGCAGGATTCTCCTTTTTATTTTGAGTGTTCCGGCGTGTACTGTCGGCCTTTTTCTTGGTCGAGTGATACGAGATGCCATCGCTCCAGCTTTTGTCGTTGCTGGAAGCACTGGAGGCTTGATAAAGGCCAGGCTATTTTGGGCATTTGGGCCGCAGGCCATAGGTCTGGCGGTAGGTTTAGCTTTGGCAGGCTATGTAATTGAACTTTTGCCTGCCCCAATAGTTCCGATTGATGAAACAAAAATTATCGGCGTCTATAATGGGCAGAATGGATTGGCGGCTATTTGGGCTGACAAGGACAGCAAGGGTTACTGTATCAAGTTGGGTAGCAGTATAATTTGTTCTGAGGAGGGTCTTGATAAATCCAATACAATAGAATTTGAAACAGATATCAATGGCAAAAAGGCCAAAAATGGAATAGAGCTGGAATTTGAAGAAAAAGGACGCGGGATCAGCTTTACGGTTGATGATTATGGAGTTTATTCCTGGAGTAAGCCATTTAAAAACTGGATCATGAGCATCAACTACAAGGAAGGATTGTTTTGTGGAGAGAAAGGCATCCAAAGTAATTCCCCCAAAATTTGTATAACAGACCAAAATGCCAAAAAAGAAAACTGGTTTACCGGTAATTGCGGTTTCAACGCTTGCCCCCCTGTAGGGACTCCAATAACGTATACTTATGATCGCTATGAAATCTTCGACCCCGACACTATGTCCTTTTCTGATGAAGAGGTTCTAACTTCTTTTCAGCAGGCTCCACCACGCAGTTCAATACACCCAACAGATGTCATTCTCTCACCAGCCCCAGCCCCTACAAACGAGGTCATTCCAGGTTTACCTACAATGCCTGGCGCTGGAAATTCCCGACAGCCGATAGAAAATGGTGGTATACTGCCTTATCCTCCAACCAGTACGAGGGGAGATTATCAGGGTACCCACTCAAAATAGCAAAAACCCCTTTATATTTATGGAGGAATTATGCTGAAATTAAAGTCCTGTATTTGGTTGTTTGCGATGATTCTGATGTTGTTTTCTCCCGTCGATCTTTTCGCTGAGGAGTTTGATCCGACGGGTATTTATCAAGTTCAGAATGCAAACGCTTGCGCTATGGCAGTAGTCGAGATAAATTACCCGATGGATAATTTACTTGTCACCGTTAGGTGTTGGGTAGAAGAGGTTGATCTTAACACAAACTATCGCCGTCAAGATATTATACTTGAAGGTTATATCAAGAACTTTGAATATGAGCCTTTCGTAACCTACACCGTCCACGAGGTCTGGGACGAAAGTGGTGAATCTACCTTTGCTATTAAGTTCTACCCTGAAGATGGAACGATCAGGATTGATGATGACCTTTTAACCGATACTCTTCTACTCGGTAAGAATACCGTAGTCCAGAAGACAGCTCTCGATATAATGCTACCTATGACCAAAACTACTTTTAATCCAGTCGGGATGTATATTGCTGATACGGATCATGGTTATAGTGAGAACTACTCAACGGTGCTGGTGAATCTATCCGAAGATGGCGGTTGGTATATGGCTGAGATCATGTTCTGGAAAAAACCCGTTCCCGAAGAAACCGACTTCCCCGATCCCGATATCGAACTCAATGTTGTGATCGATAGTTGTGATGAAAAGAATATCTGTACGTTTGTTGATGGTGATAAAAAAGTTGAGCTCTGGTTCAATTTTGAAGCCGATCAGGCACTGCGTTTATCCAGTGACCTTAGTAAAGAGATCACTATGCTTGATAAGGTGGACATTTCCAATTGATAACCGTTGAGCCTGCTTTACGCCGCCCCTCTCAACAGTGACACTTCCGGCCTCCACACCGACTCACTCTATCAGAAGGTCGGACTCTATTGTGCCTCGGTTGGTTTGGCCAATGTGGTCAAGAGCACTGGCCGTGAGGCCCTGGAGGGCAAGTTGGCTCTGCCAAAAGGTTACAAGGTTTTCATCGTCCATTCCATAAGGCTGGCCTCACTGAGTGAAGAAGCAAAAAGTTACTGTGGGTTCGAGCCCGCAGTAGCTTTTCGTCTATATGTAGCTCATCTACTTTACCGTATTTCAAACCATTTCAGGTATATATTACATAATAAAAGAACGCGTGTTCAATCCCAAACTCCCATCATACGCCTATGCGCGTGTGGTGGGATAACTTTTTTGAGGTGACGTATGGAAATGTTTTGTTCGGAAGAGATCACGGAACTGGCGGGAGCCATGCTGAAGGTGCAGGCTGGGCTGGAGGCGGCGGTGAAGGACGCTGAAAATCCGTTTGCGAAATCGAGGTACGCCTCGCTCAATTCGGTGGTGGC
>QMCD01005316.1_pt2 | contig 12272 bp, 8 predicted proteins | sample 1821841 | NCBI WGS metagenome assembly QMCD01 (sample SAMN01991225, study PRJNA193472) | Termite gut metagenome, whole genome shotgun sequencing project. | isolation source: worker | host: Macrotermes natalensis | reverse complement strand
ACGCATTCTCGTACCAATAGACCAAGCCGATTTCAGCAAGGAAATCACGCTGTGGCGTGAGTGGTACAATTCGTACAGGCCGCATCAGACTCTACTTGGCAAAACGCCGGACGAGGTCTATTTTTGTAAGCGTAGCGCAAATACTTTGCCGCGAATCGAACCGCGACCTTTAGCGAAACACAAAACGCCCTGTGCAAAACCGAGAATGATGGTTGCCGGAAAGCCGGGGCGAAAATTCGATGCGCAAATTGCATTTCTTGAAGGAAGGCGGCATCTGCCGATTCTCATTGTGCAGCGAGAATGAGTTTCTTGAGTTGACAGGTTGTCCAAGAACGAAAGGTACGCGCCGACTCTATATTTTGTGCGCTATTTTGGCGGCTCGTCGTTCATGCAGTGAGAATCGTCTATTTCGCCGCTCATTTTTGCTCCGCTTTCGGCGTTTCGACCTGCGTTTTCGGGGAGGCGGACATCCTTCGGACAAGGACACGTCTGGACAGGGGCAGGACATGGCGATTCAAGTAATACATCCTTAAGAATCTTTGGCCACAAATTCTTTGCAAAATCCATATTGATCGTGAGAACAAGTTTATCACCTTCAACCCGTGGCATAAGTTTTCGCAACAGGGCAATTTTCTGTTCCTTTGTCCATGAACCATCAACTCCTATATTGAAATTTTTCCGAGATTCGACAGGAACCATACTTTCAAGATACGAAAGATGATTGCCGAGTATTTCTGCATAAACATTGTCGAGTAATGTTTTAAGTTTTTCGACATCCTCTGGGGTGGATTGACACACCAGCTGAATTTGTGGCTTATTCATGTTGACTGTATAGGTGAGATACGTCCGACTCCTTTTCAAGAAATCAAACGATACATCGTTGACGGTATCACTCATGCTTTTCAAGTGCGACAACTCCCACGCAATAACGGAATCAGGAAAAAGAAAGGCCATCTTCACACAATCATTATCATCAAACCTGGAAAATGCTTCTCGAAGACCTTTCGGTTGAGTCGGGCGAAAGGATGCAAATCTTTTATTGAGATACAATTGTTTTTGTTCCGGTGTTAGCCCATAAAAACCGTTTAGCGTTTTCAGCGGCGCGGGAACAAACATAAGATGCGCTTGCTCCGATATGTAAGAAACATTTTCCGTCCAAGTATGATAATAGCTCTGGAGCCTGTATAGTATGGGATGACCAACCATAATCATGGCATTATGTGCGTAGACAATCCACCATTTTTCAGGTGTTTCTGGTACACTTTCCTCTGGTCTGCCGAAATGTTGTTGTATCGCGCGAGCTTTACTGGAATCTTCTTTGACATCTGGAAAAATTAGATACGGACCAAATTTTATATCTTTCATGTTCAGTATCGTATAATAATGCGTTACGCCCTGCTCGATCAATACTTCCAAAGGAGTGACCTTGTCGACAACCACTGATGTACGGCCAAGTGTTTGCTTTCCACTAGACAAACTCTCTCGAATTCCAATATCCAATTCTTCCGGAAGCAGAAGCTCACCAAGGAGTGGCGCAAAGTTAGGCAATTTTTTACATTCTTGAAGGTTTACGTAACACACCAAGGCAGTGTCATCATCGATAAATGGCTCAATCTCCCGAGCCATTTCAGCCGATGTCAGGAAGTTTGATTTTTCCTCGGCCTGTGTAAGTGTAGTGAGCGTGAGGATAAAACAAATCATAAAAAAACGAAAACTGTAACGAATTATTTTCATTGAAATTACTTGCTTATACAAGCTCTAAAGAAACAATAAGGTATTAAATTCACGCAAAAAACACGGAGACGAAGGCGGTTGCCGCCCCAATCCCAGGGCCAGCGCACCATTTTAGGCGATCTGAGAAAAATAGAAAAACTGATTTCAGCCTTAAAACACTGTACTTTCAAGGCGCGATGCAAATTGCGTTTACAATCTATTTTATGTTTCAGAAACAAACTTGATAAAATTGAGGTTCAAAATCGCATCAAACCCTTGATTTTAAGGAAAATAACGTGCGCTGGCCTTGGCCCCAATCCCCGTGCAAAAGGTAATACAATTATGTAGATAACACGACCTTACTCAACTTGGAATTCTGTTGTCTAAAGTGTTCTTAAAAAGTATTTTCTACATTCACACAATGCATTTGGATTCGATTCCAAGAAAACATAAAACACATACAGTTGCGTTGTAGTGGCGTCCTGAGTTGCTGTGATTCGTTTGGAGCCGATTTTATAGTATGCGTACTCATTTTCCGATACATACGGAGAAGATGGAACAAAAATATACTCATCTTTTCCCGTTGCTGTCCCATTATTATTGGACAAACCTGTATTGGGATTGTACGCGTCCAGTGTTGGGTCATCCGGTCTAGTCCCCAAACGATCCGGATCTCCAGGCGGCAAAAGTTGATGCATGTTATGAATGGCTAGAATGGGATTAGGAAATACTTCGCGTCCATAATCGCCATGCGCATAAACATCTTGGAGCGAGTGTAAGGCGTAACCCAAATGCCTCGCTGCTTCTTGAGGATTAATTTTTCCTGTAGGATTATTGCCCGTGCAATAGCCATAAGCCCGATCCATTTCTGCATTTGCCTTGTCTACACGAGTATCACCTGTTTGACCGTATGCTTTACGATTGAAATGCCTGGCTTGATCGCCTGTGGGCAGCGGCCCCATTCCAAAAGTTGTGTCGACAGCTGCATCAGCGGAGGCGATAGCACCGCACGCTTTAGGTGTGAATTTTTGTCCTCCTACGCCACCGATCGAAATTCCAAATGACATGCCTTGACACCACTCATTTGTTTTGCCGTTGTGAACACTTTCTTTCCACTCTCCCAACGGATCAACATTGTCCATCACCCCATTCCCGACATACCTCCCCAAATTCCCATCCCCAGCAGCAAACCCAATCGGATCCTCACTACACCACCGCCCAACCCCCGCATCATACCACCGATTGACATTCCACTGCAATTGCGTTGCGTCGTCGAACATTTTGCCCATGTACAAAAATGCAAGCTCTTCATCCGGTTCGCCTTGAAGTTTGCCAAAAGCATTGTATTCCAAGTGCGAAACAATGTCAATCATTTTTTTGTTTCGTTTCCTCCGTCTCGCCCTGCGTTTTCGCAGGGGCGGACAATGCTTGGATTGGGACACTCAACGACACAACTTTGAAAATTATTTTTTTTGTTACATGTCCAAAAAACCACGCAAACGAACACCATGAAACTATTAAAACCAGTACTGCTAAAATCATATCTCGTTCAGGAACAATCCTAAACATCCACATTATAAAAGTGGATTCATGATAAAGACAAAAATCTATAGGTGACAATAACCACCGTAATTTGCACAAAATTGATATGCTGTACAATGCAATCAATACAAGGAAGCCGAGCATCGTAGACGCAATTCCCTTCAAAACGGCAATACACATTCAATTAATCTCCTGCAAGATGAGCAAATTATCCAGAAAAGTTACAAGCAGCAAAATGAAATGCGATCTTTATTCAAAAAAGTATTTAATGCACGTACAAATTTTTTGTGTTTTTGTTTTTGCTTCAATTGTCGTTCTGAATTTTGTCAACAAATTGATCGAAGCAGTTTTCGTCTGTAAGAATCTTTGAGTTCCTTTTTTATAAACTGCATAATCGACAACTTGGTCAAAGAACAAAATGGTGATTATTTTAGTTTTAATGGCCGCACCTGCCGGTCGAGGTCCGCCTACCGCATCTAAACTAATGTCATCAGGATATTGCCAAGGTTCACCGGCTGCACCTGCCAATACTGGCCCATATTTGTTATGGGTTGTCCACAAACCACCATTGGGCAGCGTATCAAAAATGCCATAATCTCCATGTGCATAATAATCCTGGAGAGGGTGCAAGGCAATTCCAAGATGCTGTGCCGCGTCGACGGGTTTGCCATCAACACAGTAATCAATAGCATTTTGATAGTGTTCGTCTTTATAAAGAGTCCTTGAATCAGTGTTTGGGCGATTTCTATTAAAATGATAGCCCTGGGCTCCGATAATTGGCAGGTAGCCCGATGCTAAAGGGATACTGGAAACAGCATCTCCATCGACTTTTTCGTCCCAAATCGCAATCATATCGGCAGCATCATAGGTGTATTCCACATCTTTTCTCGCCCACTCCCAAGTTTTGTCGTTGTGAACATTGGCCCCCCATTGTCCTAGAAAATCAACTTTCCCCACGACCGCATTCCCTACATACCGATTGAGATTCCCATCCCCCGCCCCGAACCCCACCGGATCCTCCGAACACCACCGCCCAACCCTCGCATCATACCACCGATGGACATTCCACTGCAATTCCGTTACGTCATCGAACATTTTGCCCGTGTAACGAAATCGCGGTTTCTCGCCTGTTGCGGAAATTAACTGCCCGAACGCATCGTACTGCAATTCCGAAACAGCATTGCCATCCTTGTCCACAACTTTCCGTACAGTTCCGAGGTGATCGGCAATGACATAATTATCGTTACTCGCAACGAGTTCATCTTGCTTTGCTCCCCCAAAATATTTTTCCTTCGTTTCGCCCTGCAAATCAAGCACTTTCACTATTTGCCAGCCATCGTGCACAAAAATTTCGTCATTTCGCCGCACAAGCCTGCATAATCTTAGTTTTATAAAACTCTAATTCAGGGTAATGAAATGAATCAAGGTCTCTTAAATATTCATCAAAATTTTTGCATTTACATTCAATCAAATGTTTGGAATGAATTTCGGCAAGTAATGCCATTGCGCCATTTACTCGTCTTGCTCTTCCTTCAAAATAAGTGGCAGAGGAATACAGATATACAATTATAATGAGCAAGCCAAAGACTATTATTCCGAAAAACGTCGTTGAAATTTTCATGTCTCACTCCGAAACTTTTTTGTTGACTATAAATCGTCTGAAACAAATGCTTCACGGCACTAACTTATAATTAAACCCATCGCCGTCACGAAATACGTTTTCGCAAAAGCATTCCTCTTTTTTATTGTCAAACAGTGCTTTCCGAGAATTATTCAATGCATAACCAATCGTACTCTTTGCCCATCCGCCACAATCAAATAGGCCGATTACATAGAATGGTGGGTCAGCTTTGTCTTCTCCCTTTTTTTGAATCAGATAAAATCGGAAAACGTCGGGAATGTAACATTTATTAATCCAAATATGTTTACAAATTGAATAGGCTTGATCACCAATAGGTAAATCTGCATCGGGTGCATTTTCTGGAGCAGAAGCAAATTCGTTTTCAAGTATTTGCCCCGGACCGATAGGCAAGTCGCTCTTTTGATAAAACCCAAAACTCTGTCCTTCTGTTGCTAAGAAGACATGTGAGGTATGATACGAAAATATGCCAGTTACATGATAGGCTTGACAATGTTTTGCACCTGAATCAATATAATCATCTAACGGAGCCAATCCATTATGATCTGTCAAGAAAATGGCATCATTCCCGACATACCTCGCCAGATTTGTGTCCAACGCTTCAAATCCAATCGGGTCTTCGCTGCACCATCTGCCGACGTTCGCATCGTACCACCGATTGACATTCCACTGCAATCCTGTGACGTCATCGAACATTTTGCCGGTGTAACGGAATCTTGGCCGCATTCCCGTACAGGAAACCAACTCGCCGAAAGCACTGTATTTCAAGGACGAAACGGCATTCCCATGCTTGTCAACAACTTTCCGCACGCTTCCGAGATGATCCGTCAACACGAAAGCATCGTTTTCGCACAACAACTCATCCTGCTTCGTTCCCCAAAAATACGATTCCTGCGTTTCGCCCTGCAAATCAAGCACTTTCACGATTTGCCAGCCATCGTGTACGAAAAACTCCTCATTGCGACTCACTAGCCGATTCAGATGGTCATAAGAATACGCTACAATTTCTTCCGGCGTGATAACTTTTGTCAAGCGATTGCGATGATCCCATTCGTAACGGATATTGCCCTTCGCAATTCGATTGCCTTCGTCGTCGTATTTGTACTCGTTTTCGCCGTCAGAAAGCAACTGATTGTTCTTGCCCGTTACGAAATTTTTGCGATTGCCATTCAAGTCATAGTCGTACTTTTCGTCCGGTAAAGTTGCGTAATCCGCACCGGTCAATTGGCTTGCCTTGTCGTAACTATATGTGGCAGTTTCGCCAGCAATATTCATGGCAGAAATTCTTGAAGCCAAGTCCCATTTGTAGCCATAATTGGCCATCTTGCCGTGTTGAATGTCTGATAACCTGCCCAGGCCATCGTAACTGTACGCCGTTGCCATAACCGGCGTGATCGCCGCCACTCGCTGGTTCGCGTATTTGTAACTCACCGACTGGTTTCCGCGTTTAATCGACGCAACCTGGCCTCGCGGCGAATAAGTATACTCAGTCTTTTCGCTCTGCATTTCAAGGACTTTGCGGCGATTCAAGTTATCGTAACGCGTTGTCGTTTCGATGGCGGCAAGCTCGCCCGGCTTGAAGATGGAACTTTCGGGCCGCCCAAATTTGTCGTATTTGTAATCGTATCGAAAATTCTCGTCACCGATGATTTTCAAGGTTCCATCCCAATTGTTTTCGTACTTTAATGATTTGACCACTTTGTCGCCATCAAGCCATTTTTCTTTCAGCCTGCCAAACCGGTCATGGATATATTCTGTAACACGCCCGTTGCGATCCGTTTTCTTCACGGGCTTTGTTCCAACGTACTCGAAAAACCGCGACTTTTCAAGGGAATTCGTCTCCTTGACAAGTCTGCCTAAAATATCGTACTCAAAAGTGGTCGTATTGCCCACAGGATCGGTCAACGAAGTACGGCGACCTGCCGTATCGTAAGTGTATTTCGTCAGGCCACCCATCGCATCAATTTCGGTAACGATTCGACCAAAATTGTCGTACTCAAACTCTTTCGCATTTCCGAGCGGATCGATATTTTTTGAAACACGGCCCAGTGCATCGTAAACGATTTGTTCTACAGGCCTGTCTGTATCTTTCGCCGGAGCGGGCAGAATTGTCTTTATCTGTCGACCTTGTTTGTCGTACTCAAAATTTGTCGTTCGTCCAAGTGGGTCAGTGACGGCAATAGTTTTGCCTTCGAAGTCGTACAGATACTGCGTCTTGTTTTCCTCTGCATCGATTTCGGCAACCATTCTGCCGTGCACATCATACTCCCGTTTCGATGTGTTGCCAAGTGGATCGGTGATAGCGATGACCTGACCGCTGGCATTATATTCGTAACTTGTTGTAACATTTTCATCATCGTTCTTTCCGCCCTCGACGTAATTCGTGACCTGTCTTATACTTCGGCCCAGTGCGTCTTTGAACAATTTTGTAACAATGCCGCGAGCGTCAATATTTGTATCGACATTGTCGACGTTCAGTTCGGGATAATATTTCGTGACGACAACAATTTCCGACAAATTCTGCGGCGGCTCTGTCTGTCGTTGCAGGACTGGAAAATAAGCCCAGCGGCCAGTTCCTTTTTCTGGATCACCGCTTCCATAGTTGGCCTGCGTTACAAGATTGCCTTTGTTGTCGTACCAGAAGGCTGTTTGCCGCACGAAATTGTTTTTGGCGAAATCGATTCCGGCAAGATCGGTGGAATCCATTTGATGAGTGGCAATGGGCCGACCTTGTTCATTGAATTCGTTATGCGAAATTCGTAACACGCCACTTGAGCCGCCTTGATGTTCGGACAGATTCGCTCGCGGTACAGGACTATTGTACAAAAACTCGCCGTTTTCGTACTTGTTTTGCGATAATTTGACAATAACTCTTGTTTGATAACTCGCGCCGATCGCGTTGTATGCCATTTCTGTAGCAGTATCACCGGTGCGTTCGGTTGCCACCGTTCGGCCTTCGATGTCAACATAAATATCTTGCCTGACGACTGGTGTTTTCTGTTCCGCACCGGCAAATTGTTCGCTGCGATAGAGCATTCCGTTATTGTTATAATAACTCAATGTCAAATTCTGGCGTGAATCTGCTGTTTCCCTCGCATAATGAGCATTTGTTGCAACTGCTTTCCAGTTCGGCTCTTGCGCAAAGACGGCAGTTGCTGTAACATTGCCTTGCCAGTCGTAATCATTGACACTAAATGGCCCGAAAGCAATCTCTTTGCCATTGTCGTTATAGAAAGACACAGTACCGCGAAGCTGACTCTCCTTATCGTAGCAGTATTTTGTGCCGCGATAATCGTTCTCGCCCGTTCCGGTCATCATGAGCATTTTCGCGTTGCGCTCACCGTCATAAAACGTCTTAGAAACGGTTTCGAGCCAGCCTTCATCCGCCAGATCAATATACTGCGGCGGGTTCATCGCCACGGCACGGAGCGTTTCAACAGACCGGCCACGCCAGTCGTATTTCTGTGCATTAACTACCCACTCTCCTTCTTTGACAAAATCAGCCGTTGCAGCGACCCGGCCCATCGGATCGTAAATTGAGACACTGCGATAATAGTGCGTGCCCAGCTCGCCTACACCGTTTGCCGGAATGCTGTGGTAGCGGTCAACGTGCAATAAATTGCCTTGCACCGGATCGTAATTGTATTTCGTCCACGTCAATTTTTTCGCAGCAGAATTGACTCCAGCAGGTAGTCCATTTTCAGTAACAACTGCCGAAAAAGGCAACGTGTAACTGGAAGTTACATTATCTGCCACATTATACTCTTCAACGGAGATGGGCGACAAAAGCCGCTTCTCGGCCATGCTCCAGCGAGAAAAACGGATGATTTTGCCCGGCAATTCCAGCGTCACATCACGAATACCATCTTGATCGACATTGCCAATCTGTTTTCCTTGAGCATCGAATTCGACGAGGTCGATTTGATTGAATGCCTTTTCGAGTTTAGGATTTCGCTGAAAGGGGGATGGCCCTGTCCATGATGTTACATTCTTGTTTTGTGCAGTTACGATATGTGGCAAGTTGTTCGTGTCCACATCGCGCACCGTCAAAGCTCTCTCGCCGCTGACCGGATGATAGCCGTAGTATGTAACCACGCCGGAAGCATTGCGTTGCCAACGGAGATGGCCATCCTGATCGTAGTATTCCTGTGTGGCCGCAGGAACTCCAGGGCCATTTTGAGAAAGTGGGATCGCGGCTTCGATAGTTTCTTTCGTTTTGATGACTTTTTCGTTGCCATTCCAATACGTGTATCGATAAATTGTTCCGCTGCAGCTCTTGTCATTTCGCTCGATGGTTCTTTCTGGATACCCATACTCCGCCACGACAAGTCCGTCATCATTATAATCCGTTGCCGAAACAAAATACTCATTTCCTTCCGAGCCGAATTTGACTTTTGTGGCCGTGAGTCGCGGCGGTTGGCTCCTGTCATATTCCATAACATTAATTTTGCCAACATCTTTTTGCATCGTGGCCAGGTCGTTGTCCCAGCTTTTCGTCTTGGCATCATAAGGGTTCAGAAATTTCGCAACACTTTCGTTGTCGCGGATATTGGCATGAACTTCGCTGGAGCGAGTTTCCGTAATTTGTCCTTGACTGTTGCGTTTCGCTGATGTCGCAATTATGTTCAAAATTTTTGACGTCGGGTTTTCGATGTCGATTTTCCGCAGTTCCGTACCGCGATTGTTCAGTGAATAGATCGTGCGATAAACAGGTTTGCCCTCGGAATCGCAGGTGTCTTCAACCACCACCGAAATGGCCATGTTGGCGTTTTCGTCCGTTTGAGAACGCGGCCTTGTATTGACGTACAAATAATAGTACGTCTTCTTCATACCGCCGGAGGCCGAACTCCCGCCGCAAGTCGCGCAGCCGGAGCGGATCATTTCCGTTTTGACGTGCCCTTTGGGAACCGGTCGAGAAATAGCCGGATTTCCGTACTGTTCAGTCAGATTTTCCTCGGCCCAAACGGTCTGTAACGGAATGTTCGTGTGAGTCGCCTCGGTGTAATAACTGAAAGCCCGCGACGCATAATACATCAGCGAAAGACCGCCCGGCAGAATTTCATTGTCGCCTTTTTCAAGAATGAATTCCGGCGTTTTCAAGCCTTCATTCCAGTCCAAGATTCGAGCGATGGCATCTGTTTCGAGCACCATTTTGAGTTGATGATTGCCGCCTTCAAGCGTGTCATTCTTCTTGTCTGTTCGGTGATAACGATATTGCACCGTCTGAGTTTTCCAACTTTTTTTGTCGTCGAGAAGTGTGGCTGTTTTTATTTGTACTAAATCACCTGCCGTACCAATGTCTTCATGGGCATTTGCAAGTTCCTCAAAATAGAGATATTCTGCGGAAGCAATTTTTGCATCCGTGTCAGTCGGGCCGTCGAACACATCGATTTGTTTCAGATGCGACTGATTCTCTTGTTTTAAGTACAAATACTGAATACGATCATTCTGCGGTGCAGCGGTGATGATATGATCCAAAAGTGTCCTCGGAATAATGAAAGCAATCGCCCTTTTTTCCTTGTACGAACAAGGGACGTGTCGTTTTTTCTTTGATCTTGCCACGCACTTTTTCGGCAATGGCATTATTGAAACCATAAAAGACATAGACAATATCCGTGTCTTTTTGGATCATGACATATTCTTCTTGTGCCGCTTCACCGCGTTTCTGTAACGAAGCATTAAAATTACCTCGGGGAACGAATTTTCCATCACGTTCGTTGAAAAGCCGCGACGAGGAAGCATCCCAGCGAATACGCACGCCGCCTTCAAATGGCGTTATGTAACGACCGGCAAGTCCGCCGAACCAGTTTGCTCCGTTCAAACTGGCGGCAGCGTCCTTGTCGTTGATCAAGCGGCTTGAATATGTTCGTGTGTAGGTCAATTCCGAGACGGGCGTGCTCAGTGAAATATCCGTTGCCGTTTCAAGAACTTGGCCGCGATGCAACGAAATCGGATCGGGCGTGGATGCTGAAAATACCGTCTCGTGCGGCTCCGCAAAAGCGGCGGGAGACAAAATGTCCACAGATTCCTCTGCTTGGACGCTATCGTTATTGGTGCAGAAAACGAGCAGCAAGCTCGCAAGACCTGTGATGAAACTATGATATGTCGCTGTCATGGTTATGAAATAATTACGTGAATTTAGATGCAAAAATTTGTTCGGTAAAGCGGAGTTTATTCTAGTACACAAGGGCCGCCGCCGTCATCGTGACAGGAGCATTCGCATATTTCGTCGTCCAAGCAGTAGCAGGGTAAATCACCATCGCAGGGATGGCAACTGCATGGACAGTCCTCCGGTCTTTCCTCATCGGGCAGTGAATGGCACATACATCCTTCAGTGCCCTTACAAAAATGGCATTTGCACTGGCAGCCATCTTTGGGTTCCGTGCCGCACTTACAGCCGGGGTCTTGGCCGCACTGATGACAACTGCACTCGCAGTCCTCCTGCGGTTCGCTGCCGCACTTGCAGCCCGGATCGCCTGCGCAAAGATGACAACTGCATTCGCAGCCCTCTTTCGGGTCACCGTCACAATGACAACCGGGATCTCCCTCGCAAAGATGGCAACTACAATCACAGCCGTCATTCGGTTCGCTTCCACACCGGCAGCCGGGATTCTTTCCGCAGCTCGGATGGCAATCGCATTGACAGCCATCTTGGGGTTCCGTACCACAACGGCAATGGAGATTTCCGTCGCATGCGTGACAATCGCAAGAGCAAGCATTCCCTTCTCCATCTTCATGCGGAGTGTCGCCGCAATGACAACCGGGATCGCCATCGCAAAGGTGGCAGCTGCATGAACAGTCATTTTTCGGCTCACCATCGCAATAACAGCCGGGTTCTTTGCCGCAACCATGACAAGAACAAGTACAGCCTTCAATGGGAGTTTCACCGCAGTGACATCCCGGGTCTTTTCCGCAACCATGACAGGCACATTCGCAACCAGCAATGGGTTCATCACCGCAATGACAGCCGGGCGATTCGCCGCAGGAATGACAAGCACAAGTGCAACCAGCAATGGGGTCTGTACCGCAAGTGCAACCGGGAGTCTCTCCACACATGTGACACTTGCAAGTACAACCTTGAATCGGGGCTTCACCGCATGGGCAACCGGTATTCGGCCCATCAATGCCGCATAATACGGGCGGCGGATCGTCATGGCATGAACAACTTCCACAATTTTCTCCCTCGCCACATTCGCAACCGGGGTCACCGCCACAGTTGACTGGCGGAGGCGGCGGATCGTCATGGCATGAACAACTTCCGCAATTTTCTCCCTCGCCGCACTCGCAACCGGGGTCACCGCCACAGTTGACTGGCGGAGGCGGCGGATCGTCATGGCATGAACAACTTCCACAATTTTCTCCCTCGCCGCACTCGCAA
>QMCD01001874.1_pt1 | contig 12276 bp, 10 predicted proteins | sample 1821841 | NCBI WGS metagenome assembly QMCD01 (sample SAMN01991225, study PRJNA193472) | Termite gut metagenome, whole genome shotgun sequencing project. | isolation source: worker | host: Macrotermes natalensis | reverse complement strand
GGTAGTCAGCTGTCATAATGTAAGGACTATGACAAGATAGAAAGTAAAAAGTCTCTAAGCAACTGTGTTGATATTAGGGGCAATATGGCTGATAAGCGTAAAATATTATTCTGAAAAACTGAAAAATATTTTCGAGTAAAACCTTATTCTCAAAAAATCCCTACTCATACAAAAACGAATACTCCACCATCGATTCTGCGTGAAAAAAACCAAGAGCTTTTCCCGCCGGTTTTATGTTGCTGCGTACATTCGACGGCGTCCCCATAAACGGATTGCTGCCGCTGCTGCTCCTTACGTCCTGTATAAATTGACGGTATTCCTCGTTGATGCTATACATATAAATCGTGATTTTATCAAACGGCTGAATGATTTCGTCCGGCTTTTCCGTATTCAGCGTATATATGCCGACAGGAAAACCTGTTTCTTCAAAAAGAGCCTGCATCTCGGCGCCGTTGAAATAAAGCCCGTTTAATTCCGCCATTTGCATAATGGATGGCTCGGTCAGCGTGTCGGTAATCAATACATCATTTATCGCTATTTTCGTCAGATAAATCATGTCGCGGTCGGCGATTGTCTGGAAGAAAGGGCAGATTTTAAAGCGTTTTTCTATTATCCTGCCATTAAACGACTGAGGTAGAAGGTAAACGGAATCAATCTGTTCGGGTATCGGCCTGATGGTGCTTTCTGCCGAAAAATATTTCATTTCCCCATCCTTATCCTGCAATGAAACAGAGAGTTGGTAAGTATTTCCGACTTTCCCCGCTACTTCTTCAACAGTTTCATACACGCCGGGTTGTTCGGGATTTTCGGCAAACTCGAAGGTGGTTGTCCCGTCAAAAATGGAAACCGTAGCATTGGAAATCATTTCGGGCGCACCCGAAGAATAAAACTCGGCGCTGCGGCTGATTTTAATTGTGTGCTTTTTCTTCTCGGTTGTGATTGATCCGTAAATGCCAATCATCTGTTCGCCTTCTTCCAAGTCAATTGTAATTTCCTTTGTACAGGAAAATAAGCTGATAAAAAGAATGAAATATAATGTTATTTTTTGCATAAGTACTTTGTTATTTTAATTATTTTTTTGAGCCTTTGTATTTACAAAATATGAGAAATAACTGCAAGGATAAAAAGGCGCGAAGATTTAAAAATATTCTTGATTAAACAATATTGCGTATAAATTCTAAAATTTAAAGTTGTATGAAACCGAAGGAACGAACGAGAAAAGGGAAATTTGCTCCGTTTTTATCGTGTTGTTTTCATCCGGAGTAAAGATGACTGCCCACGTGTTGTGTCTGCCATACAGGTTGTAAATCGAAAAATTCCACTCGCCTTCCCATTTTTTCCACCTGCGTTTGGTTGTTTTAAGGGTGGCGGCAACGTCCAACCGGTGATAGTCCGGGTAGCGGCTCATATTCCGCTCGCCGCTGTAAATGGCATACGGAATCTCTTCGACCGTATATTTCCCGTAAGGGTAGGTTACCGGCTGACCGGTGTTATATACCCAATTGACGGAGACATTGAACCGTTTGGAAAAATCGTAGCTCAGTACCGCCACGAAATTGTGCGGACGGTCGAATGCCGAGCGATACTCTTTCCCAAAGTTTATTTCGTCAATCGTTTTAAATGTGCGCGAATAGGTGTAAGAAATCCAACCAGTCAGCTTGCCCGTGTTTTTGCGAAGTAAAAATTCCGCACCATACGAACGTCCTTTTCCCGACCGGATTTCTCCATCCAAATGTTCGTTTCCATAAATTGAGGCGTAATCTTTAAAGTCAATCGCGTTCATCATATTTTTGTAATAGACTTCAACGGAACTTTCAAGCATATTATCAAGAAAATTACGGAAATAGCCGACTGCCACTTGGTCGCATTTTTGCGGTTTGATGTTCGGATTGCTCGGATACCAGATGTCAAAGGGCAGTCCGCCGTTAGAACTGGATGCCAGTTGCGCATACTGTACTGTGCGCGAGTAGGAGGCTTTTACCGAAGAGGCTTTGTTAAATTGATACAATATGCCTAAACGGGGTTCGAGATTTACTTCCGTATTGAAAATTTTACCGCTGGCAAATTGCGAGGAATCTATTACGTTGTAATTTTCGTCAAAATGAAAAAGCTGCTCCTTTCCTATGTTTTGGAACATCGAAAGCCGGAGTCCGTATTTTAATGAGAGTTTTCTTGTAACCGATTGTTCGTGAGAGAGGTAAATGCCGTATTCCAGCGCTTTCCGGTTTCCTAATGATGTGTTTTCTATCAAAACAGGCAAGCTTTCGTCCGTTCCCTTGTTTTTCAATTCGCCTTGGTTGAAGCGGTGGAAAGTACCCGAAAGCCCGAATTTTGTAGTGTTTTTTTGATTCCACAAGTACGAAAAATCGTATTTCAGCGTCCAATCTTTCATTCCCGCGCCAAGCGTCATTTGGTATGGTTTCATTTCCATATCCACTGCGTAGTTATATTGCGAACCTAAGATACTGAGGTTGGAAAAAAACTTTTCGGAAAAAACGTGATTCCACCGGGCTGTTACGCTTGAATTACCGAATCCGAATCCCATCATGTTGTTCATTCCGAAATTATCCCTGCCGTAGTAGCCGGAGAGGTAAATGTGATTTTTATCGTTAATCTTGTGGGTTATTTTGGCATTCAAATCGTAAAAATAGAGATAAGTATCTTTCATATCTTTGTTGCCGGAAAGTGGAATAAAAAGGTCGGCGTATGTTCTTCGTCCGGCAAGCATGACCGATGTTTTACCCTCAAATAGCGGAGTTTCCAACATTAGCCGGCTCGAAATCAATCCGATACCGCCCGAACCGGAAAATTTTCGCGGTATCTCGTTTTTCATCTCTACGTCCAGTACAGATGACAACCGTCCGCCGTATGTTGCCGGAATATCGCCTTTGAGCAGCGTCGCTTCGCTGATGGCATCGTTATTGAACACCGAGAAAAATCCCATCATGTGCGAGGCGTTGTAAATGGTGGCGTCATCAATTAAAATCAAATTTTGGTCAACGCCGCCGCCCCGCACGCTGAATCCGGACGAACCCTCCGCGGCAGCCTGCACTCCGGGCAAGAGTTGCACCGCCTTAATCACATCAACTTCGCCCATCAGCGCCGGGATTTTTTTTATCGTAACCATTTGCAGCTTCTGACTGCTCATCAGCATTTCCGAGATGTTGGCATCTTTCCGCCGGTCGGTTACAATCACTTCTTCCAACTCCTGGCTTTCCATATTGAGCTTTACGTTTAGCGATTGCGAATTTTTATTGGTAATCGTTACCTTTTTTTCTACCGTAGTGTATCCTATGTATGAAAATTGGATCACAAATTCGCCCGCCGGCAAGTTGAGCGAGTATTTCCCGTTTTCATTGGTTGAGGTTCCGTTTTTTAGTTCTTTTACCCAAATGCCAACTCCGATAAGAGTTTCATTGGTCGCCGCATCTCTGACCGTACCAACGAGCACGGATTGACAATATCCTTTTAAGAAAAAAAGTGAGGATAACAGGATTAATAGGGCTAATTTTCTGTACATTCAGTTCTGTTTATTTATTGGGTTATTTCCATAATGGATTTTAAAGGTGCGAAGGTAGCTATTTCATTTCTATTCATTCATTTTGATATAATAAAAAAATAAAAAATAGTGAACAAACAGTAAAATATAACTGTTTTTCTGTAAATTGCAAGTCGGAAAAAAGTTTGACTTTGTGAGTTTTTATCCTATTTATAAACAAAAATAAACTTGATAAGTATGAAAAAGGTAATTTTAGGCACCGTGCTTGGTGCTGCAGTAGGAATAACATTAGGCTGCTTGGCGAAAGCGGCTTACGAAAGAGGATATTTCGATAGCGTGTCTGACAGTATGCACGATTTTGCGTTCAAAACAAAGAAAAAAATTAAAAACGCAGTCGATACAGGTAAAAACGAGATGGAATACCTCAAGGAAAAAGCTGAGTACGAAATCGGCAAACAAAAAAGAAAGCATGCGGAAATCGCAGGTGATTAAATGGACGGAAAGAAAAAGGGCGAATGATAAAAATTCGCCCTTTTTCTTTTCATTTTTTTATAACATAAACTTCAAAATTACTCCCGAATATTTCTCTATACTGATAAAAAATTGCTCATTCGGCGTTAATTTTTTTTCGTGTTTTTTTCCGCTTAGTAAATCAACACTGATATACTTCTTGTTTTCTTCGTAAGGAATATTCAAATATTCGAAAGCGTGTTGCGGAATGTTGATGCCGAGCGTAACATCCGTTTCAGCAAAATTGGCAACAATCAGCAATAACTCGTTCTCTATTTTTCGGAGAAAAACATACTGCTTATTTGTGTCGAATGCGGGATTGTTGAAATTTACATACATCAAGTCGAAAAATTGACCTTGGGCAATTGCTTTTTCTTCGCGGCAAGTATTCAACAGCTTGGCGTAGAACGCATAGATGCTTTTTTCATCTTTTGTCAGTTTCTTGCCGTCAAATGTTCCGCCGTTCATCCATTTTTGAACGGATTTGACTGCCCAGTAGTCGAAGATAGTGGTTTTTCCGTCGGGACCGCTGAATCCTTCGCTTTCCATTCCCGGCTCGCCAAATTCCTGTCCCGAATAAACCATTACCGGACCGGTACTCATTGTGGCGGAAACAAGCATTCCGGGAATCCCTTTCCGCGCATCGTCGGCAAAAAAGACCGAGGCAATACGTTGCTCATCGTGGTTTTCGAGAAAATTCAACATCTTGTTTTCTGTGCCGTTGAGGCTTTGCCAACTTGAAGTGATATTTGAAGCCGGCTGATTGTGACTGATGACTGAGCGAAGCGTTTCATACAACCCTATTTTGTCGTACAGATAATCAAATTTTCCGTTGACAATGAAGTTATTATACTGATTTTTGTCGTAAGTTTCCGCAATAAACAGGATTTCCGGATTTACTTCTTTGATTTGCGGAATGACCCAAGCCCAAAATTCCATAGGAACCATTTCTGCCATGTCGCAACGGAAACCATCAATTTTCTTTTTTGCCCAGAAAACGAGAATGTCTCTCATCTTGTTCCATGTGTCCGGAGTAGGGGAGAAGTCCTGATTCCGGTAATTCCGGTAATTTACGCTGTAATTCAGCTTGATGGTTTCATACCAGTCGTAAATTGAAGGGTCATTGTGAAAATAGTCGTTTCCGGTAACTTTGGCGGGAAATTCTGCGTATGGCTCTTTCGCGCCTCCATATAGATCGAACCGTCCGGCAAAGTTTTCGCCTGCTAAATAGTAAAAATTGTTGTCACGGCTGAAAAAAACATCCTTAATGTCGGTTTCGCCCAGGTCTTTTACCTTCTTAGGTTTTGCGTCCGACTTATATTGTCGCGCTACATGGTTGGGAACGAAGTCGATAATGACCTTCAAACCAGCCTTGTGCGTGCGTGCAACCAGCTCTTGAAATTCTTTCATCCGGTTCGGAACATCCTCTGCCAAGTCAGGATCCACATCATAATAATCCTTTACCGCGTATGGTGAGCCGGCTTTTCCTTTTACCACTGCCGGGTGATCTTTTGCAATCCCGTATTTACTGTAATCTGTTTGTGTTGCGTGTTCTAAAATTCCAGTGTACCAAACGTGCGTTGAGCCTAAGTTTTTAATCTCTTCCAACGCTTTCTGAGTAAAATCGTTAAATTTTCCGCAGCCGTTTTTTTCAATTGTTCCGTGCTGAACAAGTTTTTTTGTTTTATTTCCAAATAATCTTGGGAGTACTTGATAGATTACTATCTTGTTTTTTTTTTCCATAAAATGTGATATAATATCGTTTTAAACGTATAATATTTTTTTAATTTTTAAATAGAATGTTTTACTTCTCATTAAACAAAAAAAGAGTGAATTTAGCGCACTCTTCTCTTTTTTTTAACATTTTTTATTTTCTCTCCAACTCTTTCAAATTTTCCAGTTTCTTTTTCTCTAAAAACCCGTAAATGGTTTCCAAATGTTCGGTCACTTTCTTATTTCCAAACTCATAGACTTTATTGACAAGCCCGTCCAGAAAATCGCGGTCGTGCGAAACAACAATCAGCGTGCCGTCAAAATCCTTTAAGGCGCTTTTCAGAATATCTTTCGTCTTCATATCCAAGTGGTTGGTCGGCTCGTCGAGAATCAGCAAGTTGACAGGTTCGAGCAGCAGCTTAATCATTGCCAGACGGGTACGTTCTCCCCCCGAAAGCACTTTTACTTTTTTGGTCGAGTTGTCGCCGCCAAACATAAACGCACCCAGTAAGTCCTTGATTTTATTGCGAATATCACCCTTGGCTACATCGTCTATCGTCTGGAAAACAGTCAATTCGCCGTCCAGAAGCGAGGCTTGATTCTGGGCAAAGTAACCAATCATTACGTTATGTCCCAATGTCAAAGTTCCGTCAAAACCGGTTTCACCCATAATACATTTGACAAGCGTGGATTTTCCCTCGCCGTTTTTCCCGACAAACGCCACTTTGTCGCCACGCTCAATGGTCAATGAGGCATTATTGAAAACCTGGTGATCGCCGTAAGCTTTCGACAGGTTTTCCAGCATAACCGGATAACTTCCCGAACGCGGCGACGGCGGAAATTTCAAACGCAAAGCCGAAGTATCCTCTTCATCCACTTCGAGGATTTCCAATTTTTCCAGCATCTTTACGCGCGACTGTACTTGCAGCGTCTTGGAATAAGTTCCTTTGAAGCGCTCGATAAACTCCTTGTTTTCGGCAATCATCTTTTGCTGCTCTTCAAAGGCTTTTTGCTGCTGTTCTCGACGCTCTTTGCGAAGCTCCAAATAGTGCGAGTAATTCACCTTGTAATCATAAATCCGCCCCATTGTAACTTCGATCGTCCGGGTGGTAATATTATCAACAAATGCGCGGTCGTGAGAAATCAGGATAACCGCCTTTGCGCTGTTGATTAGAAAATCCTCCAACCATTGAATCGACTCGATGTCTAAATGGTTAGTCGGCTCGTCGAGCAGAATAACGTCGGGTTTGCGAAGCAATATTTTCGCCAGTTCAATGCGCATACGCCAGCCGCCGCTAAACTCTTTGGTCGGCTTGTGCAGGTCTTCGCGCTTAAAGCCAAGTCCGAGCAGCGTTTTTTCTACGTCGCCGGCAAAATTGGTATCTTCTATCGAGTAATATTTTTCGCTCAGCGTGGCGACTTTTTCGATGAGTTCCATATAGCTGTCCGACTCATAATCGGTACGTTCGGCTAACTGCCTGTTGAGTTCCTCTATCTCCTGCTCCATTTGGAAGATTTCGGAAAAAGCGAGCGATGCCTCTTCAAAGACCGTGCGCGAATCTTCCGTCATTAAATGCTGGGGCAGATAGGCTACAACCGTATCTTTCGGCGCCGAAACCGCACCGCGCGTCGGTTGGCGTTCGCCTGCCAAAATCTTCAAAAGAGTCGATTTTCCCGCCCCGTTTTTGCCCATCAGGGCAATCCTGTCCTTTTCATTTACCTGAAAAGAAATATTTTCAAAAAGAGAAGCTCCGCCAAATTCTACCGTAAGTCCGTCAACAGAAATCATTGTGTAATTTTTTTCGCGCAAAGGTATGGATTTTCAAGTCATTTTACAACCCCATCTCGAAAATTAAAAGTGTTGTTATTATTATAGAGGCGTTGCCTGAAACGTACGGTATTAAAATATGCGAAATTTTGCGCATAAAGTTAAAAATAATTATTATACTAAGAATAATCTGCTATATTTGTACTTTTAATATATCAAAATGATGGAATACTGGCAAAAAGAATTAGAAACGATTAGTCGGCAAGACTTGGAAAAATTACAGTTAGAACGGTTGAGGAAAACCGTAGAAAGAGTAGGAACCGTTCCTTTTTACCAAAAAATATTTACTGAAAATAACCTTTCGGCAGATACAGTTCAAACATTGGAGGATTTGAAGAAATTTCCTTTCACAACAAAAGATGACTTACGCAGCAACTATCCTTTCGGTATGGCGGCAATTCCGTTGAAAGAGTGTGTTCGACTGCACTCTTCAAGCGGGACAACCGGAAATCCTACGGTGGTGCTTCATTCGGCAAAGGATTTGGACGAATGGGCAAATCAGGTAGCGCGTTGTATGTATATGGTCGGCATACGCGATACGGATATTTTTCAGAACACTTCGGGCTACGGTATGTTTACCGGGGGCTTGGGATTTCAATACGGAGCTGAGAAGTTAGGCTGTTTGACTGTCCCTGCGGCTGCCGGAAACTCGAAACGGCAAATCAAGTTTATTACCGACTTCGGAACCACCTGTCTGCATCTTGTGCCCAGCTATGCTTCGCGTCTGGCAGAAGCAATGCACGCGGAAGGAATTGACCCGCAAAAAGATACCCAATTACGTACGCTTCTAATCGGCGCAGAGCCACATTCGGAAGAGCAGCGCAAACGAATCGAACGGATGCTCGGCGTAAAAGCTTACAACAGTTTTGGTATGTCGGAAATGTGCGGACCGGGAGTCGCTTTTGAATGCAAGGAGCAAAACGGTTTGCACATCTGGGAAGATTATGTCATTGTGGAAATTATTAATCCGGACACGCTGGAGCCTGTTGCCGAAGGCGAAGTGGGAGAATTGGTGCTCACTACCCTCTGCCGCGAGGCAATGCCGCTAATCCGCTACCGGACGCGCGACCTGACCCGTATCCTCTCCGGCGAATGTGAATGCGGCCGCACGCACAAACGCTTAGACCGCTTCAAGGGACGAAGCGATGATATGATTATTCTCAAAGGCGTGAATATTTTCCCTATACAGATTGAAACCATATTGATGCAGTTTAAAGAACTGGCAAGCAATTACTTGATCACGCTGGAAACGATTGAAAGCAGTGACGAAATGCTGATAGAAGTAGAATTTAGCGATTCTTTTACCGGCGATAACAGCCGCTTGCAGGAGCTGACGAAAATAATTACCCGCCAGTTGAAAGACGAATTACTGATAACTCCCCGCTTGAAATTGGTGGATAAGGGAACATTGCCCGTTCAGGAAGGAAAAGCAGTGCGGGTAAAAGAATTGAGAAAGTTTTAAATGACAAAAAATAATTCCACAAATCACAATTACAATCTATTTGTGGTATTCTGTGTCTTTTAAAATTTTGAAATATGAAATTTTAAAATGTGAAATATATAATTTGATGAGTTTATGAAAAAAAATGATGTCTTTTTTATCGTATTTATTTTAGCGCTTTTCCTGCCATTCGTTTTTATACCGGAATTGTATGCCGGATATAAAAGCTTCAATGCAGAACATGGTTTTATAATGGCTTTCTTAAAATTCGGCATATTGGCTACTGCCGGCGAAATGCTTGGGCTGCGTATTAAGACCGGACAATATTCCGCTCCCGGTTTCGGCATCCTGCCACGCGCCGCTGTGTGGGGATTGCTGGGCGTATGGATTGCAATCGCTATGAAGGTTTTTGCCGCAGGTTCGCCTGCTATTGTGCAATACTTGGGCGTAGAAGGTGCAGTAGAGGCAATGAAAGGCGGTTTTTCCGTTCAAAAACTGCTGGGTGCATTTGCAATCAGCCTGTTGATGAATACCTCTTTTGCTCCGGTATTTATGACGATACACAAGATTACGGATACGCACATAGTCAATAACGACGGTAAACTGTCGGCTTTAATAACGCCGATACCTTTCGGTAAATTGCTGGCTTCGCTGAACTGGAACGTCCAATGGAGTTTCGTCTTCAAGAAAACGATTCCCTTCTTTTGGGTTCCGGCGCATACCATTACGTTTATGCTTCCCGCAGATATGCAGGTGTTGTTTGCCGCGTTGCTGGGAATTGCGTTAGGAGTATTACTGGCAATCGCTTCTGTTATCGGAGAAAAGCAGAAAGCGTAAAATCTCTGAGTTATCTTTTTAAGACAGCTTTTTTAGAATATCTCTTGTGGTAATTCGGCAGGCCGCTTACTAAATCCTGTTTTTTATTCGTCCATTTGCGAGGTTCTCGGCTACCTCCTTAACGAGAAATAGTAAATATAAAGGACACAAAGAAAATAAAAACAACTTTGTGTCCTTCGTGTCTATAATTCATAAACTTAATAATATTGGAGGTAATATTGCAGATAATCTAAAAAAATATACAATCTTATATTCATAAAAATATATCTGATTATGAGATGTTTAGTCTGTTTTTGTAAAATATATGATTATTTTTTAAGATATACACTATATGTATAATATTAATTTCTTATCTTTACATAAAAAAGAAATGGAAAACGAGGCAAAAAAAAGGAAAAGAAGAACGAAAAAAGAATTGGAAGATGCCTTGTGGAATACACTCGAAAAGCAGATCATTGAAAAAGGGTTTGACAATATAACTATTACAGGTTTAGCCAAAGAAGCAGGTTTTGAGCCGCTTGTTATTTATAACAGGTTTAAAAATGTGGATGAATTATTCGAAAGATATATAAGAAAATATGACTATTGGCTGAATGGTTTTGTTAATCTTAAAAAAGAAAATAATGCTCGGGAAAATTTTAAAAAGCTTCTCGTAGATTTAATTAATGAATTGTATGACAACGAGATAATGCAACGTTTACTCCTCTGGGGATTGAACGATACAAAAAAAGTAACTCGTCAAATGTCATTGAACAGGGAAATAAACAGTTCGGCGTTAATCCAATATTTTTGTAACGAATTGGAGAATTTTGATGGGGTTGGCAGTTTGATGATTTCCGGTATTTACTATCTGATTTTACACCGTAAAGTATCAACATTTAGCACTATAGATTACAATACCCCGCAAGGTAGAGAACGGATGATTGAAACCGTTGAAAGTATTTTAAATAAATTATTTCCGACCGAAACACCGCCCATTGATATTAAAATAATGGATGTCGCTAAAAAATTACTGGAAAAAGGCGTGGATAAAGATATAGTGAGAGAAGTGATAGGACTGTCAATAAAAGAGATTGATGCACTGATTATTGAATAAAAAAGATAGTAACGGAAATTAAATTTCCAAGGCGTAGTTAATAAATTCAGGTTTGAAGAGTAATATATATGGCAAACCTTCAAGCAAATAGTTGCGGCATTTTTCAGGTCGCGAAAGAAATATCGAGATAAATATAAATTAATCACATAATAATCACAGTTAACAAACTCAATAAAACGGAATAAATATGACAAACGGGTTTAAAGTAATTGGAATTTCAATTCGGACAGCAAATGCAAATCACCAATCTCAACAAGATTTGGGGAAACTTTGGGGACAATTTTTCACGGAGAATATCGTTGCAAAAATTCCCAACAAAATTTCAAGCCACATTCTCACAATTTACACAGATTACGAGAGTGATTATACCGGCGAGTACACAGCAATAATAGGAGTTCCTGTTTCGACACTTGACGAAATTCCGGACGGACTTATCGGGCGAGAATTTGAAGCCGAAAATTTTCAGAAATTTATAGTTGAAGGAGAAACGCAATGTGCGGTTGTAGATGCTTGGATTGACATTTGGCAACGCGACAAAGAGTTGAACCGGAAATACAGCTATGATTTTGAGGTTTACGGGGAAAATTCCAATAACGGCGACAAATTTGAAATTGAAATTTTTGTCGCGATAAAATAGACAAAGAACACTTTGTCGTTGGGATATTGCCGGCAAGTGGTGGCGTATGCTGAATAGGCTGTCGCAGGATATATTTATCCGCGAGTTACACGAATTAATACAACGCTAATAGCTGAATTATTTGTAATTCAATATTTTGTAAATTAAACAATTCATGTAATTCGCGGATTTTATTTGAAACAGAGATTAAATAAGTATATTTGTACGCTTATGAAAATCAACTTTAAATTAATCACGTATGAACAAAAATGTTCCATATAATAATGTTACCGGAGAAATACCGGTAGCCGATTTACCGCAAGGCGTGTATATATTGAAAATTTATACCGGTAAAGACGTAGAAGTAAGTAAAATTATGAAAGAATAATTTAGTGTTGTGTCAACAATAAAATAGCGCGAAAGTGCGAAATTGCTTCTTTACATCTCTATTCGCGCTTTCGTGCCGTATGAATACGTCATTTTCTGATTGACACAACATTCGTAAAACGGACAACCAGGGTGTCTTCTTCAAGCGAGCAAAGAGCTGCGTTGCGGATACCGATGTATCGTAATGACTTTGTCCGGGGGGTATTTGATGGTTGGATTTGACTAAGACTGACAATACTTTTTTGATGCTAATATTTTCTATTTCAGACACATCTCTTATTTCAATGCCGCGAACAAGCATCTTTAAAATACGCTGAGTTAACTCCGAATGACAGCCTTTATAACTCAA
>QMCD01006912.1_pt1 | contig 12279 bp, 15 predicted proteins | sample 1821841 | NCBI WGS metagenome assembly QMCD01 (sample SAMN01991225, study PRJNA193472) | Termite gut metagenome, whole genome shotgun sequencing project. | isolation source: worker | host: Macrotermes natalensis | reverse complement strand
TTCCTGATTTTGGAGGATTCCTGGTAAAAGCCAATTCGGAAGGACTGCCCGGTCCGCAAGATTTTGGTCGCACGCATGCCGACGGAGCCAATACATTGGCAGAAGCGCTTAAACCCTACAACGGAATTGTTATGTGGCGCGCCTTTGTCTACAGTCCAAGCGACCAAGACCGCGCCAAACAAGCGTTTGATGAATTTATGCCATTAGATGGTAAGTTCAATGATAATGTCATTATCCAAGTAAAAAACGGGCCGGTGGATTTTCAGCCCCGCGAACCGTTCAGTCCTTTATTCGGCGCTATGCAGAAAACACCATTGATGCCCGAACTGCAAATCACACAGGAATATCTCGGACATTCTAAACAGTTGGTTTTCATAGGTACGCAATCGCAGGAGTTTTTCGAAAGCGATACTTATGCTAAAGGTCCCGGTTCGACCGTTGCCAAAGCAACCGACGGTACGCTTTTCCCGCAAAAACTCACAGCCATAGCAGGAGTAGCAAACATAGGTGAAGACACCAATTGGACAGGACATCATTTTGGTCAAGCCAACTGGTATACTTTCGGACGACAGGCATGGAATCACGAACTATCACCGGAACAAATTGCGGACGAATGGCTGAGAATGACATTCACAGACGACGAAAATTTCTTGAATCCTGTCAGGGAAATCATGATGGATTCGTGGGAAGCAATGGTTAGCTATATGATGCCTTTGGGTTTGCATCACCTTTTTGCATGGAAACATCATTATGGCCCGGAGCCTTGGCTCGATGTTCCCGGAGCGCGTCCCGACTGGATGCCGTCTTATTACCACAACGCAAGTACAGATGGTGTCGGATTCGACCGGACGACAACAGGCAGTAATGCTGTCAGCCAATATTTCCCGCCGTTGAATGAAAGATTTAACAATATCGAAACTTGTCCGGAGAATTTAATCTTGTGGTTTCATCATGCCCCTTGGGATCATCAAATGAAAATCGGAAGAATTCTTTGGGATGAATTGTGCTATAAATATTTGGACGGAGTTAATCAAGTCCGCGAGTTTCAGAAAAAATGGGATGCCATTGAAAACCTGATTGATTCTGAACGCTTTGCTGATGTGCAATATAAGCTCAAGGTTCAAACAAAAGATGCTATTCGTTGGAAAGATGCCTGTTTGCTTTATTTTCAAACATTTTCCAAACGGCCTATCCCTCTTGAAATGGAAAGGCCCGTTTATGATTTGGAAGAAATGAAGCAATTTAAAATAGACCTCGAACATCACAACTAATCATATTTCTTCAAATAAATTGAATCCCAATCTATTCGAAAATGAATGGATTGGGATTATTTTGTATGTGTAATCTGTTTATTGTCAATAGATTATAAGATTATCTAAAATAGATTATCTAAAACAGATAATCTATTTTAGATAATTCCCAAAAAAGTATTATCTTTGTCATTTGATAAATGACTGTATCACAGAAAAATATTGAAAAATGAAAGATAAGTACAACCCATTTCTAATAAAAGGCTACGATTCGGCAGAATTATTCTGTGATAGAGAACGTGAAGTGGAGAAATTGTATCAATATGCAAAAAATGGTATTGATACGACGTTGATTTCGCCACGTCGCATGGGAAAGACAGGTTTAATATTTCGCTTTTTTGAATATTTGGAAAAAGACAAAGAGTTCAAGTCTATTTATGTCGATATTTATGCCGCCCGTTCATTGTCGGATTTTATTAAACTGCTGTCGGAAGCTATATTGAAGTATTTCCCTGAAACTACAACCATTGGGCAAAAGTTTTTTAATATCATCAAAGGTTTACGGCCGCTTATTTCGTATGATAATATTTCGGGTAATCCACAGCTGCAAATTGTGTATCAAACAGAAGGGGAAAAACAACAAACCTTGCAAAATCTGTTTACTTTTCTCGAATCACAGAATATACCAATTGTGCTTACTATCGACGAATTTCAGCAAATAGCCTGTTTTCCCGAAAAAAATATTGAGGCACTATTGCGTACTTATATCCAGCGACTCAGAAATGTGCGGTTTATTTTTTGCGGTAGCCGGAAAGATATGATGACAGAGATGTTTTCTTCTGTAAAGCGACCGTTTTTTTCCTCAACTCAATATCTTGTGCTAGATAAAATAGACAAAGAAATTTACGCCGGTTTTATTTCCAAAATCTTTGAGAAAAATAATATTAAAATTGAACAAAACGCGCTTGATTTTATTATGCAATGGACAAAAAATTATACATTTTACACTCAAAGCGTTTGCAATATGGTTTTTTTATTAGCTGATAGAATTGTTGATATTCAGTTGGTTAAGAAAGCTTGCGAAGAACTTTTGATAAATAACGAGGCGGCATTTTTTCAATATCGAAAATTGCTTACACCCGCCCAATGGGAGATGCTGATAGCAATTGCCAAAGAGGGTGAAGTTACGAAAATCACGTCTAAGAATTTTGTTGGTAAATATAATATTGGTTCCCCTGCTGATGTGCGACGGATTGTTAAAGCATTAATAGAAAAAGAACTTGTACTTGAAACGATTACGAAAACAGAAACAATTTATCAAGTATATGATGTGTTTTTGTCAAGATGGTTAGAAAGGGAGTATTAAACCCATATTCTGACTGATTTATTTATCTATTTTACCGCAATAATATTTATCTTTGCACCGCTTTTAGTAGATGTGTGGAATATTAAATTTGAGATATGGAAAAAACTTGGCGCTGGTTTGGTAAGAAAGATAAAATAACCTTACCGATGCTCCGGCAAATTGGAGTGGAAGGAATCGTTACAGCTCTATACGATATTCCGGCGGGCGAAATTTGGTCGCTGGAAGCCATTTTAGATTTGAAAAAATATATTGAAGATGCCGGCTTGAAATGGTCGGTCGTTGAAAGCCTTTCTGTTAGCGAAGCCATAAAATATGGTGGAAGCGACAGGGATAAGTTAATAGACAACTACAAGATAAGTTTAGCAAATCTGGGAAAAGCAGGTATTAAAACGATTTGTTATAATTTTATGCCTGTTATCGACTGGGTGCGTACGGAATTGGAATATCCCTTGGCAGACGGTTCTTATTCTTTGTATTACGATAATGTACGTTTTGCTTATTTCGACTGTATGATCTTGAAGCGCGAAAATGCGGAGAAAGATTATCCGGCCGATGTAATAGAACAAGTACATGCTTTGGATAAAACCATTACGCAAGAAGAAAAAGATCAGTTGGTTTATACAATTATCGTAAAAACTCAGGGATTTATCAACGGAAATATAAAAGAAGGAGATAAAAATCCGGTAACATTATTCAAAAATTTACTCGATTTATACAAAGGAATTGATAAAGATAGGTTGAGGGAAAACCTGAAATATTTCCTTACGCAAATTATGCCTGTTTGTGAAGAATATGGAATAAACATGTGTATACATCCCGACGATCCACCTCGTAAGGTGTTGGGATTGCCGCGAATCGTAACGGATTTGGAAGATATCGATTGGATATTGAAGTCAGTAGATAATCCTCACAACGGATTGGCATTTTGTGCAGGTTCTCTCAGTTCGGGAATACAAAACGATGTACGCGAATTGGCTGCGAAATTTGCTCCCCGTGTACGTTTTGCCCACTTGAGAAGTACGGAAATTCTTCCCGACGGAAATTTTGTTGAAGCCGGACACCTTGAAGGACGGGGACATTTGATTGAATTAGTCAGGATTTTCGAAAAAACAAATCCGGCTTTACCCATGCGTGTAGACCATGGACGACAGATGTTCGATGACGGAGAAAAAGGCTATAATCCCGGTTATTCATTCTTCGGGCGCATGTTTGCCTTGGCCCAAATGGATGGAGTTATCGCAACTGTTAAAAACGAAATTTCGCTTTCTCGTCATTGCGAGGAGGAACAACGAACACAAGCTTAACAAAAATAATTAATAATTAAAAATAATCATCATGAACGAACAATTCAGTATAGCAGGAAAAGTCGCTGTCATCACAGGTGCCGGTGGCGTATTGGGCGGAAGTATCGCCAAAAGTTTTATCGAAGCAGGTGCTAAAGTGGTAGCTTTAGACATCAGACAAGAACAATTGGATGCTCGTATCAAGGAATTAACTTCCGGCGGCGGAGAAGCTATTGGTTTCATTGGTAATGTACTTGATATAGAAAATCTAAATAAAGTAGCGGAGCAAATCGTTGCAAAATGGGGACAAATCGATATCCTTCTGAATATTGCCGGTGGAAATACTCCCGGAGGAACATTGTCTCCCGATCAATCGTTTTTCGACATGCCTGTTGCGGAATGGGAAAAAGTTGTAAACCTGAATTTGAATGGAACGGTTTATCCTTCTATGGCATTTGGTAAAATTATGGCTAAACAGGGATTTGGTAGCATTATCAATGTCTCTTCCATGGCTGCTTATTCTGCTCTTACCCGTGTTCCCGGATATTCGGCAGCTAAAACGGCAATCAGTAATTTTACTCAATGGTTAGCTTCTGAAATGGCATTGAAATACGGAGAAGGCATAAGAGTGAACGCTATTGCACCCGGATTCTTCATCGGCGATCAAAATCGCAATGTACTTATCAATCCTGACGGCTCATTAACGGAAAGAAGCCAAAAAGTATTGGCAAAAACGCCTATGAAACGTTTTGGAGATATTTCTGAATTGAATGGAGCGGTACAATTCTTATGTAGCGAAGCTGCAGGTTTTATTACCGGCGTAGTGTTGCCTGTCGATGGCGGCTTTAGCGCATTCAGCGGAGTATAAGTGAAATTTGGATTAGATTCCTAATACAGTGAGGAATCTAATCCAAATATCTGTAATTTTATTCCACGTACAAGACCAATCCTTTAATGTATTCACCTTCAGGATGATAAATATCGATCGGATGATCGGCAGGTTGAGTGAGTTGGTGAAGTATTTTGACTTTCCTTTTGGATTGGGCGGCAGCGCTGAAAACAGCTAAGCGGAAGTTTTCTTTGGTAACTACCTGTGAACAGGAGAAAGTAAAAATGATGCCTCCCGGTTTGATCTTTTCAAATGCGATTTGCATTCAGTTTCCGATAGCCTTGCAAGGCGTTTTTCAGCACATTGCGATGCTTGGCAAAAGCCGGCGGATCTAAAATGATCAAGTCATATTGCGAACCCATTCGCTCCAAATATTTGAAAGTTCGCAATATGACTTGATCATTTTAGATCCGCCGGCTTTTGCCAAGCATCGCAATGTGCTGAAAAACGCCTTGCAAGGCTATCGGAAACTGAATGCACCAATTGTGCATTTCCCCGCATTGCATAGCAGGAAAAACCACCTGTGTAGCAGAACATATTCAAGACCTTGCGACCTTCAGCATATTTTTCAAGTAAAGCGCGATTATCCCGTTGATCGATAAAGAAACCGGTTTTTTGTCCTTTCACCCAATCGATATGAAATTTGATGCCTTGTTCGGTTGCGATGTTACCAACATGATCTCCTCCAATTAAATAATCATTTTCAGCTCCTAAGCCGGCTTTAAATGGTAGAGTGGATTCCGATTTGTAATAAATGTTTTGTATGTCATTGCCCATTACTTCTTTAAGCGCCTCAGCCAATTCAATTCTTGCCAGGTGCATTCCGGGAGAGTGTGCTTGCATGACGGCAGTTCCGGCATAAACATCGACAATCAATCCCGGCATACTGTCGCCTTCTCCATGAATCAAACGATAAGTGTCGTTAAGCGGAGGATTGATTAATTTCAATTCTTTCCTCAAGCGATAAGCGTCTTCAAAACGTCGCTTCCAAAAATCCTTATTGATGGCTTCTTCTTTGAATGTGAGAACTCTGACCGCAATACTTCCTATCTGACAATGACCTATAGCCAAAAATCTTTTCTGAGAATCATAAACGGCAACCAAGTCGCCTTCTTCCGGAGTAGCGTCGCTATGACTGATGGCTCCCGAGAAAATCCACGGATGGAATCGCAATACCGATTCTTCCTTTTTAGGGCGTAGATATAGTTTTACCATTTTTCAACTTATTATAAATTTTGAGGCATGCCCAGGCATCTAAGGCTGCATATTTCTTTTGGGAATCGGTTAATACGTCGGTATCCCAATTCGTGAGCTGCTGATTTTTCGATATTTTTTTACGAAATAATATGGCATATATTTTTTGCAGACTGATGTCGGTTATCCCATATTTTTGTACCATTTTTTGTAAATCGATAAAACCGTCGGGAGTAAAAACCTGCCTGCGGTTCATGGATGCAAAATCGTCCCGCAACGACAATCCAATTTTTTTTACATGGGGGTCAGACAGCAAATCTATCAAGCATTGGGGGAACCCGATGATATTCAACCGGAATAAAAAACAGGTATCTTCGGTTGATAATTGAATCAATGCAATATTATGGCGCAATCCCTTTTTAAAAGAAGGACGGGTTTCCGTGTCGACGAATCCGATCACAGAACATCCGGAAAGATATTTTACGGCTTTTTCTACTTCTTCCAACGATTGAATAACTATGATACGACCATCAAATGTTTCCGGTTCAAGCGTCGATATGATTTCCTTTGTTATACTTGATTCCATATTTTAAGTAGTGTAGCGCCCGTAAAGCATTAACCAATCTTTGACCCCAATATTCTTTGAATGATTCGATGCATACGGCCAACGAATCGTTCATCGTTTCTTTTTGTCCATGTTTGAACACAGAAATAAAATTACCTAAATCCTGATAAATATCTGCCAGATCTTCTGAAATGGTTACGGCTACAGGAGTATCGCTGTACGGCATATCAGGATGGAAAGTCTCCAGATACAAATCGCCATCACCCAATAAACCGGCAATACCATCTTTGACTTTAGCATACATTTCCTCGACAACTTTTACCTCCAAATCGGAGTCGTAATTTTCTTCAATCGACGGAATAATCGATGCTTTGAGGTAGAGTAGAGGTAATATTTTCGTTCCCTGCTCAATAAAGGTTTCCTTATCGTTTTCCCTGACTTTTTCCACCCAGGCGCAGAACTCTAATGCAACTCTTGCAAAATCAATTGTATGATTTGAATAAACAACTTCTTCCACTTAATTCTATTTTTAAGTTGGCAAAGTTACAAAAAACTCATCAATAAGCGGATATTTAAATAGGTAACAATTACTCCGATAATCAATAAAACGCAATTAAGGAAATGGCTGTTAGCATATTTTCCCATTAATTGTTTATTGGAAGTGAGGTAGATTTGGGTAAAAATAGTAATCGGCAACTGAACACTCAACAGCATTTGGGAATAAATCAAACCTTGAAACGGATTATCAATAAGCATGATAATTACCAGAGCGAATAATAATGAAATGCCGACTCCCCATTTGGAGTGTTTATCTTTGATATCATAAGGTTCGCCAAACATTCCGGCAAAAATGGTCCCGCCGGCCATGCCGGAAGTTACGCTTGAAGAGATTCCTGCAAATAACAGGGCAATTGCAAAAATGAGTCCTGCGCCATTTCCCAGTAAAGGAGTAAGCATGCTTTGTGCTTGCTGTAATTCTTCTACCCGGATTGATTGGGCAAAAAATGTCGATGCAGCTAATAAAATCATGGCGCTGTTGATAGCCCAACCTATCGCCATGGAAAAAATCGTATCGCCGAATTCGTATTTCAATTGTTTCTTGATAACGGCATCATCTTGTAAATTCCACTGGCGGCTTTGTATGATTTCTGAATGAAGAAATAAATTATGCGGCATAACAACTGCTCCCAAAACACTCATAATAATCAACATAGAGCCTTGCGGAAAAGCCGGGGTTACCCACGATTTCAGTGCCGTATTCCATTCAACCGGCGCTAAAAACAGTTGATAAAGAAAAGAAAAACCGATAATAGAAACGAAACAAATAATCCATTTCTCGATTTTACTGTATGAATTGGAATACACCATAAAAAGAATCAATACCGTAGATACGATAGCGCCTATTTTTACCGGTATATGAAACAACATCTCCAGCGCAATGGCGGCGCCTAAAATTTCGGCTAATGAAGTTGAAATGGAAGCCAACATGGCTGTCGTTAAAATCCCTTTCCCCAGTTTTTTAGGAAGTTTTTCGGTAACGGCTTCCGACAAACATTTTCCAGTGGCAATTCCTAAGTGGGCGACATTGTGCTGCAAAATAATCAACATGATGGTCGACAACGTAACTACCCATAAAAGAGAATATCCGAATTCGCTTCCGGCGGCAATATTCGAAGCCCAGTTTCCGGGATCGATAAATCCAACCGTAACCAACAGTCCGGGACCGATGTATCTAAAAAAATCGAGCGTTGGTTTGTCGCCTTTTTTATCAAACTTTTTCTTTATCAAACGAATCGGATTCATTTACAAACTTTCTAATTCAAAAGCTTTCCAAAGATTATTATCGGGTACGGGAGCTACAATCTCAATTTCCTGTTTGGAGACCGGATGAATAAAATTTGCTTGCCGGGAATGTAAACTGATTCCGCCGTCGGGATTGGAACGCGGGAAACCGTATTTCAAATCACCTTTGATAGGGCATCCTATTTTAGCCAGTTGGCAACGGATTTGATGATGACGGCCTGTTTTCAAGTCGATCTCCAGCAAGAAATAATTATCCGATTGGGCAATGACTTTGTAGTGAAGGATAGCTTTTTTAGCATTTGGTTTTTCGTTATCATAAGCATACGATTTATTCTGTTTCTCGTTTCTTACAAGATAATGAATTAACTCTGCTTCAGGTTCTTGAGGCTTGTTTTTTACAATTGCCCAATAGGTCTTTTTGATTTCTCCGAGCCTGAACATTTCGTTCAAACGGCTCAAAGCTTTACTCGTTTTGGCAAAAAGAACCAACCCGGAAACGGGTCGGTCCAATCTGTGTGCAACGCCGACAAACACATTGCCGGGTTTGTTGTATTTCTCTTTCAGCCATTGCGCTACAATCTCCGAAAGAGGAGCATCGCCTGTTTTATCTCCCTGAACGATTTCCGAGCAGGTTTTATTTACGGCGATCAGGTGATTATCTTCGTAAATGACTTCCATTACATATTCATTCCTCCGCAAACAGGAATAACTTGTCCTGTTACATAAGCGGAAAGGTCGGATGCAAGGAACAAAGCTACGTTAGCCACATCATCGGGCGTACCGCCACGTTTCAATGGAATTTGATCGGCCCATTGCTTCCTTACTTCTTCCGAAAGTTGGTGAGTCATTTCCGTAATGATAAATCCGGGAGCGATGGCATTGGCACGAACACCTCTGGAACCCAATTCTTTGGCGATTGATTTGGCCAAACCGATCATGCCGGCTTTGGATGCCGAGTAGTTGGTTTGTCCGGCATTTCCTGAAACTCCGACAACAGAACTCATATTGATAATGCTTCCTGTTTTTTGTTTCATCATCACCGGAGTCAGCGCGTGTATGAAGTTGAATGCAGATTTCAGGTTTACGTTGATAACCATATCCCATTGTTGCTCGCTCATGCGCATCATTAAACCATCGCGAGTGATACCTGCGTTGTTAACCAAAATATCCACTCGTCCGAAATCTTTAACGATTTCTTCAACAACTTTATGTGTATCTTCAAAATCGGCTGCATTAGAGGCATAGCCTTTTACTTTCACTCCGTAAGAAGCAATCTCCACTTCTGTAGCTTTTGCATTATCGTCGATATTCAAATCAGTGAAAGCAATACTGGCTCCTTCTTGAGCAAACTTAACGGCAATCGCCTTCCCGATACCACGAGCTGCACCTGTTATTACAGCAACTTTTCCTTCTAATAATTTCATGAAAAAAGAATTTTTAGAAGTTAGAAGTAGTTAGAAGTTAGAAGTTAGAAGATAAATGATTCTTCTAACTTCTAACTTCTAACTTCTAACTTCTTCGTTATTTTTAATTATTCCGTAAAACATCAAATCGACGACGCTTTTTGCTTTTTTCCCATCATCATCGATCAAATCGTAAATAGTTCCCCTGATATAAGGCACTTCTAATCCTTTGAATGCGTAATGGAGTACTTCCGCTGTGGCATAAGTGTCTTCAATCTCAAAAATTCCCTCTTTAATGCCGTCGGATAAAATTTTCTCTATAAACCTTATTTCCTGCCGGTCGAAATTCCTTCTGACGGTTTCGACACGCCAAATATCCCGGAAAAAATCAGCCCTCAATGTTCCGTTTCTAAGCACAACATCTTTTATGGCTTTGAGCCGGGTATCAATAAATTCGAGTAATTTTTGATCGGCGGAAAGATTTTTCTTTACAACATTTTCCAAGCTAACCAACAGCATGCGTAATTCAGACTGAACAACTGCATGATAGATTTCCGTTTTGCTTTTGAAATAGGTATACAGCGTGCGGCGACCTTTCTCTGAAGCTTGAGAAATATCGTTCATGGTTGTATTTTCCACACCATGCCTTGCAAATAGCTGTCGGGCTACTTCAATCAATTTATCTCGTGTCTTGGATATTGTTATTTCCATCGCAATTTGCACAGTTTCCTAATCAGTGAGCAAAAGTACAAAAAAGCTTATTCTAATCAAACTTTTTCAAAAAAACATCGAAAAAATTTGCATTTGCTAAATAAAGCAGTACCTTTGCACTCTCAATATCGCGGAGTGGAGCAGTGGTAGCTCGTTGGGCTCATAACCCAAAGGTCGTAGGTTCGAGTCCTGCCTCCGCAACTACAAAAAAGAACCGTTATTTTTCGGTTCTTTTTTTATTCCAGATAAAGCAAATATAAAATCTTAATCAAAACGACAAATTCAATATAAAACTTCTACTCTCCTGTTTTTTTCAAAAAATCGTAAGTCCAAATCTACTGTATAATTTTTTCGTTACGCCCACCTTTGCAAAAAAATAGAATATGAAAACTATCCAATTCGATAAAATGCAGGGAGCCGGCAACGATTATGTTTATATTGACGCAAGCAAACACAGCATCGAAAATCCCGAACTCTTGGCAATCAAAATCAGTGACCGTCATTTTGGCATTGGCTCTGATGGTTTAGTGTTGATTATGCCTTCCGAAATTGCCGATTTCCGTATGCGAATGTTTAATGCCGACGGCTCAGAGTCAGCAATGTGTGGAAACGCTTCGAGATGTGTAGGCAAATATGTTTACGAAAAAGGTCTTTCAAATAACACAAAAATAAGTCTTGAAACCGCTTCGGGAATAAAAGTGTTGAAATTACTTCTTAAAGATAAAAAAGTTCAAAAAATCAGTGTAGATATGGATTCGCCACAATTGCAAGGAAAACATTTTTTGGAAGAAATGAATTTCACTTGCGTTTCGATGGGAAATCCGCACGCTGTAACTTTTGTAGAAAATGTAGGCAATTTTGAGGTAGAAAAAATCGGCAAGAAAATAGAAAATAATCCGATTTTCCCCAACCGTACCAATGTGGAATTTGCAGAAATAATCTCGCCAAACCGCATTAAAATGCGCGTTTGGGAACGCGGATCAGGCGAAACGCTTGCCTGTGGAACAGGGGCTTGCGCCACGCTCGTAGCGGCAGTTTTGCAAGGCAAAGCCGAACGAAAAGCTACACTCGAACTGCTTGGTGGCGAAGTAGGAGTAGAATGGAATGAGCAAACAAACCGGGTAACGCTCACAGGCGGAGCTGAATGGGTATTTAATGGAGAATTTAGGGTTTAGACAATTTACACCAATAGATAAAAACATAAAATAATATGATACAAGTAAACGAAAATTTCAAGTTGTTGAACGAAAATTATCTTTTCAGCGAAATAGCGCGAAAAGTAGCAAGTTACAAAACTCAAAATCCCGGTGCGGAAGTTATTTCACTCGGCATTGGCGATGTTACCGAACCGCTTTCCGAAAGTGTAATCGAAGCCTTGCATACAGCGGTGGACGAAATGGCAGACCGTACCACTTTCAGAGGTTACGCACCCGAATGCGGCTACGATTTTTTGAAAAACGCCATTCTCGAAAATGATTATTCCGCTCGTGGAATTAACTTTTCACAAGACGAAATATTTATCAACGACGGGGCAAAATCTTCGTTGGGACATTTCGGCGATATTCTTTCTGCTAATAATATTGTGGCGATAAGCGACCCTGTTTATCCGGTTTATGTGGATACGAATGTGATGGAGGGACGTAAAGAAAATATCCGATTTCTTACTTGTCCGCCTGAAAAAGAATTTGTACCTCAAATCCCCGATTATCATACAGATATGATTTATCTCTGCTCGCCGAACAATCCTACGGGAAGTGTGTTGGATCACGAACAGTTGACGGCTTGGGTTGAATATGCCAGAAAGCACAAGGCGAT
>QMCD01002098.1_pt1 | contig 12288 bp, 11 predicted proteins | sample 1821841 | NCBI WGS metagenome assembly QMCD01 (sample SAMN01991225, study PRJNA193472) | Termite gut metagenome, whole genome shotgun sequencing project. | isolation source: worker | host: Macrotermes natalensis | reverse complement strand
CTCTGCTTGCCCCCTTCCGTGGCGGAAATTCCTTCACTGGCAACCCGGCGAGCCATTTCGATGATCGTTTGTTTTTCCTCCGGGGTCAGTTGGCTGAATTTTTCTCCCCGCTCCACGCGACTTGCCTGTGTCTTTTCAAAATAATCCACGGAATTTTGTAAAAAACCAACGCACTTCCGTCGGCCAAACAAAAACCGGCGGCCCACCAAACCCTGCTTGCGCCACCGTGAAATGGTTTTGCTGGTCACTTTTAAATGTTGACATAATTCCTCGATAGACCAAACTTTTTCCTTTTCCTCCTCAACCTTCACGTTCGCCGAATCATAAAGGTCTTCGATGAAAAGCAATAAATCATGCTGAACTTGGTCGCCCGGCATCATCAAATTCGGATACATTTCCGTCAAAAAGTCCGTAATTCCAAAGCAGACATCTTGGTAACGATACGTTTTTGCCGCGTCAAGGGTGCGGTAAAGTTTTTCCGCCCGCAAGCTTTGTTCAATTTTTCTTTCACGCGGAGCAAACCGCACCTGCTGGTCACGTAGTTCTTTCAACGAAGTCAGTTGATAATCAGAAGCCATGGTTTCGGAGAAAATGTTGGGAGATTCAAGAATAACTCGTTACTCATTTTTTGAAAGAGAGGTCGACACAAAAGATACACGAAACGTATTTCATAAACCCGTATGATTATAACTTATTTAATCAAAAATTTCAAATAATTCCAAAAATTCTCTCTATTTTGTCCATTGTCGCTTTTTTTTGCCAGTCCGCTCTACATAAAGCGTAGCTGCTCACCGCTGAAATGACACAAAAAACAGCGGAAAAACAAAAAAACAAACAAGAAGACAATCCTTTTTTAACATGGGACTAACAAATGCGGGTATACTACAGCGTGATTTTGTATCGCGATCTAGAACGTGTCCTCCATCCCAATGCCCATGCCCAAAGCACACANNNNCACACATTCTCGTTATTGAAGATGAACAAGACATTCAAACCAACATCAAGTTGCGGCTTGAAAATCGCGGTTACGTTGTTTTTTCAGCTGAAAACGGCGAAACCGGCTTGGAACTGGCTCGTAAAAAAGTACCCGACGCCATCCTGCTTGATCTGATGCTGCCCGGCATGGGCGGATTGGAGGTGCTCAAAAGTATTCGCGCTGACCGTTCGCTCGCGCAAATTCCCGTGATGATTGTCAGCGCGCTGGGCGAAGAAAGTGATGTCGTGGTGGGACTCGAAATGGGAGCCGATGACTACATGAGCAAGCCGTTCAGTGCCGCCGTCTTGCTGGCTCGAGTTCATGCTCTTTTGCGGCGAAATCGGCAAGATGAAGAAAAAGGCTTGCTGAAAATCGGACCGATTAAAATTGACCGCGAAGCCTTGTATGTTCTTGTCGATGATGTACCCATCAATCTGACGGGATCGGAATATCGTTTACTGCTCGCGCTGGTGCTTTCCAAAGGGCGGGTTTTGACACGAAATCAACTCATTGATTATGTGCTGGGCGGTGACATGTTTGTCACAGAACGCACCATTGATGTTCATATTACCGGTTTGCGAAGCAAGTTGGGCGAGGCGAGAACACTCATCGAAACCGTCCGCGGAGTCGGCTATCGTTTGAATCCCGCAGCGGAAAAATAGATAAACAAGCGGCGGTGCTTGCCGTTTCCACCCTTCACATCATCCCCGCGCAGACGGGAATCCGATGAATTGATAATTGACAATGGAAAATTGAAAATGAACACACGAGCTGCGTTCTGTGAACGCAAACCCGTCCCCTACAGGAGCGATGGCAGGCTCTGCGCGGGAATGACGAGCTACTCCTAACTCCCAATTCCTTTTTCATGGTCCGTCCTCGCAGTTTTTTTTCTTCACTTCTCATCGGAAATCTCTTGCTCATCGCTGGCATTCTTGCGGCAGGGGCATGGTGGACTTTTCGGGAAATGGACCGACAGGCCTCCTGGCATTCGCGCCGCTTTCAAGACCAGTTGCTCATCCTCGCCAAAGAAGGACTCGAAGAAAATTGGCACAACGCCGCGAAGGTCATTGAGCAATACTGCCGCTCTTATGCCAATCAGTCGATGTTTCGCTTGACCGTCATCAATGCGGATGGCCAAGTTCTTGGCGACTCCGAAGTGAAAGCGGCCACAATGGATTTACACAACACGGAAAGCCATCCCGAATTTCGTAACGCCTTGTCCGGCCAAGTCTCTGAATCACTACGTCTGAGCCACACGAACAAAATTCGTTATCGCTATGCCGCCGCGCCCATTTTGTACGAAAAATCCGTTGTCGGTGCTGTCCGAATCGCCATTCCCGTGTCGGACTTGGCTGAAGATCGACGGCGACTGCTTTCCGGCATTGCAACGTGTTTCGCACTCATGCTTTTGGCCGCCTGCCTTTTTGCGACATTTTTTAGCTGGCTTTGGTCAAAACCGCTTAAAACCATCAGTCAGGCCGCCCGGCAAATCGCGGAGGGCGATCTGCACCCCATTCCTGACATCAGTGGCCCGATGGAAATGATTGAGTTGCACAATGCGGTGGAACGAATGCGACGCGCCGCCGAAACACAATTAAACTCAATGACTTGGCAGTGGGAGCGGCTGCGCTCGGTTTTGGAACATCTGCCGGACGCGGTTTTCGCCTTGGATTCACAAGATAAAGTGGTCTACTACAACAAGGCGGCTCTCCTCCTTTTTCAACTCGAAAGTTTTAGCGTTCCCCTTTCCGTGCAACATGTTCTTCGCGTGCCAGCCTTGCTGGACTACTACTTTGACCGGCGCGAAACCTTGCTCAAAAAGGAACCGCGAAACGCTCTGCAAACGGACAACACAAACTCGGAAACGCTGGAAATCATGGTCGACAGAAAAAAGCGTGTGCTGGAAGTCGAATTGATTGACGCTTTTGACCATCAAAATGATGATGTCGCCGCCTTGCTGGTCATTCGTGATTGGACAGACGCGGTGCGAACGGAGCAAATGAAAACCGATTTTGTGGCCAACACGTCGCATGAACTTCGCACGCCTTTGACCGCGATCCGCATGACGCTCGACAATGCTCTGGATGGCCTTTATCCAGATCATTTGCCAAAAAACGCCTTTGAAATGTTGAACAGAAGTGTTCACCGGCTTGAGGCTCTCACAGAAGATTTACTGGCACTTCACAGTGCGGAAGAAATTTCCGATACGCGAATATCCGAACACACATCGCTGGAGACACAAAAAAGCTGGATCGAAGAGATGTTTCAATCCCTTGCACGCGAAAAAGGAATTACCTTGCTGCTCGATTTACCCGACAATGCCAGCACGCTTTTTTCTGTCGATACAAAACGATTCACGTTGGTTCTGCAAAACCTGATTGATAACGCCCTGAAATTTACGAAAAGCGGCGGGGAAGTCAAACTGGAGTTGTCTTTTTTGGACGAAAATACTCTTTGCTTCCAATGCCGCGATTCGGGCGTGGGCATTTCACCAGAGGATCAGGGGCGCGTTTTTGAGCGTTTTTATCGTGTGAAGCGAAATAAATCCGAGCAGCAGCCGGGCACGGGACTGGGGCTTTCCATCGTCAAACACGCCGTGGAACGACTGGGCGGCTCACTTTCCTTGAGCAGTCAACTGGGGGTAGGCAGTACGTTTACGGTACGTATTCCGATCACAACCGCGACCACGCCAGAAACTTAACACGATTTTAACAATCATCTGATACCGGCAAAACATGTCCCCCTATAATTTTTTTTGAACTTGGTCGAACAGACAACTTTCAAGCTCAAAGGAAATTATTGTGACAGAAAAAAGTTCACAACAACCCTCACCACAAAAACGTCAAGTTGCCTCTCTGTTGCTGTCCGACAGCACAAATCGTGCGAAACGCGTCCGGCGGTGGTTTTCTTTCCAGATTTTTGCAAGAACCGCCAACATCGTCATGCTCGCTGTGGTGGCCGTTTTCGGTTTCATTATTTGGCGAAGTATGCCGTTTCTCACGTCCGGTGGGATGGACCGCCTTGCAGAGGTTTTTACATCGGGAAACTGGCATCCCGATTCTGAACCGCCCGAATTCGGAATGCTCAGCCTGTTTTATGGCTCCTTTATCGTTACGGTTTTGGCCATGCTCATCGCTGGCCCCATCGGAATTCTTTCCGCGGTCACGCTCAGTGACATGGTTCCCTTTCGTGTCCGGCAATTTTTGAAGCCGTTTATCGAACTCTTGGCCGCCATTCCGTCCGTGGTGTTCGGCTTTTTTGCGATCAAAATTGTGGCACCTTGGCTACAGGAGACTTTTGGGTTGGCATCGGGCACAAACGCACTCAATGCCGCCATCATTTTGGCTATCATGGCCGTCCCCACCATCGTGAGTGTGGCGGAAGACGCTGTTTCCAGTCTTGGCCGCGAACGACGCGAGGCTTCTTACGCACTGGGAGCGACTCGTGCGGAAACACTGATGAAAGTCATTTTGCCCGCCGCTTGGAATGGCATCGCGGCTGCATTGATTTTAGGAACCATGCGGGCTGTCGGCGAAACGATGGTCGTCTGGATGGCCGCCGGAAATGCCGCCAACATGCCCGATGCTTGGTATCGTGTTGATCAAGTGATTCTGGGATTGGGTGACGCGGTTCGCACCATGACGGCCACCATTGCGGGCGACATCGGCGAAGCCCCGGCGGAATCGCTGCACCGAAGTGCGCTGTTTACCGTTGGTTTACTGTTGCTCCTTTTTACGTTTGGAATGAATCTTTTGACGGACTATCTTGCTACAAAACAAACCGCACATCATCAAACCGCCAAAAAAACGAGCATCCTGCCACGGGCATTTCAAGGTTTCTACGAAAAGTTTGTTGGCCTTTTAAGCATTCTGTCACCAGTCAGTATTTTGGGACAAAAATTCCTCAAGCCCTTCCGAAAAGGCGTGGATAAAGGTTTTTCACTTTGTGCGTATGCTTCAATTGCCTTGCTTTTTACCGCACTCACCGCGGTACTCCTTCCCATTTTTCGTGCGGGTAGCGAAGCCTTTCTTTTCAAAGAAACAGTGGAACATCGCTTGTTTTTGTGGGAGCATTTTCATCGTGGCAGTCGAGAAGCCGTTCAAAAGGAGTTTCGAGAATGCTATGCGGCCAGAGAGCCGATCTACCGGCAACTCGACGCTCTTTCATGGCTCACGCCAGAAATTTGGATTGATGAAGCTAATAAAATCAGCCGCGCAGCAGGCAGTGTTACGGAAAACCGTCCCTTGCTCCGTGCCGTGCGCCGCCTCTGTGAAGCCAATACTCAGACCGATTTTTTCGCCGCATGGCGGCGAATCGAAACATTGCGGGACGAATCGGCAGAAACGTCCTCTTCGGCGCATCCGCTTTTTGAACTGGCGCAACGATATTATGACACGGCAAAAGAAGCGGATTTATCTTTGCGTGAACAATTGTTGCCGCTCAATCAAGACGTAACGTACACGGCGGCTTTCAAACAAATTCGCACTCTGATTACCGGCGAAGAAGGTACCGGCAGCATTCTTGGACCCGATGTGCCAGAATGGAAAAGGCGTGAAAGCATCAAACATTTGCCGCCGGAGGTTCGCTACGGGCCAGCTCACTGGTCGATGGCCCTGTCTTATTTGTCGCAGTTAAAATCCGCAACGATATGGGAAAAACGTTATGATAAAGATGGCAACGTTTTGCCAAGCGAAAAGCGGCGCATCGACAGAGTCACGCTCTTCGAGGAAACCGCGCTTTACGAGCCAGTTCGTCGCGTCATTACCGATTTGGAGCAGAATTTAGCTTCCATGCACAATCCCCGTTGGACATTTTACGGACGTTATTTCCTTGATTCTTCCACGGCGGGACATTATCTCGGTGGAGTGGGACCAGAACTACTAGGAACCACGGCCATCGCCCTATTCGCGATTCTTTTCGCACTGCCTTTGGGAATTGTGACCGCCGCCTATCTGGTTGAAGTCGCCAAGGAAAACCGCATGACTCGACTCTTGCGGCTTTGCGTGAGTACGCTGGCGGGGATTCCCAGTATTGTCTTCGGACTTTTCGGACTGGCTATCATCGTGGAACTCATCACAGGCACACCTTGTCTTCTGGCCGGTGCCATCACACTGGCCATCCTCATCTTGCCCGTCATTATTCGTACATCGGAGGAAGCCATCAGGTCTGTGCCACAAACATACCGTGAAGCTGCTGTGGGATTGGGAGCGGGCCCCGTTTGGACCTTTATTTCTGTCACACTTCCTGCTTCCCTTCCGGGAATTTTAACCGGGACGATCCTCGGAATCAGTCGCGCCGCCGGGGAAACCGCACCACTCCTTTTCACCTGCGCCGTGGCATCGGGCAGCTTTTTATACGGAACGGGCTTTCTCTTGCAACCCACCCCCATTCTTTCCTATGCGGCCTACGATATGGCCGTGGGTGACCGTTTGGCCAAGATGGTTCCGTACAACCAATTCGGATTGGTCGCGACGCTGATCGTTTTTGTACTGTTATTGAATCTCATCGCCATCCTACTCCGGGGACGCATTGCCTCGAAACTGCGTGGTACATAAATTGACGTGGAGAAAAAATCATGCCCGCCTTATTATCTCAAACCGATATGCCGAAACAACAAACCCCGCCTCTATCGGCTCCTGTTTTTGACACGGAACATCGGTACTTAGCATCACAAAACAAGAAGCAGAAAGCGGAGTTGTCCCCCGATAGACCCGTTGTGCGTGCCGAACAGTTTTGCCTTTATTATAGTACAAAAAAGGCCGTTGACAACGTTTCGATGGAGATTGAATCCGGCGGTGTGACGGCCATTATCGGTCCCAGCGGTTGCGGGAAAAGTTCGTTTTTACGAAGCATCAACCGCATGAATGATTTGATTCCCCATACGCACACAGAAGGTTTGTTGGCCGTCGAAAATCAAGACATCTACGACCGCCGCATCGATCTTGTTGCGCTCCGGCGACAAGTCGGCATGGTCTTTCAACGACCCAACCCGTTTCCCAAAAGCATCTTTGACAACATTGCCTACGGACCCCGTTTGCAAGGATTGCGAAAGCGTTCCCAGTTGAACGAAATCATCGAACGTTCGCTTCGCAGCGCGGCACTTTGGGATGAAGTGAAAGACACACTTTGGAAATCGGCACTGGCTCTGTCTGGCGGTCAACAACAACGGCTTTGCATTGCGAGGGCTTTGGCAACACAACCAGACATTCTGCTCATGGATGAACCGTGCAGCGCGCTTGACCCGATTGCGACGGGGAAAATTGAAGAGCTGATCGTTTCATTAAAATCGGATTATACGATTGTGATTGTGACGCATAATATGCAGCAAGCGGCTCGCATCAGTGACCGGACGGCTTTTTTCTGTCTTGGAAAGCTGATCGAGTATGACAAAACGAACAAAATTTTCACCTCGCCATCCAACGAGCAAACCGAAGCGTATATTACAGGCAGGTTTGGCTAAACAAGGACACAACACAACGAGAATCGCGTACCACACCATGACAGAATTACCGAAACAATTAGATCGTCTTTTCGTGAAGCTCGACCGCGCGGCACTGTCCGTCGAGCAATGTTTGTCCGACTTACTTTTTGTCATTTACGGACAAAATTTTGAAGATGCCCAGGCCATCATTGATGACGACGAGACCATTGATCGTCGTGAAGTGGAAATCGAACGGGAATGTATCCGCCTCTTGGCGCTTTATCAGCCTGCCGCGAGTGATTTGCGCAAAATCTGTTTTGCGATCAAGGTCAACAGCGATCTCGAACGGATTGCGGATAATTGTGTTTCCTCGGCGAGAATGCTCCAAACATTGATCGAGGAAAACATTTCGGTCAATAAATTCCCCACGTTCCGTGTACTTGCTGACCTTGTCGTGGATGCGCTTCATCGGACCATCCAACTGATTTCGACCGATCAAGATGTCAAGGCGGCCACGGACATCGTTTTCAATGACAACCAAACCATTGATCCTGCATACAAAGATTTTTTACATGAAGTTTTTGCAGGCAAAGTCATTTTCGGCGACAAAGTGAATGCGTTTTACGCCCTGACATCCATTGGTCGAGCCTTGGAACGGATGGGCGACCTTTGCGCCAATATCGCCGAAGATGTCGTATTTTTATTGACAGGTGAAATTGTGCGTCATTCTCTTGGGAATGGCGATGATTTGTTTTTGTAGATTTGTTTTTTTGTAACGTCAGTGTCTTGCACGCTTTGTGCAAGCAAAACAAGGAGAATGAGGTATCCCCATGAAAGTGAAACGATTATTTTTGACCTTTCTGATTGCGATGTTCGCCAGCGTCACAGCTGCACAAGAGATTCGTATTGAAGGCTCCACAACGGTTGGCCCCATTGTCGACGCTTTTGTGGACGCCATGAAAGAATCCAATCCCGATGTGCGTTTTACGGTGAAAAAAACAGGCTCCGGTGACGGTGCCGCCGCGCTGATTGACGGCCGATGCGAAATTGCCGCGATGAGCCGATTTATGAAACGTGAAGAATTTGAAAAAGCGATTGCGTCAGGAAAAACGCCCATCCCGTTCACCGTTTGCATGGATGGGGTGTGTTTGATTGTGCATCCCTCCAATGCCGTGCGCAATTTGACGCAAGCACAAGTCGCTGGAATTTATACAGGCAGAGTGACCAACTGGAAGGAACTGGGCGGGCCCGACCTTCCCATCGTTGCCATCAGTCGTGACACCTCATCGGGCACTTATGAAGTTTTCCATGAACTGGCCGTTGGCAAAGAAAAAATGGGCAGTGCCGTTGAGTACACCAATTCCAATCCCCAAATGTTTACTCGCGTCAGCACCACGCCCGGCGCGATTGGTTACGTGGGCATTGGTTTTCTTCAAGAAGGGGTGGCCACTGTCAAATATGAGGGCATCATTCCGACAAAAGAGGGCGTTGCTCGCGGCATCTATCCGCTTTCACGACCGCTCTATTTGTTTACGAACGGTTATCCAAAATTGGGTTCCGCCGTCATGGATTTTTGCAACTTCTATCTCAGTGAAATGGGTCAGGAAGTCATCAGTGCCAAAGGTTTTGTGCCGCTGACGAATTATTGAGCAGCTTCACGAACAACGCTTTCCAACTCGCCGTCGGACAACACCGTGCGGATGATGCTGCCCGGCGCGATCTCAGTAACGCTTTGCAAAGGCTTGCCATTTTGGAGAAATGTCAGGCTGTAACCACGCTGAAGAATGGCTCGCGGATTGAGGGCTTGAAGGGTTGCACCGAGATTTTCCAGTTTGTTTCTTGTGAGCTCGATTCGATTTTTCGCCGCACGCTGAACCTGTTTTTCAAGCAAATCCAGTGTTTGTTGACGGTTTTCCCAAAGCCGCTCAGGCTGGGAAAACGCGGCTTGTGAAGACAAACGGCGCAAAACATCCTGCCGCGACCGCAAGTATCGTTGGAGAGATTGATTTATTATCGTGCGACATTGCATCATTTGCTTACGGCGCTCTTCATCAGGAAGCGTCAAACGCTCCGCCGCTTCACTGGGCGTTAATGCACGAATATCGGCGGCCAAATCGCAGAGCGTGACATCAATTTCGTGCCCCACTCCTGAGACGATGGGCAATTCCGAGGCGGCCACGGCGCGGACAAGAACTTCCTCGTTGAATGCCCACAAATCTTCCATGCTTCCGCCGCCGCGCGTGAGAACAATCGCATCAATCGGTGTTTTTGTGCGAAATGAATTCTGTAACTGATTGACCCGTTCAATCGCCTCGGCCATTTCTTGAGCGGCCTCGTCCCCTTGAACCCGCACCGGAACGAGCAGCACATCGACATGGCGAGCGCGGCGTCCCAAAACTTGCAAAAAGTCGCGAATCGCCGCTCCCGTGGGACTGGTAATGACGGCCACACGTCGCAGCGATTTCGGAAGCGGCTTTTTTTGAACAGGATCAAACAAGCCTTCCGCAGAAAGTTTTTCGTACAGTCTGCGAAATTGTTTTTCCAGCGAACCAAGGCCCTTTTCCTCAATTTTCGTAACGACAAGTTGATATTTTCCTTGCGGGGGGTAAACGTCCAAGCGGCCTCGGCAAAGAACGTCGATGCCGTTTTGCATTTTGAACGCGATCTTCATGGCCGCCGACTTCCAAATGACGGCAGGCAACTGTGCCTCATCGTCTTTCAGCGTCAGATAAACGTGACCGGAACGCGGCTGAGACAAATTGGAAATTTGACCGGTTACAAGAATGTCGAGAAACGGCGGTTGGGCCATCGCGTCCTTGATTTGTCGCGTCAGTTCCGAAACGGAAACGGGCTCGCGGGCAGTCGGCGGCGGTAAAGAGCTTTCCGTAGCGTTGGTTTTGAGAACCGACTCGGTCTGCACGATGGGTCGCTTTTGTTCAAAATCGAAAAGTGTTCCAGAATACGACATCGGATTTTATGACAGACTCTCGCGTGACAGCCCATCGCGCTGGATGGCAACCAACGCTTCCACGCCGGTTTCGGGATCGAAGCGGGCAAAGCAAAAATCGTCGATGAGATTATGCCCCAAAAATGTTCGATTCGCCGGTTCGGTCAGCGAGTGATAGAGCAAAAACTGTTCCTTGCCGATTTGAATTCGGTGTCCGACGGCTCGATCGGGGGAAACCGCCTGCAAATTTTCACCCACCGTCAAATGTCGCCAGAATGCCCGCTTTTTTGCTCGGTCAGGATTTAAATCAAAGACCACGGCAGCAAACATGGAACGGTTTGCGGTTTGTTGCAGGAGCGTCATCTCGCCTTCGGAAGAGTGGAGTGAACCTTGAACAGGGTAGGGAAGCGAATGATTTTGACTTGGCTGCTGACCAAAATGCGGCAAGGAAATGGGCAAAACCCGAAAAATTGGCCGCTTTTTCGACTGGTGCGGTTTTTTTCGAGTTTGACGATGCGTAAAAACCGCCGCCCTCTCCAAATCCTCTCGAATGGGACGTTGAACCCAATGGGGGGACAAGGGAAAACGGGCACGGTAATGCAAAAGATTTTTGGCCGCCGCGCGACGGTTTTTGGCCACCGTATCGCCTTCGTAAAGTACCGTGTCGCCCATGATCAACAAGTGGTCGGCGTGGTCCATCAAGAAAAACCGTTGCAATCGGTAATCTTGTTCCAGCGGCAAATCCAACTCCAGAAAATCACAGCCTAGGGTATCGCTATCCGTCCCATCGGAACCGGCACTGGAAACGGTGGCAATTTCTGACCACTCACCGGCGGGCCGCAAGCCCTTGCCGTGATGCGTGATGATGCTGCTCCACGTCCCAAAGAGCACGGATTCGTCATCCAAGTTCACTTCAAGATGAACGACCCCGGACTCTGTTTCAGGATCTGTTCCCAAAAAAGGCGAATCAAAATTGACAGAAATCTCGATGTCGTGCATGAAAATAGGAAGAACGTTGGCAAGTATTCTGTCTTTTCCTCTCTGATTCCCAACACTTTTCTCGACTAGCCACGATGTTCGACCGTCACCGTGGTCGAAATTCCACCGCGCGGAGTGAACGCCGCCGTGAGTTTCAAGTAGCGGGGCTGCAACAGAGCTACGATGTCATCCAAAATCCGATTTGTGATGTTTTCGTAGAAAATGCCTTGATTACGAAACTGCTGAAGATAAAGTTTCAAACTCTTCAATTCCACGCACAATTTATCAGGAATATACTGAAAAGTCAGCGTGCCAAAGTCGGGCTGGCCTGTCTTGGGACACACGGACGTGAATTCAGGGCAAGTGATTTCGATTTGGTAGTCCCGCTGGGGGAAGGAATTTTCAAAAGTCTCAAGCATGGATGAAAAAACAAAAATAATCAGAATGAGACCACGTTGTCAAAACGAAGAAGCCACCACTTTCTGTGGCGTTGCCGCAGTGTATGCTTCAGGACACAGTTGAGCCAGCATTCGCCCCAAAACACCGACCCCCGCCAAAAGCGCACCGGAAACGAGCAGCGGAAATGCCCACTCGGAATGCAACATATTGAGTTTGAAAAAGGCCCCGACTCCGATTCCCAAAACCCCGATCAGAGTCAAACCGAGATTCATGGTTTCCAGCGAACGCGTTGCGGTCGGATCAGCGCCCCGTCTCCGTGGCTGAGCCTGACTCAAGGGTCTGTCCATTCTGTCATAATAATCGACATTGTCAACGCATGTTTTTGAACAGTTTTTCTTTGCTTGCAGTCTCGGCGGTTGCGTCTTCGTTTTCGACTGCATCACCGCCGGTTGCAGTAGGGTCAGCATTTTCTGTGCCGCCTCAAGCCGCTGTGCGAGAGACTCGTGTACTGACCGCGTGCCCTGAGGTTCGCCCGGAACCGGAATTGACGATTGATTTTTTCAATCT
>QMCD01001871.1_pt1 | contig 12293 bp, 10 predicted proteins | sample 1821841 | NCBI WGS metagenome assembly QMCD01 (sample SAMN01991225, study PRJNA193472) | Termite gut metagenome, whole genome shotgun sequencing project. | isolation source: worker | host: Macrotermes natalensis | reverse complement strand
GCATACCATCATATACCCCAACGATATACTCGTTTCCAAAGGGCTTATGACACAGGGGCCCGCCGGTTATGCCGCAGGGGAGAGCGGGCGCGCCGCCGCCGCGATTGCAAGGGAAGTCCCGGAGATGCTTGTCGTGACGGAACCGGCGATTCTTTCCCGCATCGCGCCGGATGTGGGGCGTATTGCGATTCAGGGAGGCACGGAGGAGGAGATAACCGCGCGCATTCGCGCCGCGATGGAGTCCATGCTCTGTTTCACCCTGGGGCATGTCGGCATCAATACGCCGGATGCCGGGTCGGCGGGGAACGCCGCGCGGCAGTTCGCGAACCTCTTCGGTTTTCCCGTCACGGAAGCGCCGCGATCTTTTTTCGCCGGCAAAGTCATTGAGACGCTGAAGGGGCCGTACATAGGCGAGCGCGGCCATGTGGCCATCAACTGCAGCAATGTGGATCGCGCGATCCGGTATTTGGAAACCCGCGGCTTCCGCTTCCGCGAAGAAACAGTGAAACGCAATCTCGCAGGCGCGGCGACCACCGGCTACCTACGGGATGAAGTGGAAGGCATCGCCATCCATCTGCGAAATGGATAAAGAAGGTGCAGTAACTACGGTTTTCAGGCAACACGCCTATCCTGATACGAAGTCCCTGATACGAAGTCCCTGATGACTAGACGATTCTGTAAAATATACACTGCCGGCCGCTCCAGCGATGATCGCACGAACGGCTCGGACAATGCCCGCCCGGATAGCGGTGCATCTACAGCATAACACTCGGTATTCATGAAAACTCCCGGATATTATGCCAGCAAGGAGAATGAAAAAATCCTAGAAATCGTCGTTCTCGTCTAGTGGAATCACTTTGGACGCATTGACCACACGGGCGTCTCTCTCCGGTGGACGCTCCGTTCGAGATGACATGGTCAGAAGTTTGGGGTTCGTCGCCCTAGGTTTGCTGCTGGCAACATGGAAACTGGCGGCGGGGATCATAGCTTTGTCCATCACCCTGCCTTCGACCATTCTCACCAGTTCCCCCACCATTCCGTGCAGCGCGTCCGCTTGAGCAGAAAGCTCCTCGGCAGCCGACGCTGATTCCTCAGCTGTGGCCGCGTTCGACTGTGTCACTTTGTCCATCTGCGCCACAGCGGTGTTGACCTGATCTACCCCTTGGGCCTGCTCGTTTGTCGCGGATGTGATTTCACCGATAAGGCGCGCAACAGAGTTCGAGCCATCCTCAATTTCCCTGAAGCTGGCGTCCAGCGTCTTAGCGATGTCCGATCCGTTCCTGACACGCTCAATCGTCGTAGAGATAAGCTCTGTCGTGTCACGAGCCGCCTGCGCAGAACGCCCCGCAAGATTCCTGACCTCATCCGCCACGACAGCGAAACCCTTCCCTGCCTCGCCCGCGCGAGCCGCTTCAACAGCAGCGTTCAAGGCAAGAAGATTCGTCTGGAAGGCAATGTCCTCGATCGTTTTAATGATTCGGCTGATCTGCTCCGCAGAGTCGGTGATTTCCGTCATTGCGCTCGACATGTTGCCGACGGCGACGGAACCGGTGCCAATAAGCGTGTTATTACGGAGTGTTGTGCTGTTCGTCTTATTGGCGTTGTCCGCGTTCTGGCGGGTCATCGACGCCATTTCCTCCAGCGCTGAGGATGTCTCCTCCAGAGACGCCGCCTGTTCCGTCGATCCCTCGGCGAGACTTTGGGAAGACCTAGAAATCTGACCGGCAGCCGCAGTCACCTGGCCGGAACTTTCGCTCAGGTTGGCAATGATTTTGTTTAAGCCCTTGACGAGAGCGCTGACAACGAAGAAGGCAAGGACGATAGACGCGCTAATGCCGACTGCGCTGATGCCGCCAACCAACCATTGGATGGACGCTCCCAACTCCCGCGCGTTCGCAATCCCATTCACCATGTTCCTCATGTTGTTCGCCTGAAGCGCGGTAGTATACTCGTCGAGTGCTGCTCGGGCCGATGCGGCGGTGCCGGCTAGCAATGCCTGTGCCTTGACGTTCGTTGCCTGGCTCACGAGTTCCACTATCTGTTTGAAGGCGACATCGGCCGTGTTCTGAAACCTGGTGAGAATGTCGGTGGCCATTGCACCGCCGGCGGCAGGGGGGATATTTTTCGATAAATCCGCGAGTGAGTCGTGAACAGCCTTGAAGTATGCGTCGGCAGCTTCGTGGAATTCCTGCCCATGAACTGGATTCTCCTCGGGGATGTACTTGTTCAGGTTCAAACGGAAGCGAAGAAGAGAAAGGCGAGCGCCCTCTGCCTTGAGAACGGCTTCCTCCCCATCATTGTTCGTCTGAATGAATTCCGCCAAATGATCGCAATCTTGATCGATGGCATCCCAGAAATCTTGGAGACCTTCGTTGATGGCGAGAGCTTTATTATTGGAATTCGCGTAGGATAGGGCGGCCACTACGTCGGTTTGTTTCACATACTCTGTCCACAGGGTTTTTATCTTATCGTGACGCTCTTGGTATGTAGCTGGTATCGGCACCGGGCAGTTGGCAAGGTAATCAGCCAGTTCGGCATCCATAGCTGCTGGAAGGTGCGCCAGTGTACCGTCTATGATGTTCTTCATATCGGCTTCTTCCGTTGCCATGATGACATCCGTGGTGGCGATACGCCTGTTCAGTGCGATTTTATCGATTATCTGCAAATTGACGGTACGCCTAGCCTGACTGCCTATGGCTTCCGTAGTGGTGATAAGCTGGTTAAGACCGTAGAAGCTCGCCGCCACAATAGCCAGCGTGACAAATAGCATGATTCCGACAATAAAAAAAATGCGGGCTTTCATCGATCTAAACATGGGATTGCTCTCCTTTCTTATTCAGAAGAAATGATTCCATGCGCCATGCATGGGCATCGTTAAAAGCACAGGCATCCATCATCGTGTTCAGCTGCAGTAAGGGACTACAGCGGGTTTCGGTCATCCGTTCCACCGTGCATCCCAGTGTTTTCTTCTCCAGAACAACTGAAAACCTTAACATATCAACCCCGAGGACATGATCCCATGTTACTTGCATACAGCGCAATGTTTTAACTGGAATATAGTTAATATATACCAAAATTACGTTTAGTCAATAGGTGGATTCATTTGTTTGTGATTTTATTTCACTATGCCATAAAATCGCCGCGATGTCGAAAATTGATGGCCGGTATCACTGGAAGTGCGGAAAATCGTCGCCCCTTTCATTCTCTCAGGCGGCAATTGGAATGTTGGACAGGATCTGCGGTTTCGCGCTCCGCGTCGTGAACCAGCTCACATATCTGTGTGCATGCAGTCGGGAAGAAGTGTGTTGACGGTGATGCTGTCGATAACTCGCGCTTGAGCTACATCACCCCGAGCTTCGCCGTCGTGTACGCCGGAATCGGCTAGTCGCCGAAATGGCAGGCCATTGACCTCAGTGTATGATCGCGTTTTCCATCATATCGCAGGGCGTGAGGTGAACTCGAAGCAGAAACTGGCTCACAAAAAAAATATAGTTAAATAGATTTAATACTTGATTATATCGCATTTGATCTTCACAATAGTAAAATCTCTCAGGTACTACTCAGGCACGAAAGGAACTGCTAATGCAGAAGTTTGGTTCTTGCAGCGTGTTGTCCGGAATCTGCGTTGCGTTGTCACTATGCGCTCCGTTGTTCGCCTTCGCGGGGGAGTCTTTGCGGCTTCCCTCTCCGCTTATCGCACCCATGGGGTCCGGCACAGTGGAGGTCATCACGGGCGCAACCATCACTCGCCCGCCCCTCCCTCCTCCTGACCCCGCTCCCTCAGGCCATCCTGAAAGTACAGGCGATCTGATTGGCGCTCCGGCGATCTTCCCCGGCGTGCGAGCTGCTCCGGTAGCACCCCTGCCGCCCATTAGGTATGCCTTGACATTGGGTACTCCAGTCGCAGGACGGGACAACCTGTCTCTCGTCAAGGCGTCCGAAGTCCGGGAAGCGCTTATCCATGGTGCCCAGTTGATTTTGCTTGATGTGCGGGATGAGCAGGTTCGCAGGAACGTGGGGCATATCACCGGCGATGGGCATATTCCCTTCATCCCCACCGCGACGTTCCCCGCCTGTGTGCGACAGGCCATCCCGGATACAAGGTATCCTGTCGTCGTCTATTGCAGCGATGGGGGCTTGAGTTCGCAGGCTGCCGATATCATGTCGAGATTGGGCTACCGCGTATATCTGATGGGCGCATATCCTCTTCCTCTTTGAATGCACGGGTGAAACACGTCAACCTCCAATAATGATGGAGATAATATGCCCAACTTTATGAGCCGTGGTGATTGAATTAATTAAACCATTGCCTCAACACGGCGAACACAAAACCTCGCAGGAGGAGCTGAAAGGATGATGGGTAGCGAAAAAGATGCGGATAATCCTGTGCAGTCAAAATGCCGACATGTTCTCCCTGACCATGGGTTGCTTTTGTGTATATAATTGGTGACGTGATTTTTTTCCGGTTCATACGAGGATAAAATAATGCTCAAGTATATTGATCATAGGACAATGGGACGCGGGCAGCATGGCTGGCTGGACAGCCATTTCCACTTTTCCTTTGCGGACTACTTCAATCCGCAAAACATCCGCTTTGGCGTCTTGCGCGTCTTCAACGACGACATCGTTCAGGCTCAGGAAGGCTTCGGCACCCATCCTCATCAGGACATGGAAATCATCTCGTATGTAGTGCAGGGAGAGCTTTCGCACAAAGACAGCATGGGTAATGCCCATACCCTTACCCGCGGGCAATCGCAATACATGTCGGCCGGTATGGGCGTCTTCCACAGCGAATATAACTTGCAGGAAAAGGGTGAACTGCGCTTCATGCAGATTTGGATCATCCCCGACCAGCGAGGGTACAAGCCAAATTATGGTGATTACCGCTTTTCGCTGGAGGAACGATTCGACAAGTGGCTTCCTCTCGCCACCGGCTATGACAATAAGGAAAGCAACGCGCCGATCAAAGTGCATCAAGACGTCAATGTGTATGCGACCATCCTTGGCGGAGGTAAAAGCATCGACTTCAAGGTAGGCGGTGACAGGCAGGCGTATCTGGTGTGCCTGGAAGGCGAGGCGGATGTCGGCGCCATTCACCTGAACATGCGGGATGCGCTCGAAATCGTCAAAGAGGACGTCGCTATTGTGACGCGCGAGGGCTGCCATCTCTTTATAATTGAAATGGCCTATGACGACATCTGCTTCAAGAAGTTCAATATGGAAAAGCGGTTGAATAATACGCCGTTGTGGTAAGCAAAGATGGGTGCCAGCACGACCAGGCGCACGGATGGTCATCACCGGGAGTTTATTTTCCAAAAGCCGGCTTTTAGCCGGGAGTAGCCACCAGCTTAGCTGGTGGGGATGGACTTAACGGTATAAACTTAAATGAGTTGCGGCATTGCCCATATGCTTCACTTGGCAAGTGAAAGGGGAAATGACATGAAATACTTGTAACGTTTTAGAAAAACATGAGATATAAGATTCACCTCAAAAAGATTGTGGATAATCCCGGCTTATATGGTGGTGCATCGGATTTCAGCGTGCACCTGTGAGTTTGTTGCTGAATTCGTTACAATGAAAGGACCCGCATGGTGAACAAGATAGCCGCATTCGCCGGAAGCCCGAGAAAGGATGGTTTTTCTAGGATGCTTCTTGAGGAAGTGATCAGAGGGGCTAGGGAGAATGGCGCTGTGGTTAAGGTGTATGATCTGAACGATCTTGGTTTTCGCGGATGCCAAGGATGTTTTCACTGCCGAACAAACCCCGCATGCAGCGTTGAGGACACGCTTGCTTCCTTTTACAAGACGGTGGCCGATGTGACGGGTATTGTGTTTACGTCGCCCATCTACTTTGCGGATATTTCCGGGCAGGGTAAGATGTGGCTTGACCGCATGTTCCCCATGCTGAATCTAGGCGGCAAATCCTCTGCGCCGCGCTATCCAGGGAAGCGGATGGTAGATATTTTCGCACAGAGCGACGGTGATCCTGGGCGTTTCCGCCCCGTCATCGATAGATTCCATGGTTTTATGAAGGGGTTTGGCTGGCAAATCGAGGAAACGATTTTCTGTTGCGGCGTTAATGCCTCCGGCTATTCGATTCCCGCGGAGTTGAAGGAGCGGGCGTTCAAGGCGGGCGAACGTCTGGCGGAAGGGTAGTATAGAGTCTGTCTCGAATAGGCATCATGAGCAGCTTTGGATTGAGGCTCAGGCACCACTCATCGGGAGAACTTGTGTGTGAAAGTCAGTTCTCCGGGCATTGAACGAAAAATTTTCCACGCCTCGCCTCTCTTTTAGCCTACCTAAGTCCATCGAAGACTGTTTTAATCGTTAATCTTTGGGGCTAATCTTGAGGGTTTTTGATCGAAGAGAGGGTATAATCTCTTGAGTTAAAATAGGTTATAGCTTTAATGATGATGCTCTGGAAAGCGCGTATTCCCTCACCAGCACTACTCGTTGCTGTTCGGTTTCTTCAACGTTTTGGCATGTTGCCAGAGCGTCAAGGAATTCAAAAAAATCTTATAGTCTGGACAGAAGGTCTGAAAAATAGCGACGATAATATTAGAGCCTGTTGGTGAATTCATTTTAAATTAATTCTTCATTCGTTTCGTGCTGAGTCCAACTTTCAAAGGCGATGCGTCAAATTGTCGAGAAAACGGGGAAAGTAGAGCGCAAAACGGACGGAAAAGCGGCTCAAATGGAATTCAGCAACAGGCTCTGGGTATCGGTGGAGCCGCTACGGCGTGACCAGCATATTGATTTCTGCCAGCACCGCCTTGCTTTCCTCATTCGCTTCTTCGAGAAACGCGGCGAAATCCTCGTGCCCCATGTACGACTCGGTCCAGCCGTTCCGGGCGCATTTCTCTTTCCAAGACGGGGATTCGGCCACCTTACGCAGCGCCTCCTCCATCCAGTTGCGCGCCGTTTCGAGCATTTCGGGAGGGCCGAAAATGCCGCGCCAGTTGATGTATTCCGCGTCGATGCCGCACTCGCGCAGCGTTGGGACGTCGGCGAGAGCTCCAGACGTGACACGCTCCGGCGCGGTGAGGGCGAGCACCCGGATATCGCCGGACTCCTTTGCGCCGACCAGTTCCGCCATGCCGGTCGTGAGCAGATCGATATGCGAACCCATCAAGGCGGACAGGCTTTCGCCTCCCTGGAAGGCTATGTACTGAATGGCCTTCAAATCCGTCACGCCCGCCGCCTTCGCCGCAATGAGAAATTGCAGGTGATCCATGCTGCCAAGGGAGGACGCACCGCCGATCTTCACCGATTTCGGATCCTTCTTAACCGCATCGAAGACCTCGTTGATGGTGGTGTACTTCGAATTTTTTGGCACGCCGAACGCGCCGTAATCTTGAATCATCATCGCGATTGGCGTGGCGTCCCTGTAGCCGAGCTTGCTTTGGCCTGTCAGGTTGATGAGGAGGAGCGGCGGAGAAAAGATTGTTAGAGTGTATGGATCGCCTTTTTTCCGTTGCAAATAAGTTAGGGCGATGCCGCCACCCCCGCCCGGGCGGTTGCTGACGGGCATGGCTGTCGTGACGATGTTCTGCTCCTTCAGTTCCTTCACGACCATGCGGATGGTGGTGTCCCAGCCGCTGCCCGGGCCAGCCCCGGCAATGACCTCGAAATTTTTGCTCGGATAGTCGGCGGCAGTTGCTGTGTGAAGCATGACGGCAACAAGAATCGCCGCAACGGATGGTGCGCATTTCTTCAGCATGAGTGTTCTCCTCTCGAAAAATGCTTCTGTCTATCCCATTTCGATCATCATGAGCGGAACATGTTGCTGCGCCGCGTGCATGTCCGTCTCTCCCACTGTGCCCTGCGGGTGCGGGCGGGGAAGGGTAATCTTGATCGCGTTGGCTGCTTCGAAACATTCCAGCGTGATGATCCTCTCGACCGGCACGCCGTATAACCCGGACAGCAGTTCCTTCGAGATGATTCCCCTATCCCACACGGAGTGGAACTCCTCGTTCGTCCGAAAAATAATGTCCATCGTGATTTCAAACGGTCCAGCGTTCTTGCTCCGAATGACTTTTGCCACATCCTTGAGGTGCATGATTATTTCCCCCTTCCGACAACGTCGAAACGAATCGGGAACAACGACTCGGGATCGTTGACTTCGAGCAGATGGTAGATATTGAACGCGCACACGCTGCCGAGCGGGATTTCCAGCGGCGTGAAGGGCAACGCTATATTACCGGCGGTGGCGATGCGCCCCTCGTAGGGATTATGTAGGAGGGAAACACGTGCTTTGTTGCACAACTTGTCAGCGTCCTTTTGCGTTTCCGCCACTGTTTCCACAATGACGCACAACTCGAACGCGGGAGCATGGTTCGGCTCCAGCTCGCCCATCACCCCATTCTTCCCATACACATGGAAGATAACCTGCGATGTTTTCATCAGCTCGGGATATGTCTCCTCTACATCCTTCTTCGCCCGGTCTAGGTAGACGTCGATTTGCCCTATAAGAATTGGGTCACGGATGCCGCAGACAACAATGGAACGGTGGCCGACTGTTTTTGCGCCTTCCAGCTTCACCGTGTATTTCTCCGGGATGAAACGGCTGCCCGTCACACGCACGCGACGCTCGTCCACCTGCGCGAAGGTGCAGCCAGATAGATCGAGCGTACCGCCCGGACCGGGTAGGAGGTAGGGATGGCTCTTTTCGTACAGGGTGTGGGCGGCGACGGAATAGGTTTTGCAGCACTCCGCAGGATTCATCGGTTCGAGGGTAAAGCCTGTTTCGTCGAGCGTACCAAAAAGAACACGCCCTGACGGTTCCGCGCACAGCGCGCCGCACTCCATGATCTTGCCCATGTGCCAGCACAGACCGGGATTGAAGCCGCGCAGTAGTCCGAGGGCGGCGACGGGAACCGGATCGTAGGCGCGGCCGGAAATGATGATGTCGATGTCCGGCCGCTGCCGCAGCGCCTTGAGATACGGCTCCGCGCCCATCTGACCCACAATGACGGAGGCGGCGTTGATTTCCTCCTCCGTCAACTCGTGAACAGGACCGCAGGGTCGCGTTTTCCCCGTTCGAAGCGCCTCCCTGACAATTTCTTTGCCTATGTCGCTGTAGATGCGGCACAGGGTGACGCTCCAGCCGTGCGTTTCCGCGAGATCACTGACAATATCGGCGAACGCATCGACATGAGCCGCTGTGCCGTCGCCGCCGGCGGAGCTGATGAAAACAGGAATTTGCCGTTCCAGGCCGGCCGACAGGAGAATCTCCAGCTCGTTCACATAGGCTTCACGGGAACAGGTCATGGTGCCCAGCCCCAGCTTGTGCGGGCCGCTGTCGGTGGATCCGGCATCAGCGGTGATCACGTCCGGATCACGCTTCAACCCTTCACGGAACGAGTCCAAGGGAAAACCGTATCCCAGCATGCCGGTCGGGGTCAGCACTCGCAGTTCTGTTTTTTCCATGTTTGCCATGCCGTTTCTCCATTTTGATGGTGAGTATGAACGTTTTTTCTCTTTTTAATTTACCTTGCCGTGTTATAGTTGTCCAATATCAATTATCCTATTGTGGTATTGGTTTTTTTCTATATAGGAGGACTGTCATGCGGAAACGAGAGCTGGATTGCGTCATGACGATAGCAGCGTGCCGCAGCATCTCGCGGGCTGCTGAAAAGCTGTATATCGCGCAGCCGTCGCTCAGCCAGTATTTGCGGAAAATAGAGGAAAGGGTAGGGGAGCGCCTCTTCGAGCGTAGGCGCGACGGCCTGGAACTCACCTATGTTGGAAGACGGTATATTGAATGTGCCCAAGGTATCCAGCGGATGGAGCTGGATTTCGAGTCCCTAGTGCGCGATTACGGCGAGGGTGAATCGGGGCAGGTGACGATAGGCATTCCCCCAGTGCGATCCGTCTACATTCTGCCCCGAGTGCTTCCCGTTTTCCGCCGGAAGTACCCGAATGTGGAGCCGCGCATTGTCGAGGGTTCCAATGTGCAGGTGCACGGAATGATTGAAAAGGGTGAAGCTGATGTCGCGTTTCTCCACCTGCCTGTCGATAGCGGGGCGATAGCGCTCGAAGAACTGTTCGAGGAGCGGATTCTTCTCGCTGTGCCGCCCGATCATGATCTGGCGAAGCGATTCCCGCCGAAACGGAAGGAGCCGATCCGGACAATCGACCCCTACCTGCTCAGAGACGAGCCGTTCATTGTACTGCGGCCGGAACAGCGCGTGCGCATATTTTTGGACAGGGTGTTCCGACAGCTTGGGTGTAGGCCAAACGTCATTCTTGAGACATCAAATAACGCGACAGCCGAGCGCCTTGCCCGCGAGGGGCTGGGGCTGACCTTTGTCGTCGACAACCTCGCGAAAACGACCGATCCAGCACAAGCCTGCCGGTATTTTTATCTGAAAGACATTGACGATAGGTGGACGATCGCGCTTGGGTACAATGGGAAACGTTATTTTTCCAAGGCGTCACGTACCTTTCTTGAAACCTGCCGCGATATTTACGGGAAGGGATGAAAAGTCAGCCCAAATCGAAATTGCGTTAACGATCACCGACAACGCGTTCTTGGAAGCTGGAAGGATAACGCCTTCCGGCAATGTAGCTTCAAAGATCGTAAATGCCGGAACACTTACAGACGCTGCGACCATAACACGTCCAGCCCTTGTCGGCTGGCCTAGCCTTTTTTTGTGGTTTTCCAGAACGCGGCTTTAGCCCGCCGAAGGCGGCACGTGGTTCAAACCACAGCCTTCAGGCGCGTCTTCTTCAGCCGGCTCTAGCCGGGAGTAGGCACCAGCTTCAGTTGGTGGACATCCACTTTTTTCCGCCGGGATGGCCAACGCCCCTACATTTAAAGAAGAGAGTCCAGCTCGTTTGGATAGGTTGCCAGCAGCGATTTTTCAATAATACGTGACATTGTTGTTTTGTTCAATTTGGCGATTTTTTTTAAGGCGTCCGCCGCTTCCGGAAACATCATGATAGAAACATATCGTGTTTTTCGTTTTTTTCTAACAGCATTCTTGTTTCCTAAAGGCGCAGGCATAATATTCAATCCTCCTTTTTCATCTTCTGTGTAATCAGCCAAGCAATTATGAGAGGCGACCAACCTATGAGATTAGTAAATATTCCTTCTCCAAAGCCGTAGCGTGCGATACCTACATGCAAACAGGGGACAGCTACTATCGCAAGAATCCAAATCATAACCCTCATGATTTCCCTTTCTTACCATCCAAGCCACCACCTCAATAGCAGTACTCTGTTCTCATTGATCAGACGGTTCATGGCACGGGATAAACTTCACCGACGCAATAGAAATCATCACCTCATACACTGCTTTCATCCGACTACGTCCCATTACCATAATCAGCTCCGGCGCGGACATGCCGACATAGGATGAGCCTGCGGGTTCATAACTCTGCACATCGGGTATGATAGATGTGGATATGCGATTGGTGACCATATATTCAACCGTTTTCTCGAAGAACGCGGCAATCTGTTGCAAAGATTCTTCGTTTGGCGTACGGCCACCGGATTCCCAAGAGGACCACTGGCTTGGGGAAATGTGTTTTCCAGTATACCTCGAAATTTTCGCAGCACATGCTTTACTGCCCCCGCATCCGGGGAATTTTTCAAGGCGGCAGTTGCGGATGTTTCTGGCGATGGTTGCGCGGAGTGATGACTGAATTCTACTCATATCTTCTCCTGTCGACCCCAAAAGAGATGGCGTTGTTTCTGTCGTCGAGCTGGCGTGTATCCAGACAATGAGCTTTTTTTCTCCGGAAGCCTCCAAATATCATGCAGCTCGACATCCATGCGTCGATTGAAGCAAGCGGCTTTGAATGCTACGTTTCGTACATTTCAGTTTATATGCTGAATCGATTTAGTCAATAGATAATCCCGTTTAATTGAGTTTTTTGCCGGCTAAAGGTGTGTTATTTGGGTAACGCCTGCTGAATCTATGCGCATTGCCATCCCGGATGATAATATTCTCATAGAAAAGCTGGACAACAGTCTCATTTTGACTTCCATAGCCCATGTCTGTTACGACAGAAAATTCATCCTGCCATGATAACGCTATCCGGCAGCTTGCCTGTGGATTCCTATGACACAGGTAGGATAAAAAAACTTCTCGGCTTCTCGTGCTGATCTTCTCAAATGGCCTCAGTGCGCGGCCATTCATCCTCATTTCAGGGCGTGAGAGGGGTTCTCCTGAAAGAAATCTACTCCCTGTTCATGCACGGCGGTTCCTCAGAGAGGCGGCATTCGAGTCTTGGCAGCAAAACCCCGTCAGCGGTCTATTGGGAAGGCCGCGCCCCTGCCAAGCGGGTG
>QMCD01008450.1_pt2 | contig 12311 bp, 16 predicted proteins | sample 1821841 | NCBI WGS metagenome assembly QMCD01 (sample SAMN01991225, study PRJNA193472) | Termite gut metagenome, whole genome shotgun sequencing project. | isolation source: worker | host: Macrotermes natalensis | reverse complement strand
AGATTCTGGCGGCATCCGTGAGTATATCGGGGTCGCTGTAGATTCCTTGATTGCCGGAGGCAGCGGTAATACGTTGACCAAGGAGCTCCACGCCATTGGAGAAAGGGTTGCTTTAGCATCCTTTGTCGGTAGAGATGTAGTTTCAATGCATGTAAGATATATGGGACAATCGATTTTGGATAAAGGCTCTGTAAAATATAAGACATTGAGATTTGGAATTGACATAGTCGATCCGGCTTTTACAGAACCCAAAAATGCCATGGAAATATGGATCAGTGATGATAAAAACCATATACCGATAAAACTAAAAGCAAATGAAAATCGGTGCCGCCGAAGCCGAATTAACATCGGTAAAGAACCTGAAACATCCGTTCGATGCCAAAATCGAACTCCCGCGATAATTATGTTATTAGCCACGAATTACACGAGTTTTCACAAATTTATTTTTAGTGCTAATTCGCGGCTTATTTTGAAAAGTATAAATCTAACATTTGTTTGGCAGCGACAAAAGAACTGATTTCGGAATTTAATACTTGTTTTTCTTTGATTTCCAGTGCTTTTTCGATTGTTTCGTTTTGGTAAAAATTGGATTTCAATTGTTCGTTAATACTTTCATACATCCAGTATTTTGCCTGGTTATTCCGTTTAAAATCAAAATATCCGTTTGCTTTTACAAAAGCGAAATACTCATCGATCATTTGCCAGATTTCAGGAATTCCGATTTTGTAATATCCCGAATAAGTCAACACTTTAGGTAACCATCCCGATTCGGGCATCGGGAAAAGATGCAATGCATTCTTAAATTGTGAGGCTGCTAAATTGGCTTTGTCGATATTATTTCCGTCGGCTTTATTGACGATAATGCCATCGGCCATTTCCATAATTCCGCGTTTAATTCCCTGCAATTCGTCACCGGTTCCGGCTAATTGGATTAGGAGGAAAAAATCGACCATCGAATGTACTGCTGTTTCCGATTGGCCTACACCAACGGTTTCTACGAAAATCGTATCGAATCCTGCCGCTTCACAAAGGATAATCGTTTCGCGCGTTTTACGTGCGACGCCTCCCAAAGAGCCTGCCGAGGGGGAAGGGCGGATAAAGGCATGAGGCTCGCGCGACAATTCTTCCATCCTTGTTTTGTCGCCCAGAATACTTCCTTTTGTGCGTTCGCTACTCGGATCTATCGCTAAAACCGCTAATTTTTTATTTTTATCGTGGATAAGATGCATCCCGAAAGCATCGATCGATGTGCTTTTCCCGGCTCCCGGAACGCCGGTAATACCGATGCGTTGGGATTTTCCTGAATAAGGGAGGCATTTTTCGATAATTTCCTGGGCGATTTGCTGGTGTTCGTATTTACTGCTTTCAACCAGTGTAACTGCCCGACTCAATAAAGTAATATTCCCCTTCAGTATATTTTCTACATATTCTGAAGGGGTATAGGTCTTACGTTGACTTTTTCTTAAATGCGGGTTGATAGAGGGCGGTTGTATAATGCCCTTGTTTACAGTCAGACCGGCATATTGAGGATCATTTTCCGGATGATGCATCAGTTGGTAGAATGTTTATTCTATCTTCTTCTTTTTATAACAGGAGTTCCTTTTCCTGCGGCCTGTTGAGTCGGATCAAAGCTTATAGGAGCTTGCTTAGGTTGTAAGTCGGCAGAAGCTTTTGAAACGACTTCACCCGAAATATATACAACGAAAGGTGCATCCTGAGCATTTGAGAAAATGGAAACCGACTTGGAAAAAGCTCCTATACGGCCTCTTACTCCATAAGTAACCTTAATAACTCCTGTTTTTCCGGGAGCAATAGGTTGCTTTGTCCATTCAGGTGTTGTACAACCACAAGATGCTGTTACGCGGGTTAATTCTAATGGCGCAGTTCCTGTATTTGTGATGATAAATTCGTGCGAAACATTTCCATCTTCTTCATAGATAGTGCCAAAATTATGGTTTGTTTCCGAAACACTAATTGCTGCTTTTTCTTGTGCGAATGCCAAAGTAAAGCCTAAAAACATACATGTTATTAAAATTCCGATCCGTTTCATTTTTTTTCAAAATTTATAATTAAAGAAATCTGAACTTAGACTGATAAAGTCAGGCAAAGTTACAAATAAATCTGAAAAATTGTCATTTAAATAAAGTTAACGTGACCTGAACTATTTTTTGCCACCCAGTAGGCCACCGAGAACGTTGCCGGCAATATCGCCAAGTTCTCCCAGCGGACTATCATCCTTTTTAGTGCTTGTAGGTTTACTTCCGGAAGCAGTACTACCGGAACCCAAGAAAGAATCCAAGGTACTTCCTACAGTAGGGGGTAGTTTGGTTTTCAATACATTCAAAACCGTATCTACAGCGATTTGAGCAATCGACTCCGATATGTTGGCTTTTTTAGCCACTAATTTTACAATTTCGTTTGCCATGACAAATTAATTATTAATAGTTATTATTCAGTTACTTCTTCGTTTGGTGTGGTAATTTCATGTTCATGCTCTGCATCAAGCAAACCTTTTGCTTTTTCGGCTCTGTTTTCGCAAGTTTTACACAATTCGGTAATATTTTTCAGTTCACGGGCTTTTGCTACGGTCCCTTCAAAAATTTCATCGGTACGATTGCTATTGATATGTGAACAATCATCGTAAATATGATATTTCGTTCCCGATTTTGTCCAGTAAACAAGATTTCCTCCTGTCAGTTCTTCTATGCGGGAAGTTTGTTCCGCATACTCTTCTGCTGAAGGCGGATTGAAATCAGTTCCTACAACTCCTGCAATGATCAAAGCTACTACGGCTATTCCTCCCAATATGCCTTTTTGTTTTCCATCCAAATTTTTGCTGGTAAAAATAAAGATTATCAGAGGAAGGAATGCTATTATGGCGGTTACCAAGCCCAGTTGACTTTGCATGAAGAACATGAATTTGTTTTGCTTGGAAGCCGGGTCGAAACGGTTGGATTTTTTCCAAAGAATAGAACCGGTAATCACAAGCGCCAAATCAACAACAATCAAAATGATAATCCACATCATAACGACGGGCTGTTTGAATAGCAGGGATATTGCGCCTATTTGTGCACCAATACCCAACAACCACAAAATGCCGGCAATAATGCGTAGTTGTGTAGCTTTACCTTTTGCTTCCGGGGTAGGAACAAACGTTTTTTGAGGAGCATCTTCTCCTCCGCTTACTCTTGTAACTTTTTTACTTGTAGCCATGATTGTAATGTTTAGAAATATCCCGTAAAAATAGACAAATTTTTTATAAAACACTCTTGAATTTAAGTAAAAATTCTTTGGCTTCTTCCATTGATAAGCACAATGGAGGAAGTAAACGGAAAACATGCGTACCTGTTACTCCGGTAAATACTTTTTGCTCAAAAAGAAGCTTGTCTCTCATGGGTTTGATCGGTTCGTCGAATTCCAAGCCAATCATCAATCCATGTCCGCGAACTTCTTTGATTTGAGGGATTTTTTTCAATTCTTCTATCAGGAATTTGCCGACATTGGCAGCATTTTCAATCAGGTTTTCCTCTTTCATCACGTCTAAAACAGCGATAGCAGCAGCGCAAGCCAAGTGATTTCCGCCAAAAGTGGTTCCCAATTGTCCGTAAACAGCTTCGAATTCAGGAGAAATAAGTACTCCCGAAACAGGAAAACCGTTGCCCATTCCCTTGGCAATGGTAATGATATCGGGTTTGATTCCGGCGTATTGGTGGGCGAAGAATTTTCCGGTTCTTCCGTAACCCGACTGTATTTCATCTAAGATTAAAACTGTTCCGGTTTCTTTGCAAACTTTGCTTAACTCTTGTAAAAAAGCAGGAGTAGGCACTTGTATTCCGCCAATTCCTTGTATCCCTTCGATGATGACTGATGAAATATCTTTTTTGTAAAGCGCTTCTTTAGCTGCCTCAATATCATTAAACGGAACAAAAACGACTTCCATATCTTCATTGATAGGAGCCAGATATTTAGGAATATCCGTTACCTTGACAGCAGCAAAAGTCCGTCCGTGAAATGCTTGTTTGAAAGAAAGCACTTTTTTTCTTTTGTTGTGAAAAGACGCGAGTTTCAAAGCATTTTCATTTGCTTCTGCGCCGGAGTTTACCATGAATACGGAATAATCTTCGTATCCCGATATTTTACCGAGTTTTTCAGCATATTCTTTTTGAAGAGAATTGATTACGGAATTAGAGTAGAAAGCTATTTTATTCAATTGTTCCGTCAACGTTTTCACATAATGCGGATGAGTATGTCCGATTGAGATTACAGCATGACCACCGTAAAGGTCGAGATACTCTGTGCCTTCTTTATCATAAATTTTGCAGCCTTGAGCTTTTACCGGCTCAATTGGCCAAAGGGGATATACGTCGAATGGTTTCATTTTAAAATGCACTTGGTTTTAATTGTAGTCCGGCTTTTTCTTCCAATCCGAACATGATGTTGAAATTATGCACGGCTTGTCCGGAAGCGCCTTTATCTATTATGGAAATAATTAATATTTTGTTACCATATTTTTCCAAATGGAGAATACATTTGTTGGTATTCACCGCTTGTTTTAAATCGGGATTTTTGTCGGTAATGAAAGTGAAAGCGGCATCTTTATAAAAATCAGCATATAATGCTTTTACTTCGTCTAACGATAAATCGCAATCGGTATACGCAGTTGCATAAATACCCCGCGAAAAATTGCCTCGAACCGGAATGAAATTCACTGGTTGATTAAATCCTTTCTGTAATTGATTTAACGATCGGTTGATTTCTGCCAAATGCTGATGCTCAAAAGGTTTGTATATTGAAATGTTATTATCCCGCCAACTGAAATGAGTTGTTGTAGAGGGTTTTACTCCTGCTCCTGTTGAGCCAGTAATGGCGTTTACATGTACTTCGTTTTTTAACAGATTATTTGCCGCTAAAGGCAAAATCGACAATTGAATAGCAGTTGCAAAACAACCGGGATTAGCTATTTTATTTGCTTTTTTAATCCGTTCTTTATTCAACTCCGGCAAACCATATACAAAATCATCGCTTTCGTTGCGATAATCGGTAGAGAGGTCGATGATTTTTACTGATGCAGGGATTGTGTTGGCTTCCATGAATTTTTTGCTGTCGCCATGGGCAGAGCAAAGAAATAATGCATCTACTTTATCCAACAGTAATTTATCTGTAAAAATCAAATCAGTTTCGCCGAATAATCCGCTATGAATATCTGTAATTTTATTGCCGGCATTACTCAAACTGTTTATAAATACAACTTCAACATTAGGATGGTTGATTAGTATTCTAATCAATTCTCCGGCAGTGTAGCCTGCGCCGCCTATAATTCCTACTTTTATTTTCATTTGTTGTTTTTTTCTTGAACGTTGAAATAAATCTTGGTCGGCATTCCGAGAATTTTGGTGAAACCTTTGGCATCGTCGGCAGTCCATGCCTTGTTTATTTCGCCATATTCTCCGAAGTCGGCTTTCATCAAATCAAAATCACTTTCAACGCCAACCAAGGTGTATCCGTAAGGACGCAACTGGATAGTAACCGTTCCGTTCACATTGCGTTGTGAATTTTGCAAGAAAGCTTCCATATTGCGCATAACAGGATCTAAATATTGTGCTTCGTGCAGGAACATACCGTACCATGTGCCGATTTGGTCTTTCCAGTATTGCTGCCATTTGGTCAACGTATGTTTTTCAAGCATCTTGTGAGCATTGATGATCAATAACGGACCGGCCGCTTCGAATCCTACGCGTCCTTTGATGCCGATGATTGTGTCACCGATGTGCATATCGCGTCCGATAGCATAACGCGAGCCGATGGCTTCTACCGCCTGAATAGCTTTGACTTTATCATCAAATTTCTTTCCGTTTATGCAACAGATTTCACCATTTTCGAAACCTATGGTCAATGTTTCTTCTCCTTTTTCTTGTAATTGGGAAGGATAAGCTTTTTCCGGCAATGTTTGTTCAGATTTCAATGTTTCTTTTCCGCCGATACTTGTGCCCCAAAGACCTTTGTTGATAGAATATTCCATCTTGGTAAAATCAGCTTCATATCCGTGTTGTTTCAAGTAGTTGATTTCGTATTCGCGAGTTAAAATCATATCGCGGGTAGGGGTTAATATCTTGATTTCCGGCGCCAATACTTCGAAAGTCAGGTCGAAACGAACCTGGTCGTTTCCGGCACCCGTACTTCCGTGGGCAACATAATCCGCACCGATTTCTTTGGCGTAACTAATAATCGCTATGGCTTGGAAGATGCGTTCCGAACTGACGGAAATCGGATAAGTGCCGTTACGCAATACATTTCCGAAAACCATATACTTAATACTTTTTTCGTAATACTCTTTGGTAACATCGAGTGTTACGTGTTTTACCGCTCCGAGTTTATAGGCTCTTTCTTCGATTCGTTTCAATTCTTCCTCATCGAATCCGCCGGTGTTGGCTACGGCAGTATACACTTCATATCCTTTTTCTTGAGATAAATACATGGCGCAAAACGAAGTATCTAAACCTCCGCTAAATGCTAAAACTACTTTTTCTTTCATTGTTTTTCTTTTTTATCCCCCAATCGCTACGCTTCATTGGGGGTTATTTATATTTCGCTCTACGAGCGTTATTTTTCATTTTTCACTTTCTTTGCAGGGTCGTACAACATGGCTGTGCAAATACAGTATTTGCGGCCGGTACGTTCCAGAACGTCTGAGTTTACACATCCCTGGCAACCTCTCCAGAAAGCTTCATCATCGGTTAGTTCGGCGAATGTAACCGGAACATAGCCAAGTTCCGTATTGATTTTCATTACGGCAGCGCCGGAAGTTAATCCGAACAGCTTGGCATCAGGAAACATTTTCCTCGATAATTCGAATGATTTTTGCTTGATGCGTTTGGCCAAACCGTGTCCGCGGAATTTATCGGCAACAATTAATCCCGAATTGGCGACATATTGTTTATTTCCCCAGCTTCAGCTTTCGATATAGCAGAAACCGGCAAATTTATCTCCCGCCAAGGCGATTATTGCCTTTCCTTCGCGCATTTTTTGTTCCACATATTCGGGAGTGCGTTTGGCAATACCGGTTCCTCTTACTTTTGCTGCTGCTTCGATAGTGTCTAAAATGATTGGCACATATTTAATGTGACTTTCGTTTGCTACAACAACTTCAATTTCCATCATTTAATTTGAATAAACCCTGATAAAACTTCAATAATTTCTTTTCTCGTAACACCTTCCCTGGGAATAATTAATATGGTGTCATCTCCTGCGATTGTTCCTATAATTTCATGTTGCGCTTTCGTATCAATATCCGATGCGATGGCCGAAGCGTAACCCGGACGGGTTTTCATTACAGCCAATTGTCCGGAAAATTCAATAGTAGCAAAATCATCAGAAATATTTGCATAATTATTCTCTTTTGCTAATGTATAAATATAATTGCCTTCAACATCGGGCGACTTGATTATTTTAAGCTGTTTCATGTCTCTCGAAAGTGTTGCCTGAGTTACTTCAAATCCTTTTGATTTCAATATATTAAGCAATTCTTCCTGGCTTTCAACAGCATGTTCCCTGATGATATTTCTTATGGCAATTAATCTGTCTTTTTTTGAACTCATATTGAATATTTATGCAAAGAAAATGCAAAAATATGCAATTTATAAATACGATGTATCAAAAAACAAAAAAATCGGTCTAAATTTCTTTGGTTATGCTCAAAAATATGATAATTTTGCAAATGTAAATTTCAATATCAAAACAAAGAATAACCATGAACAGAAAAAAACAAATTGATAAATCGGAGAAAAAAGAATACCAAATTCCGGAACCATTATCATTTATGGTTTGTGAACCTCAGGTAGAATATCAAGTTCAGACGTCCAATTTCCAAAAAAATGAAGAAGAAACTTATTCTTTAGAAGAATTCAAAAACCGATTTGAAGAAAAATTAGAAAAAAGATTGGGCGTTAAAATATCATTGTAATGTATTTAGTTCGTATAACTAAACGAGCGGATCAGGATATTGATGACTTGATAGATTATATTGAAAACAATCTTTCGGCGCCAATGGCCGCGGAAAAATTTTCAAAAGGTATTTATCGAAAAATTATTTCTTTGCAGACTCAAGCGGGCATCCATCCCATATCTACTCAAGAAAGCATTCAAAAATACGGTTCAAATGTCAGGCGTGTTAATTATAGAGGTTTCGTCATAATTTATACGATTGAAAATAATAAAGTTATTATACGTAGGATTGTTCATGGTAGCTTGATTACCTAAAAAATAGATATACTTTACGCATAATCATTCCAAATTTTGTATATTTGCAGTTCTAAAAGCGAAAGTAGCTCAGTTGGTAGAGCACGACCTTCCCAAGGTCGGGGTCGCGGGTTCGAGCCCCGTTTTTCGCTCTTTTTTTGTCCTGTTGTGTAATGGTAGCACCGCAGATTCTGGTTCTGCTTGTCTGGGTTCGAATCCTAGCGGGACAACTTTAAATTTTAGGCACATTACTTACGAATAAATTAGTTTTATTATGAAAAGTTTAATTTCTGCAATTGTTTTTTGTTCGTTCATGTACGCATGTACCAGTGTTCCGATTACAGGTCGTTCCCAGCTTTCGCTTGTTTCCAACCAGGAGGTTTTAGCGTTGAGTCTGCAACAGTATAATGATTATATGAGTGGAGCTCCGCTATCTAAAGACAAGACAAATACGGCAATGGTTACGAGAGTAGGACAGAATATCGCCAATGCGGTAGCTGCTTATTATGAAGTAACCGGCATGTCTTCGGAACTTGGTGATTTTTCTTGGGAATTTCATTTGATTGCCGATGGTCAAGTTAATGCGTTTTGTATGCCGGGTGGAAAAATTGTGGTTTATGAAGGGATTCTTCCATATACACAAAATGAAGCGGGATTGGCTGTTGTGGTAGGACACGAAGTGGCTCACGCTATTGCCAAACATGCGAATGAACGTATGTCACAGCAAGTTGCCGCCCAATATGGCGGTGCTGTTGTCGGTGGTTTGTTAAGTAAATCTCCGGCGATGCTGCAAACTCTTGGAAGTACGGTATATGGATTGGGCGCTCAATATGGAGTGATGTTGCCTTATTCCCGCAAACAGGAGTATGAAGCCGACCGCATAGGCCTGATTTTGATGGCTATTGCCGGATATGATCCGAATGTTGCTGTTCCGTTTTGGCAACGCATGTCACAACAAGGCGGTTCGGTTCCTGAGTTTCTGAGCACTCACCCCACAGATGAAAATCGCATCAATGAAATCAGAAAAGCGCTGCCCGAAGCAATGGAGTATTATTATGCTGTGAAAGGAGGCGCACCTAAAACTACGGCTCCAAACAGCAATGCAAAGACTTCCGAAGACTGGAAATTTTAATAGCCGTGTAGCGCGGTTACGTGTTTATAGCCGTGTGCGAAAGTATGGTAAAATCAAGGATAGTCATCGCTGCCATTGCCTCCACAATTGGAACGGCGCGCGGCAATACGCAAGGGTCGTGACGGCCCTTTGCTTTTAATATTGTTTCTTCGCCCGAGCTGTTGACGGTTGATTGCTCTTTTAATAAGGTGGGAATTGCCTTGAACGCTACACGGAAATAAATATCTTCTCCGTTTGAGATTCCTCCCTGGATTCCTCCCGAATGGTTGGTTTTTGTAGCGATTTTTCCTTCGGAAGTACGGTAGAAAATATCATTGATTTCCGAGCCTCTGTACCGAACGCCATCGAATCCCATGCCGTATTCGAATCCTTTGGCTGCGTTAATGCTCAACATGGCGCTTCCCAAAGCTGCGTGAAGTTTTCCGAAAACAGGTTCGCCCAAGCCAACGGGAACGCCTTGACAGACGCACGAAATCACTCCGCCGATGGTGTCGCCTTGTGATTTGACTTCTTTAATCAACGCAATCATTTTTTCGGCAGTTTCCAAATCCGGACAGCGAACAGGAGTCGATTCTATCAAACTGAAATCTAATTCGGGATATGGTTTTTCTAAACGGATTGCTCCCGCTTGCGATGTATAGGCGGTAATTTGTATACCGGCTTCTTTTAATACTAACTTGGCAACGGCTCCGGCCACAACGCGTGAGATGGTTTCGCGGGCAGATGTACGTCCACCGCCTTTGTAATCACGGATTCCATATTTTGCCTGATAGGTGTAATCGGCATGCGAAGGACGGAAAATATTCTTCAGATTATCGTAATCGGAGGAATACTGGTTATTGTTACGAACAATGAAACCGATAGGGGTCCCGGTTGTTTTACCTTCGAAAATGCCGGAAAGAAACTCAACTTTATCCGACTCTTTGCGTGAAGTAGTGAGTTCGGACTGTCCCGGTTTCCTGCGATTCAATTCCGATTGGATAAAGTCAATATCCAAAAAGATACCGGCAGGGCAACCGTCAATTACCCCGCCGATAGCTTCTCCGTGAGATTCCCCAAAAGAGGTCAATCTGAAAATATTTCCGAAAGTGTTCATTTATATTAGTTGCAACCGCATCCGCAGCTATTGTCTTTTGGACTTTCACAATCACAATCGCTGTCGCAGGAAGAACATCCGCAACCGCATCCGCCACCGGTTAAAGCAGCGATTTCTTCAGCAGTCGGTTCGTGAATGTCAATAACTTCTCCTGTGAAATGAAGTGTTTCTCCTGCCAGCGGATGGTTAAAATCCATTATCACATTATCGTCTTTGACTTCAACAACTGTTCCGTGCAAACGGTTTCCGTTCGAGTCCATCATAGGAACTGTTGCGTCTACAAAAATTCTTTCGTCATCGAATTTACCGTCTACTTCAAAAATGTTTTTCGGAAGTTCCACTACATGCGATTCTTCAAACATGCCGTAAGCTTCTTCCGGCGTTAAAGAGAAAGAAAATTTATCTCCTTTTGCTAATCCTTTTATGTTGTTTTCAAAAGCTTCGAGCATCATCCCCATACCGAAAACGAATGTCAGAGGTTGTTCAACTGTTGCGCGTTCCATTAATTCTCTTTCTTCTCCTTCACCCACATTCAAATCATAAGTTAAGGATACCATTTTGTCTTCTGTAATTTTCATACTTGTTTATTTTTAGTAAATAATATACAAAGGTAAAATTTTTTAAACACATAGACATATAAAACATATAGATATTCACATAGAAAAATTATAAAACTCCGGTCTCAACTAACTAATCTGACTATTCTTTCGGCTTCGGCGTCTTTTCCGTCAGGATCCCAGCTCGTTTTCAAGCTGGCGCCGAACATTCCGGCAAAAAAGTTCCAGAAACCCGCCCGCAATGGGCCTAATAAAGCCTTTGCTATTTCGTAGGAAGTTTGATTACATTCCCTGTCTACCAGCCTGATTAGTAATTTGCCTTGAGTAAGTGACATCTTTTTCAGAGCAGGTTTATATTGTTCGAATAATTCTTTCTCAACCCGCTTGATATGTGCTTCTTTGGCTTTACTGTTGGGAAGCCTGTCGATATATTCGCATGTTTCTATTAAGGTCGCATAAATCATTTTGGCATAAGGCAATGTCTTTTTTACATCTCTTACCATTCTATTATATGCCATGATTTCCTTTTCATTTCCGAATTGTATCGGCGGATATACCAGTACGTCGGATAATATGATTAACGAATCACCATTCTCCGCGTAAGGAGAATATTTTTCCTGTTGTTGAGCGAATAAATTTCCACACACAAAGGTGAAAAATAAGAAACAACAAAATATGTAAACTTTTTTTTGCGTCATATCTTTTGCAAAAATAGAAAAAATTCTACCTTTGACCTGTTATTAATCAAAACAAAAATCAAGCCAACGTTATGAATTTTTTGAGCATTAAGAAAATATGCTTTGTTGCATATTATTTTTCTACGGTTTTATGTACGTCTGTTGTTGCGCAAAATCCGGCATGGATGGAATATGTAGAAGAACTATCGGATTCCGAAACCGGAAGCGCATACATTGAAGACTTGTTCGACGAACTTTCTTATCTGAGTGAGAATCCTTTTGATCTGAATGCTGTCACAAAGTCAGATCTGGAACGTTTACCCTTTCTTTCAGAGCAGCAAATTGAAAATTTATTGTATTATGTTTATAAATATACGCCTGTGCAAAGTATTTATGAACTGCGAAATGTGGAAGGGATGGATATGCAAACTATCGACCGGTTGCTTCCGTTTGTGTATGCAGGAGAAGTTAAACTGCAAGAGCAAATAAATCTCAAGCAAGCATTTAAATATGGTAAGCATGAAATCCTTTTACGTTCCGATTATGGTTTTCAGAAAAAAGCGGGTTATCATACGCCTACCGAAGAAGAATTAACTAAAAATCCGAATAAGCAT
>QMCD01001869.1_pt1 | contig 12312 bp, 11 predicted proteins | sample 1821841 | NCBI WGS metagenome assembly QMCD01 (sample SAMN01991225, study PRJNA193472) | Termite gut metagenome, whole genome shotgun sequencing project. | isolation source: worker | host: Macrotermes natalensis | reverse complement strand
GCAGTTGACTCTCTAACCGATCTATCCAGAATTTATTGTTACCGTAACGAAGTGTTACATAGTTCTCCGAATGTCCACCCAGCCCAACCCATCACGGTCGCCGCGCTTGAAGGCGGCTACGGCGTAGAGATGTGGCAGCAAGTCTGCGCGGCGTTTACCGAGGCGACCGGTATCCCCGTAGAGCTGACCACCGACAGATTCATCGAGGATATCATCGGGCCCGCTATGCAAGGCGGTGAATACCCCGATGTAGTTCATCTGGCGGTTGGCCGTGAAAGTGGCCTTACAGAACAGTTCGTTAGGGATCGTCTGATACTTGACATCACCGACGTTCTAAGCATGACCGTTCCCGGCGAAAGCGCGAGCGTTTCCGACAAAATCGCCGGCGGCTTTACCGACAACTCCATCACCAACCCCTATGGCGACGGCAAAACGTACCTGGCCCCGATGTTCTACTCCCCTTGCGGCCTGTTCTACAATGCGAACCTGTTCGCAACCAAGGGCTGGAGCATTCCGCGCACCTGGGACGAGATGTGGGCCCTGGGCGAGGTTGCCAAGGCTGAAGGCTACGCGCTATTCACCTATCCTACCACCGGCTATTTCGACACAGTTATCCCCACCATCCTCTACTCCGTAGGCGGGCCGGACTTCTTCGACGCCGTCACGAACTATGAAGAAGGCGTATGGGATACCCCTGAAGCCGCGGCGTACATGGATGTTCTCACAAAGCTGGCTTCGTATACCCACGCGTCCACCCCCGCGCAGGCCAACGATACCGACTTCATGATGAACCAGCAGATGATTCTGGACGATACCGCCCTGTTCCTGCCTTGCGGCACCTGGATCGTCGACGAAATGGCCGAAGCGCCCCGCGTAGATGGCTTCCAGTGGGGCATGTGCCCGGTTCCCGAGATTGCCGCCGGCGGCACCGGCTATAGCTACACTTGGTTTGAACAGGCCTGGATTCCTTCCGGCGCCGCAAACCAGGATGCAGCCAAGCAGTTTGTTGCTTTCCTGTATAGCGATGTTGCATGCGATATCTTCTCCGCGTCGACCGCCATCCAGCCTGTCGTAGGCGTTGCGGAAAACATGACGGGCGACAACAAGATGTTCTTCTCCATCTATGACACCGGCGCGAAGGCCGCCATGGGCGGATTCGCGGCGTATGAATCGACAGCCGGCCTCGCCTCTGTCCGCGAAGTGTTTATGGATCCCTTCAACGCTTTGGTTTCCGGCCAGACGACCGCTGACGAATGGCTCGCCGATATGAGGGCCGCCAACGATCAGATGCGCGCCAATTTGATGCAATAACCCTAATATCCTAGCAGTGTTGAGCATGGCGGGCGGCAAGTGAGTTCACTCGCCGCCCGCCATTTACCGTTACCTATAGCCAAATCGAAAGGGGACTGCTTACGTGAGAACTGCCAAGGGACGCAAAAGGTTTATACTCCTGTGTGTAGCGCCGGCTGTGATACTATTTGTGATATTCATGATTATCCCCACGCTCAACGTCTTCCGTATCTCGCTTTTTGAGCGCGGAGCATATTCTCCAACGGAGACGTTCGTAGGCTTCGATAATTTCAACACTCTCTTTAAGGACGAAAAATTCATCGTTTCCATGCAGAATACCATCCTGATGATCGTAATGGTGACGATATTTACATTCTTCTTCGCGCTGATGTTCGCCGCTATCCTGTCGCGCGAGAAAATCAAAGGTCAAAACTTTTTCCGCATTATCTTCTATATTCCCAATATACTGTCCGTCGTCGTCATCGCCGGCATTTTCTCAGCCATATACAGGCCGGACAACGGCATGCTCAACAGCGTGCTGTCCATGCTTTCGGGCCAGCAGATTCAAGTGCTTTGGAAGGATCAGCCGATGGTCATCGTCAGCATTATCATGGCGATGGTCTGGCAGGCGATCGGCTATTATATGGTCATGTACATGGCCTCTATGGCCGCCGTACCGGAGAGCATCTACGAAAGCGCCGGAATGGACGGCGCGGGCCGGTTCAGACAGTTCTTCCAGATGACGCTGCCGCTGATCTGGACCAATATCCGCACGACGCTGACCTTCTTCATCATCTCTACGATCAATATGGCGTTCCTGTTTGTGAGAGCGATGGTGGCAAAGGGCATGTCCGATGTGGGGCTCAGCTTCATGTACAACCAAAAGGACGCCGGCCTTTTCGGCTACAGTATGGCGGCCGGAGTGATTATATTCCTGTTTTCGTTCCTGTTGTCGGCGGCCGTAAACCGGGTAACAAGGCGCGAAGTCTTGGAAATGTAGGGGGGCGGCAAAATGGAACAGCGCACTGGCTCGCAAAAAAGCGAGGTTATCCTGAAGGTATTTATCTATGTGGCCCTGATTACGCTAGCGGTATTAATCATCGTACCTGTAGCCTGGGTTTTTCTCGCGTCGGTCAAAGAAAACAGCGAATTCTACGGCAATCCATGGACGATGCCGCTGGGCTTCTACTGGCAAAACTTCGTCGACGCCTGGAATTCCGCGCAGATGGGCAGCTATATGCTCAACTCCGCTATCGTCACGGCGCTGGCGCTCGCGATTCTTCTGATAGTCGCGCTGCCCGCGTCGTACTGCCTGGCGCGCTTTCGGTTCAAGGGGCGCGGGTTCGTGCGCACCAGTTTTATGGCGGGGCTGTTCATCAATATGAACTATATCGTCGTTCCGATCTACCTAATGCTCAAGGATGGCGACGATTTTCTAAAGGGCGTGTTCGGCGGCGGCTTCCTGCTGAACAATATGTTCGTGCTGGCGGTCGTGTATGCCGCGACTGCTCTGCCGTTTACAATCTACCTGCTGTCCGGTTATTTCGCTACGCTGCCGCATGATTTTGAAGAGGCCGCCTATATCGACGGCGCGGGCTATTCAAGGACGATGGTAAGTATCATCTTCCCCCTGGCCCAGCCGAGCATAATTACCGTCATCCTATTTAACTTCCTCGCTTTTTGGAACGAATACATCGTATCCATGACGCTGCTAAGCTCCGCCAGAGGCGCGCGTACGCTCCCTGTCGGGCTGCTGAACCTCATGCAGGCGCAGCAAGGTAGGGCCGAATTCGGCACCCTGTACGCGGGCCTGGTTATCGTCATGCTGCCGACGCTGATTCTGTATATCATGGTACAGCGCAAGCTCACGCAAGGCATGACGCTCGGCGGAGTAAAGGGGTAGGGTCGACAACTCACAATTCAAAATAAAGAATTGAGAAAGGTATGGTCATAAGAATGAAGTTTTGGAAGGATCACGTTGCGCTGCGCGTCCTGCTGATGATTGCTTTCTTCATAATCGGTATCGTTCTTCTAATTGTCGGATGGCGTATGACGGGCGAGCTCGCCGGGCTTGGTTTGATGGTGGTAGGGGTCATATTTTTGGTTACGACGTTCATGCTATACAACAAGCCGTTTGAAACGCCTAAAGAAAAAGACGAAAATGCCGGAGGGAAATCTTTGTGAGTGAGACGCCGATTAACAAAGGCCGGGTTACCATTCCAACCGATTTGGACGTGGTGCCCGAGACATTAGAGATATTTGCCCGCTGGGGCGCCGACGCGATCCGGGACTGCGACGGGACAGACTATCCGGATGAACTGAAAGAAATAGGCGCTAAGGTCTATTCAACTTATTACACCACGCGAAAGGATAACGCTTGGGCAAAGCAGAACCCGGACGAGGTGCAGCAGTGCTATATCATGAGCGGATTTCATGCCGCCACTGAGGATACGCTTTCCATTGAGCTTATGCGGGGTATCAGCCCCGAGCTGCTCCAAGTGAACGACAGGGACGATATAAAGCGCTGGTGGGAGGTTATAGATCGAACCTCCGGCTGTATCGTTCCGTGCGAAAGCTGGACGTACGACGCCGGGCGAGGCCGCGTCCTTATCCAAAACGCTACACTCTACCACGAGTACACCGTAAGCTTCCTCGCATACCTTATCTGGGATCCGGTACATATGTACAACGCGGTCACAAACGATTGGCAAGATTTTGAGCACCAAATCACGTTTGACGTGCGTCAGCCCAAAACACGCGAGCATACCATGAAGCGGCTGCGCGCGTTTATTCAAGAACATCCTTACGTCGATGTGATCAGGTTCACTACGTTCTTTCATCAGTTCACCTTGGTCTTTGACGAATTGAAGCGGGAGAAGTATGTGGATTGGTACGGTTATTCGGCTTCTGTTTCCCCGTATATTTTAGAACAATTCGAAAAAGAAGCCGGATATAAGTTTCGCCCGGAGTACATCATAGATCAGGGGTATTATAATAACCAGTACAGAGTTCCAAGCAAAGAGTTTCTCGATTTTCAAGCGTTTCAACGCAAGGAGGTCGCCGTTCTAGCAAAAGAAATGTGCGATATAACCCATGAGATGGGTAAGGAAGCCATGATGTTCCTCGGCGACCATTGGATCGGCACCGAACCCTTTATGGATGAATTTACTACGATCGGCCTCGACGCCGTCGTCGGCAGTGTCGGCAATGGCTCAACGCTGCGCCTGATTTCCGACATACCGGGAGTAAAGTATACCGAGGGCAGGTTTCTACCCTATTTCTTTCCGGATACCTTCCACGAGGGTGGCGACCCGGTGCACGAAGCGAAGGAGAATTGGGTAACCGCCCGCCGCGCGATATTGCGCAAGCCGATCGACCGTATCGGGTACGGAGGCTACCTGAAGCTGGCGTTTCAGTTTCCCGAGTTTTTAACGTATATAGAGCAGGTCACAGGCGAATTCCGGGAGCTATATAACAACATCAAAGGAACCGAGCCATATTGCTTTGCTAAGGTTGCAGTACTAAACAGCTGGGGGAAAATGCGCGCCTGGGGCTGCCATATGGTGCATCATGCACTCTATCAAAAGCAGAATTATAGCTATGCCGGAGTAATCGAGGCCCTTTCAGGCGCTCCGTTTGACGTTCGCTTCATCTCCTTCGACGATATCAAGGCGAACCCGCATGTTTTGGACGGCATCGACGTCCTTATCAACGTCGGCGACGGCGATACGGCCCATACCGGCGGAGCGGTGTGGGAAGACCCTACTGTTTCCGCCGCGGTGCGCGGCTTCATATGGAACGGCGGCGGTTTTATCGGCGTCGGCGAGCCCACGGGGCATCGGTACCAGGGGCGCTACTTACAGCTCTCAGGTGCGCTGGGGGTTGAAAAGGAGACGGGGTTTACCCTGAATTACGATAAATACAATTGGGACGAGCTTCCGGATCATTTCATTCTGGCCGATTGTTCCGGCGAGATGAATTTCGGCGAAGGTAATAAGAATATCTACGCTCTTGAAGGGGCTAGCGTTCTCATACAACGGGCGAAGGACGTTTGTTTGGCGGTTAATGACTACGGCAAAGGCCGTGCGATTTATATGAGCGGCTTGCCCTATAGCTTTGAAAACGCCCGCGTTCTGCATCGTTCGATTTTGTGGAGCGCGCGCCGCGAGGAGAGTTTGAAAACGTGGTATTCCGACAATGTAAACGTGGATATTCACGCGTTTGTAAAGAATCATAAGTTTTGTGCGGTCAACAATACCTATGAGCCGCAGGATACCGTCGTATACAAAGGGGACGGCAGCAGTTTTCCGCTTTCTCTCGCCGCGAACGAGATCCGGTGGTATGAAATATAGGGTATTAGTACCTCGGATTAATCCACCCGTTTGTAATCATATAAAACGCGAGGTCGACAGCCTTTGTAAAGCCGGTCTTCGCGAGCATATTTGACTTGTGGTATTTAACGGTATTCTCGCTGATATACAGTTCGTCGGCGATTTCCTTACTGGTCATATGCTTGCACATTAACCGAAGCACTTCCATCTCCCTTTCCGTCAAGGGAGCTTCGCCAATGGGCATTGGGATTGCTTTAGGTTCGGGGAAGAAGAATTCGCCCCGCATGACGCCGCTTGCAACCTCGGAAAAGTATTCGAGGCTTCTGGACTTGAATACGAAGGCATGCGCGCCGGCCTCTTTGGCTCTTGGCGCGTATGTGATTTCGTCGAACCCCGACATGACAATGACCTTTATTTGCGGAAATCTTTCGCAAATTGTCTTCGCGGCTAAAAGCCCCGACGAGCCTTCTTCGGTGCATACATCCATGAAAACCAAATCGGGCTTCAGGCGCTGGCAATATAATTCGGCGTGATCCGCCCTTGGCAATCTGCCGACCACGGAGAACGCGCCGGTACTCTCCAGCACCAAAGAGATTGAATCACACATGGATTGATGATCGTCAACGATAAGCGCTTTAAACATAATCGCCCTCCGGTACGTCGATAGTCAGTGTAAAGCCAGGCTGCGCCGCAACGTTCAGCACGCCGCCAAACGCCTCTAATCTATTTCTCATACCGCTTATCCCGCCGCCTTCGTTTATTGTGCCAACCGGTATTTGTCCATTATCGGCTATCCGCATACGGAGGGAACCCTCGGATCCACCCATAGTGATATATACTTTTGTGGCAAAACCATGCCTGACGGCATTTGTTACCGCTTCTTTGGATATGTCGATAAGCAGTTTTCCTTTTTTCTTATCCCTGGGCAAATCTCCGTCAAACAGAATCTCTACGCCGATGGATTCAAAGGTCTGTTTCAATATATCCATATCATCCTTTGGAGAATGCGTTGGCTCCGCTTGTAGCTCTTCCATAAGGCCTGTGGTCAGCGAACGAAGCAGGTCGTAATCCGGCGTCGGTTCGCTGCGGATCGCGCGGAGCAAAAGGGTTAGCCGTTTCCCCAAAATATCATGGGCGTGAATTCTTGCTCTTTGCGTTTCTCTTTCCCGGCTTAGCGCCTGAAGATCGTCTAACGTCTCGATTAACTCTTTGCGTCGCCTGGTAAGCTCCTCATTTTGCGATTGAAGCTCCGCGGTCAGATTCCATCTTTCAGTTATATCTGTCGCCGTAAGCTGGGAGTACCTTCGTTTTTTTATTGTCAGCTCCGTCGTGGTAAATAGCCAAGCCGAACCGTCCGGCAACAGGCACGCGTTTTGCCCTTCAAACCATATGATTTTGCAATCGGGATTTATCTCTCCCGCCAAAAGCAGCCTAATAAACTGCTCGCCGTTGCGTTTGGCGCCGGTTATTACGGCCATCAGCCGCTGCATGCGCTTGTTGCAAAGTACGATAAAACCGCTGCTTTCGCAGAACATGACGCCGGTGTTCAAGGAATCCATCGCGTTTTTGATCGATAGCGCGGAGAGATTAGACTTGATTTCCCTATAACGCGGCAAACCCGTGAGAATGCTTCGTATTAGCCAAAATAGTATCGCGATTACATAGAGATAGGCAAACATATTGCCCGTAAGCCGTTCAAAGATCGGGAGCGTTAGGATGGCGGCGGCGATAGCGGCTAAATCCTTGGGTTTTCCCGTTTCCGCAACGACGATAATCGCGAACAGCGCGACGGCGATAAAAGAAGCTAATCGCAAACCGCCATACCCCGACGGCGCAAATAGACCCATGTCATGAGCCTGCATCGCCTCGCCATGCAAAAGGGAGCACACAAACACATAGCATAGGACAAACAATTCCAAAAGCGTTTCGAAAATTCGGCCGCGGCTGCGGGGATGGCGGTAGAAGCTAGCCAAGGTCGTCAATGTTTGCAAAAGAAAGCAGAGAGCGATCATAAGCGTAACAAAATAGCATAGACTTCGCGGCCAAAGATAGAATTCAGCCATAGTATTCTCTCCCTTCCGGAAACGAAAGGCTTATGCCGGCGGCAGCGTCATCCAATTCTTTAACATTGTAGGAGCCGCCTTCAGAAAGAATTGCCGCGTGAACAGTTTCGTCCAGCCGAAATGAATGCGCGTCCTCGGACGGTAACAGCCGCAAGACGACGCTGCCGCTCTCGTAGCCTAAGTGTACGAGAATACTCGGATCCGTTAAAAGCGCCGCCCAGTCGAGCACATTATAGAAACAATCGTAAAATATTGTCGCCCGGCGGATAGGAACGCTCTCGTTCAGCTCGCATGTAAAAATGATCCTGACGCCCGAATAACCGGCCATCTCCGAAAGCTCATCCATATAAAGCGTCAGCTCATCCGCATGGTACAAAAGCGTTTCCCGCTCGCGAAAGAAAAGGTTGCACCGCCTTTTGACATAACAAAGCAGTAACGTGATTCGCGCTATGGCTTTACTCGAATCCTGCGCGCGGCCGAGCTTTTCCATCATGACGGACAACCGGGCAATATGTGAGGATATCTCGTTTTCAAGCTGCTTCATTAGCTGCGTCCGTGAGGTTTCTTCGCTGACCGCCCGCTTTATGGCTTCTTCTTTCACAAGAACGGCGTTTGCCGCTTCGAGCTTTTTTATGGACTCTTCTATGTCTTTATGCAACCGTACAACCTTTGAAACGTCCTCCTTCCAATATACATAGCCGCCAGCTATTTTATCCGAAAAGAGTACGGAGTTTTCGTCGTGTTGTAGAGGCGTTTGCGGCGTGATGGAGCCGGTGTACATCGCCTTGTCTCCCGTTGCGGCATATTCCGAGCGAAGAACCGCAACGCCGTCATTATCGGTAATCTGCATGGAAAGAGGCGAATGGGCAAAGAGCTTGGCGTACTTTGAATTCACGGGGATTATGCCGCTGCGGATACACGTTTCAAATAGCAGGAGGATAAAGACGCCGACAGTCATCGTATAGTCGCTTTCCCACGCTATGGGCACGCGAAGCTCGTAGCCTACAGCATACGCCGCCAGCAGGCCGAGCAGCGCCGCGACGAACAGCACGCCTCTTTTACGAAGCCCGTACCGCCCCTTGTACAGCAGCATAACGACGCCGGCTATCATCGGAATCCAGCAGCCGGCCTGCACGAAATAGAACATGAAGCCATAGGTGTAAGTATATGTGTTGCCCCATTTCGGATCCGACATGTCGGGAACGAAAACAAGGTTATGAAGGTTGTTCGTAAGCACAAACAAAAGCAGAATTGCGTTTATCATATGAACAGCGCGCATCCATATCGGTATTGCCGACTGCTCCTCCGGCTTGTCGACAACCAAAGCCAGCCATAAAATCACCACCGGAAGCGTCAGCTGGAAAATATAATAGCTGTACCAAAAGGTGAGATTGAAAAAGCTCGCATTATCCAACTGGTAGCTGATCATGCGCGCGGTGATCCATCCAAGGAGTATAATACCCGTATAAAGCGCAGCGCGGCGTACGCTCTTTTGAACGGCCCTGTTTATGATGGAGATGATCCAGACGGCGACAAGCGCGCTATAGATCAACACCCAGTACTGATGCTCGCGGCCGTCTGCGGAAGAATATTCGCGAACATGCAATACATCGCGCCGCATGACGCGCGTCGCGTCATAGCTGACGGTATTAAAATGAGGATAGTCCGTTATGCCGCGCGCGCTTATATACGCTTCCGGCGCAGGATAGAGGCCCGCGTCGCAGCGCCCGTCCAAAAGTCGGAAGCCATTTGACAATAGCGCTGCTTCCGCGTCGCCATTGAATTCAAGCTTGCGTGTGGATAGCAAGCCCCTTTCGTAGCTTAGCGTCCCCTCGGCCGGCACGATGATTTCCAGGTTGCGCCCGCGTTTTATGAGCTCGGCGGCGTTATAGTCGTAGCATATCAATATGGGCGTATCGTATGAATTTTGGTTCAAATTGCCTTGCGCGTTCAATTCGGCAAGCAAATTGGCCGCGCTTTTCAGAGAGTAACCCTCTCCATCCAAGCCGTAGGCTATCGCGGCCAAGACGGCCTCATAGCTAAACAAAGCGACCCCGGAAAAGCCCACGGCCTCGCCGGCGCCCGGTAAGTCCGACCAGCCGGTTATCTTTGTGTCCGTCCAGTCGCGGTCAACGGCTATGATCATGGTGGCCAGATATTGAGGATACCAGTATTCGGCAACCCCGGTTTCTTGTGCCGAAACTGCCTGCGCGCCGAATGCTTCTGTGACATAGCCGTCGCGTAAGTGCTGGAAAGGATATTTATCGGCGTGTTCCATATCATAATCCGGCAATACGCGGGAAATAACTTCGGGATAAGATGTGAATTCGTCGTTTATGCGCACGACGCTCTTGACGGCAGCTGTATCGCTGGTATTTTGGGAGCATCCGCAGAGATAGAATAAAATTAATGCCGATAAAGCAATGGTAACGGTATAGCTAAGACTTTTTTTTGCCTCGCCTCTCAAAACAGATCACTCCAAATCCGTGAAGCCAATGTGTAGAATAGACCGCATTTGCATTATAAGCGCGCTACGGATAATATGCAACCGCGCGAATGCGACTTAACGATTATAAATATCCGATAAATAATCATAATCAGGAAATAGCAAATGGACGACCTAGGAGCATATTAACGGAAGATCCTCAGCAATTATTAGACGAATTCGCTGGTTCTGGACAAACCGTAGGCGGTAATAAAGAACGTGTTGATTTTGGAAGTGTTATAGGTCAATATTATGATCAGAATACTGGCCAATATGTCGATACAACTACTGGCCTTATTCACTATGATAAAAGTGGCGGTGCGCATATTGTACCTTCGATACCTAATGGATATTAAAGGAGTATATTTTTATGGAATGGACAAATATGATGAAAGTGCTGAGTGCTTATCACGAAAAGGCAACGCTAACTTTCTTTTGGGAGAATGGACTAATATTGGATGGAGTAGTAGATTCTATTTCTGAAACAAGTAATTGCTTGGATGACGATGATCCCAGTTACTTGGACTATTACATGGCTGTTGTTGAAATCATAAATATTGCACAGCTACCAGAGAAAGAAGTATATAATGAAAGAGCCGGCGATTTAATAGAAGTTTCAGTTTTAAACGAACCTTATAAAATAAAAGAAAAATACGGAGATGTTATCTGGCAAAAAGCAGAATATGATACTTCGAGAGAAGCAAACTCTTTAGCTCATGAGCCGACCATCTTTAATGAATCTTCATCCGAAAGCGAGGATTTGCAATATAGTGGACAAATATCGATTCCGGAAGAACCCCTCAGCAAGGAAAAGCGCAACTATATCCTCGCCAAATGCTACGGCCCAAGCATATTCACGCGCGTAACCTCCGAAGAAAAATTGCAGGAATACTTCGATAAGCAGCCGGATGCGTTTAAGAAGAAATATGGCGATAGGTATGATGAAGAAAATAAGACACTTAAAACCGATTGATGGTTTGTAAGTATATTTTGTAGAAGAAAGAGTGGCGAACCTTACTGTATGACCTAAGACGAGGCGTTGAAATACGATATGGAGAATAGGGCTATCAATATGCAAGAAGAGTGGTTTAGATGGAATCCTTGTGATATACCTGTTGGAGAGTATATCATTACTAACTTTGTTCAAAATGAAGACGGTATTAGAATTATGCTCTATAACGAAGATCATTACGTTGAGATATTTTTCGACGGAATACCATCTATTGTAAGAATCTCAGTCGAAGGAATAAGAATGCGAACGTGGGGTGAGGTTCAACTAAAATATAAGGATAAAGGATTTTTTAGAGACTATTTTTTATATGAAGTAAAAAACTCTAAATTAGTAGAATGGGCAATTGAGGAAAGTTGCGGTTTATATCAAAAAGAACAAATGAGGCACTTTTGTATAGTATCGACTGGAGAAATAGTTGATATAATTCCCTAACATCATCCACCTGACGGACGACGGCGTATCGGGTACCCGCTTCGACCGCCCGGATTTCCTAAAGCTGATGGAGATGGCGGAAGCGGGCTGTGTGGGAATTTTAGTGGTCAAAGACCTTTCGAGATTCGGTCGCGACCACTTGCGCGTAGGGCTCTACACCGAGCGCCTCCGCGAGTGCGGCGTCCGTTTCATCGCCGTGGGTTATCTTTCCTGATACCCATCCGAGTATCATCGAAGCCGAAACCTGGGAAACGGCCCAGCGGCTGCGGAAAACCGTCAAGCGCACAGATTCTCACGGCGAGGCGAATCCGCTGACGGGAAAGATATTCTGATACAGTTTATCTTTCCCGCTTCAACATCGGCCATAATGCGCTGGAAGCCCGGTCTTGCGATATCCGTTCCCGTTTCTCCATCGTCGGTGTACTCATCGACGATCAGGTGAGGCTCGTCAAAGAACTCTTCAACATATTCCATCAAAATCTTACGTTGGTTTGTAACGCTGGAGGATTCATTCTGCCCATCGTCTTTGGACAAACGCAAGTATAGAGCAACATTCCAAACTATAGCTTTACCGGAATCAAACTGACGCATTATTCCTCCTTCCCTCCTACAATATAAATTAAGGTTGAGGTCACGGCATCCAGCCGTGACTTTTTCCATCTCGTGTCTAGCTGTTAGAATGGGAGCGGATTGGACTGA
>QMCD01001868.1_pt1 | contig 12313 bp, 9 predicted proteins | sample 1821841 | NCBI WGS metagenome assembly QMCD01 (sample SAMN01991225, study PRJNA193472) | Termite gut metagenome, whole genome shotgun sequencing project. | isolation source: worker | host: Macrotermes natalensis | reverse complement strand
TTACGGGCATGGGATGGCGGTTCTTGAAGCTGGCCGGACGTACCGGTACCAAGCCGCGGTTGAGCACCATGGGCGTTTCGTGATAAGCGTACGTATGGATATGCTCTTGAATCATCTGCTTGGTGTAGCCGGATTTTTTCAGCATCATGCCGTGATCCGGCGTTAGGCAAACGATCAGCGGGCCCGGCATGTACGCGTTGTTCGAGCCTAGCGTAGTGCAGCAATGTGTAATCGTATCGAGTAAATCGTGCCCGTCCAGGCTCAAAAAGTCGATAATGTCGTGCAGCGGCTCCGCCTTTAATACATAGACCGTCGTCGTATCGCTGTTAAACCGCTCTTCGTTTATCATGCTCCACTGCGCAAGCGCGGGCTCCTCGGCGAAGCAATAGGTGAACTCCGCCTGGGAGGCGAGGCAGTCCAAGTCGCAGATACCGGGTACGGAGCGGAAGATATTCATTATGACCAAGTTCACGGCCCGGCCGATAGTGGCGTTCATAGGCCAGCCGGGGCCCATGCAGCCTTGCTTGCCGGATATGCCGATCTCTTGGGCGATAGGGCCGCTTACAAGCACGAGATTGCCGCCGGGATGCGACGTTGTGACGCTTTGGTTCAAGTTATACAGCGGGCTGTTCAAGGCCTTGAACGCCGCGATAAGGACAGGCATGGCGGCGGGCTTGCATCCGGCCATTACGGCGGCGATGACAACGTCCTTTACGGTAACGGTTTTGCCGCTGGGGCCGCTGGGGGCGCATAGCACCATATCCTCCGGGAACGGGCAGTATTGCAGCATGGCGTCGTAGCGCCGCCGGGTTGGCGGGATGATGGGCAAGCCGTCGCTGATATGCTCGGCGTTGAAGAAGTCGTTGATCTCCTCCATATAGGCACCCGGCTCCAATAGCCGCTCCTCATCCACCTCGATCGCGTCCGTAACGGGCAAAAGGCCGTCTTCTCTCGGGGCGACCTTGTCCATCTTCAGCGGTATATCGGCCAGCTCGGCCAGCTCTTCGCCGTTTTTAGTGAGGGAACCGATGATATAATCCCACTTAAGGTCGACCTGCGCCGCAACCTCTTCGACGGTGCTCGCCTGATAGATGTCAACGGAAGCCATGCAAAGGTTGCCGGCGCGGTAAAGCCCTACGCCCTCGGTGATGGCCGTTCCCGGAGGCGCCGTCATATAGACGCTCGGAATGCCGAGCTTTTCCAATTCGATGGTTACCACGGTGGTGGACGAGGACGTACCCATGTCTCCAAAGGCCGCTATAGCGGCCACCGGCTTTTCCTCCGCCAGCTTCTTCGCGTATTCGGCCAGCATCGAGGCGTCCTTGCCGCGGACGGTTTCGGTATACTCCACGTAGTTGGTGACGCCCAGTTCGGCGAGCCGCTCTTTTATGCGGTCGAATACCGTCATGTAGTTACAAAAGCCCAGCTTGGTATTGTTGTAAAACAAAACTTTTCCTTGCTGCAATTCTTCAAGGCTGGGGCGCGGAGCCAGCTTGAGCAACGGCCGTTCCTGATATCCGCGGGGATCGAGAAGGGTATTAAGTTTCCTCATTTTATGACCTCCTACTGTAAAATGATATGTGACGACTTGTATATGTTCATCATAGGGTTGGCTCCCAATAGGGTCAATAGCCGCGGGGCTTTTGTCAAAGATCGCGGGTTGACAGAATGTTGACATAACAGTATGATGAACTTGCCCAGTTAATGTGATATATGGAGGAACCATGAATTCCAATCCAACTCATTTGGGCGTCCTTCTGGCACGCTTTGAGCTAAGCAACCGTTCGCTTGCGGATATGCTGAACGTCCACTACTCGCTGGTGAGCAAGTGGCTTAATCTCAAGCGTCCGTTAAAGATCAATTCGCCTCATATGAAAAAGCTGATTGAAGTGCTTTTTTCTATAGATAAGCCCACAAATCTATCGACATTGAAGTTGATTCTCAGGGATACGTATCCCGACGCGGATCTTTCCGAAAAAGAAAAAATAGCCGTATACTTGGCGCAATACCTTTCCTCCGGCACAGACGAAGCGCAAAAGCTGACGGTGCTGGAAAACGTGAAAACCGGGCGCATCGATTCTATCGCAAAGATGGATATCTATAGCAAGCACTCCGGACGGCGGGACGCGCTTATGCGCCTTTTGGACACGGCGATTGCGCTCCCGTCCGGGCAGGAATTGCTTCTATTCAGCCAGGAGGATCTTTCCTGGCATATGGGAAACGAGGATTTTCGCAGCAACTGGCTGGAAAAATACCGCTTGGCGCTCCAAAAAGGCAATCGTATTACTATGGTGCATACAGTGGATCGCAAGGTACCGCATTTGCTATATACCATTACCCAATGGCTGCCGCTGCATCTGACGGGAAAAACCAACGCTTTCTATTTTCCGGAGTATTCCGACGCTATTTTCAGGCCGTCCATATTGCTGCTGCGCGGACACGCCTCCCTTTTGGGAATGACTGTAAACCAATATTCAGAAGGCTTTAACACCTACTATACTACCGACGAATTCCTGGTAAAACAGCTGGAGATCATGTTTAGCGCGCTATTGAGCCAGTGCCGCCCTATATTTGAAGAATTGGGCGGCGGCAATATCACGCGAAAGCTGCTCGAAGCCGCTCAGCGCCCTCAGACCAGCTATAATTTTTCGCCGCTGCCGCTGGTGCTGGCGCTGGATACTGAAAGCTTTAGCGGATTATTACAAACAAACGGCGTTGATGGGAAGCGTTTTAGCGAATGCTGCGACTATTTTTCTAAATATCGAAGCTATATTTTGGACACTATCAAACGCGCGGCGACTAATCAAATACTGGATCTGGCGGCATTGGAAGCAGGAATGCGCGAAGGCATTCAAACGAGCGAGTTCAATTGGATCGTAAAAGGCAATCTTTTCGTCTCTCCCGAATATTTTAAGCGCGGAATCGATGGACTTTGCGCCGTTTTGAGCCAAAACGCGAACCTCACCGTCGCGCTTACGGACGACGATCCGCTGCCAAACATGGGCATGATGAGCCTTTTGATACGAGAAAATACCGTTGTGACGGCGAATTCGCGCGTGGAAGACACTCCGTGCCCCCTAATTATGCGAGAACCGACCATTGTACGGACGTTTTTTCAGCATTTTGAGCGCTTTTGGGCGTCGATTCCGCGTATTAGACGCGATAAAGAGAGCGTTTTGCACCGTTTGAAGCAGCTTTTAGTATAAAATGAGCAAAAATCACGCAAAAAACGGCGCTATGCTTGCGGCGCCGCATTCATATCGAGAATAAAGTCGCGGAATGCCCGCGTAGTAAGAGGAAGGCGCTTGAGCTTTGGGATAGCGAGCCCGCATTGCTGCTCGAATTTTTGTTTTATCGGAACCACGACGGCATTGGGGCCGCTCAGCTTTTGCGCCAAATGATCGCCAATTAGCGCTACGCCTATATTTTCTTCTACGATGTTCTTTATCATATCCGCGTTGCAGCTTTCGTGTATTACGTTTAAATCGTGGCCGCAGGCTTGCAGCAAAGAGTTTCTGATTTGAAGATCGTTATTTACCAAAAGGAACTTTTCGCGGACAACGTCGCAAAGATCGACAACGGAGCATTTTGCCAGTTCGTGAGAGGATGAAACGAGCATAGCCAGCTTTTCCGTTTGTAAAGGATAAAAATCTACCTCGTATTCGTCGCTATATGGCGAAACGACGAAAGAAATCATCGTTTTTCTTTCGCGCAGCCCCTTGAGCAATTCGTCGGTATTGGCGGTATAGAGCTTAATATCTATGTTTTGGTATGTTTTTAGAAAGCTTGAGATTATTTTACCAAAACCCATATACGTCATATATGGAACTATGCCTATTTTCAGGTGCCCCATTTTATATGACGCGTATTCCTGCATCGATTCTTTGCATAGTTCGAGCTCCGCCATAATTCGCTTGGCGTGGATCATGAAGCTTTCGCCGGCGGGGGTTAAAACCACCGAACGGGCGTGGCGCACGAACAATGAGACGCCAAGCTCATCTTCCAATTTAAGTATTTGCTGAGATAAGGTCGATTGGGAGATGAAGGCTTCTTCCGCAGCTAATGAAAAGCTCTTACAACGCGCAATCGCCAAAAAGCACTCCAGCTGATGAATTTTCATTCTGTTTCCCTCTCGTTTTATAGGAATATTATAGGCAAAAGTCCCGATACCGTCAATGGTGCGCGCCGTTTGAGTTTCCCCAAAAATCAGGCAGCACAGGCAAAGCCGGCCTATCGCTATCGTGACCAGCGCGTCATGCTTGCATGATTTCCCTTAAAGGTATCTTTGCTATGCGTCGTTTGTAAAGAAGGATAATCAATTCATACGCAACTATGAAAACGGATAATGTTATAAAAAAACCGAAAACATCAAATTTTACAGTTACATTATCAAAAGCACGGGCAATAATAAAAGCTATAAATAAAAATTGATAGACTGTACCTATTAAAAATCCTATATAAGTGACAATTCTATACCCGCCGAACAATGCCTTTCCGCACTCACTCCCAGTATAGCCGTAGGCTTTAAGCATAGCGATATATTTTTTGTTTTTACCGATTAAAAAAGTTAACGCAAGTAATAAAGTTACTGAGCCCACAATAAGACCGGAAATGATAAAGGTTGATGTCATCAGCATATTATCCAATAACTGCCGCACGGTAAAAGCCGTTTGTACTTGTGCGGCAAAAACAAAAGCGGCGAAGCCCATAAATAATATCAATATCAAATTGTTTGATAACATTGTTCTTTTTAATTCTTCTAAGAATGTAAATTTGCTTCCTTTAGTTTGAAGCCTTTGCGTCAGCTTATTTATTCTTATTTCACTCGCTCCGTTCATCAAGTCAAGGGCTTTTTTTCTCAAACGCAATCTGGCGTATAAAACAGCCAACAACGAAAAAAACAATGCCGGTGCAACAATCACAACTAAAAACACTTGATAACGAAAACAGAAAACAACTTTTGCGGGTAATTCATAATCCGAAGCAAGCATACCGTAAAACGCGGGGGATGCTAAATACGCCAATATATATCCAAAAGCGGAACCCGCTAAAACACTTATCCCGAATTTTGAAAAATCAAGCGCAATTCTGTTTTCTGAATAACCCAACGCTTTTAATATTCCAAATTCTGCGCTGTTTTGGTTTATGAATTGTCTGATTGAGAACATTAGAATTAACGCCGCTATTGAGCCGAATAATCCAACGGTTGCCGCTATAATGACATCAGCCAACTCAACTTGTGCGCCGATAAAAGCCTCCTGCATTTCGGTACTTGTTATCAAGTATTCAATCTCCCGTAAATCCAAAGGATAGTTTATGAATGTTGTACAAATAAAAACAACAACGACTGTAATAATGATTACGCTTATTAATTTAAACGCAGATTTCAGAGTAACCATACTTCACCATCCTATTTTGTCAATGTCAGAGGGTTCCGGGTTTTTGATAATTTCGACAACCTTACCGCTGCTCATTTTAATTATTTGGGTTGCCAAATTTGCGATATTTGAGTTATGCGTGACCATTATAAGCGTCAGTTTGCTTTCTCTTTGTATTTGAATCAGGTACTTCAATATTTGCCGCCCCGTCGCTTCATCTAACGCCCCTGTCGGTTCGTCGCAAAATAAAGCGGCGGGCTTTTTGGCAAGCGCACGCGCAATCGAAACCCGTTGCTGCTCTCCGCCTGAAAGTTGGTGAGGCAGTCTTTTTTCTTTCCCGTTGAGTCCCACCGCTTCTATAATTCCAGCAGCTTCATTATTTCCCGCAAGAGCAGCCCCCATTTTAATATTTGCTTCTACGGAGAGTGACGGCAATAAATAATACGCTTGAAATATAAACCCTACCCTTGCCCTGCGAAATGCCGTAAGTTCTTTATCGTTCAATCCGAAAATCTCCTTGCCATCGTGCATAATGCTGCCGCTGTCCGCTTTTTCCAAACCGGAAATCGTATTTAGCAAAGTAGATTTGCCGCTTCCCGACGCGCCCACGATCACCGCGAAATCCCCATCCTTAATCTCAAATGAAATATCGTTAAGGGCGTATAATTTATTGTCGCCGTTTTCGTATGTTTTTATCAACTTGCTAATTTGTATCATTTGTTTCCCCCCCTGTGACTCGTCTTTATTCTATCTGCAATATTCATTCGATACACCTCTTTCTAAATTTAACGATACATTTATTATTGTAAAAATCACGGATGCAAACTACCAATCACGCCTGGTTTTTTGTCAACCCATAGTTGCTTTTGAGTTTCCCCAAAAAATCAAGCGCCGGCCTATTTACAATACGGTAGGATTTTTATTGCAATTATGACGGCGTATGGGCCGGGTATCTGCGGGCGGATTGCCATCCGCTCCTACATGATTTCAGGATAGCCGCCTCATATTCGATGATGGATATGGAAGCTGAAAACTGATTATAGTGCTGAAATTCGCCGCGTATACGCTTGTTATTATCGCGGCGGTTTGCTATACTCCTCTTAAGATGTGAGGGGAGATGACCTTTCTTGCGTATACGCGTCCAAACGCTTATAATCGCCGGAATGACATGCGCCAACTGCCAGAGAAAAATAGAAAAAAGGCTTTTTAATACGCCGGGGGTTCAGGCCGCGCCATCGGCGTGCTGGGCTCCGCTATTACGTTTTCCAATACCGCGCAAGGCGTACTAAAGCTTATTGCGGGCATATTCATGGTCATAATGGGCCTGAATATGCTGGACATATTTCCGTGGCTGCGCAAGCTCGCCCCAAGGCTGCCCAAGGTTTTCACAAGTAAAGCGGCAAGCGGCGCTCCGCTTGTAGTCGGGCTGTTGAACGGCCTTATGCCTTGCGGCCCGCTGCAAGCTATGCAAATCTACGCGCTATCCACCGGCAGACCGGCTGCAACAACCGCATGCTCATTTCCGCGTACGGCATAGAGCATTCGTTTGCGGCGGGCGAAAACATAATCGAATTTACGCCGGAAGCAGCAGGAGAATACCCTTACAGCTGCTGGATGGGCATGATCAGGGCGACGATTACAGTTGTATAGCGCCCCTATTTAACCGGTATATACAAGTCGATCTCGGAATCCGGGTGATCGCTGCCGAGAAACCGGCTGTCATACATCTCGAAATCATCCCGGCCGTCCAGCTCTTCCTTGGTCGTGAGCGACCATGTTCCCCATATATAATCGTAGGTTTGCGGCAGCTTCGCCAAGGTTCCGCGATGGGTAAATACGGCGTAGCGCCCGCAAGGAATTGTTTTGCGCACAAAAGCTTCGGATAGCCCGTCGAAGGACGAGACCTCCGCGCCCGCAACCTCGGAGAAAAGAATGTCTTCGTTAATAGTATAGAGGGCGTTGTCTTGGCATGCCTCGCAAATACCAAAGCCGCGCCCGTTTGGAATAAGGTTTGGGATTTGTCCGAACACGGCGTTTGCTCGTTCCCACAGCTCGCGGAGCTTATTGTCCCTAAGAGTGGTTTCGCCGCGCAGCCCGGCTACGTTGATCTCGTTTAGCTCGACGATTTTGGGATGTACCGTGACATTGCGGGCAAGATGATCCAGCAGCCCGATATCCAACCGGTTCTTTGCGCCCAAGAGAGTATCCAATCTGTTTCCGCGATAGGTTTTGGGGCTGACGCGATATGCGGATTTAAAAGCGCGGCTGAACGCCTCCGGCGATTCAAACCCGCTTTCTATGGCTATGTCGATTATCTTTTGGTCGGTATAGAGGAGCCGCTTCGCGGCTTCGGCTAATCTGCGCTTTTTGATATAGCCGCCAAGCCCCTCTCCGAGAACTGCCATGAACTGCCGGTTTAGATGGTAATAGGAATACCCGGCGGCTTTTGCGACGTCTTCAACCATTAGACGCTCGCCCAAGCGGCTTTCGATATACATCACCGCGCGCTCCATCGCTTTCCGATAGTCCATGACAGTCCTCCGATTCAGTTAGCGTTTTTGATAGCCGTACATGCCGGGGGCCGCTCTTTCCAAGTTGATTTCGATATTGCGCGTCGCGCTCGGAAGCGGCTTGTTTATATCGAAGATCTCCCAGCCGTTTTCTTTGCGGCCGCCCCAGCAAAGCTCGATTGTACCGTCCTTAGGGGAGATAAGCATGCTCTTGGTTGTGCCGAAGTATTCCGCGAAGTAGTGGCAGCACAGGCCGCCCGGGTATCCGGCCAATAGCATGTCCTTTAGCTGTTCGCGGGTCACGCCGGTTTTTCCCGCTAGCTTTTCGCCGATATAATCGTATCTTTTTGCGGAATGGATCATTATCTCCGGCTCGCCCGGAATAAGCTCCGGCAATACAGCGTGGTTTGTTGCAAAGAGAAGCTGTTCGGCGGTATCGGGCCCGATTCGCTTGAACGCGCTTGATCCGTCAAGCGTTTCAAACAGTACGGCGTTGCCCGCTTTATCCGCAAGCAGCAGGTTGAGGTTATAGGCGATAGGCATTCCCTTAAGATACGCGAGCGCCTCTTCCGTATCCTTGCAGTTTTCCAGCAGGCCGCGTATGATCGCCCAATACTGAAGCCCCTTGAGCGCGGGAGCGCGCATAGACGGCATGGAGCCCACGGGGAAGCCGCAGGAGCTTTGCGTTACGCTGAGCCCGCGTTCGTTGAGGCCGTCGTCCCGCCCGAAGCTGAGCACGCTTGTACCCAAATGCGCGTATTTACCTTTTACCGCCGTTTTCACGAGGCAGAAATCCTCCGCTTCGTTGCTGAACTCGTAGTTGCGCGCTACAATCGGCTTTCCATCCGCCGTGAGGGAGGGCAGCAGCGCGATTTGGCTGCAACGGGGCAACAGATAGGTCATGGAGTAGTAGAATATCTGCTCCGGCGGGACTTCCAGCGCGTCCGCAAAGCCGCGCAGCTCGTCGCTTAGGCCGGGGCACCAGCGGTCGAAGAGAGCGCGGGCCGCTTCTACCTGTTCGCTGCCAAAGCCCCTTGCGCCTTGCGTATGTAGGGCCCTAAGCGGCGGAATCCCCGCGTACATTTTTCCGAGACCATAACCGATCTCATAGCTTGCGCCGGCCAGGTTCATCGTATGCGCCTGCATTGTTTTCATTGTTTGTCGCCTCCAATTCGCTTTTATGGATAGAGTATATCGCGGCTTTAGGAGGCGCTCATGATATTTCCTGCTATTATATTATTTTTTATCTAATCATGCCGATATTGACGTCGATGTTCGGCGATTCAAATAACGGCTTTTGGTTCTAAGCGCGGCACGAATAGCCCCGTCGTGTCCGCGCCTTCTAATTCGAGCAGCCTGAGCTTCATTTGGAGGCCGCCCGCGTATCCTGTCAAGCTGCCGTTTGAGCCTACTACACGGTGACAGGGTATAATGATGGAAATAGGATTATGTCCGACCGCGCCGCCCACGGCCTGGCTGGACATACTTGCTTTACCCATTTTCTCCGCCAGCTTTTTTGCGACGCCGCCGTAGGTCATAACTTCGCCGTATGGGATTTCTCTAAGAATACTCCACACGCCTTGCCGGAACTCGCCGCCGACCGGCGCGAGCGGCAATGCCGAGATAGCGGGCTTTTCCCCAGCGAAGTAGCGTTGCAGCCATCGCTTCACGGTATCGAATAGCGGTACGCCGTCGTTCGGAACCATTCCTTCGTGGATTGTATCGCCGTGGTACTTTTGGCCTTGCGTCCACAGGCCGGTCAGGCTTTTGCCGTCGCCGCTACAAGCAAGCGTAATGACCCCAACGGGCGACTCGAAATTGGCCGAATAGAACATCTTGCCCCTCCGTCCTTTTGCCGCTGAACTGATAAGATTATAACATGTTTTAAAATAAAAATGGCTATTTTAAAGTAAATACGGTCATTTTCGAACTATATTTACAGCCGCCTATTCCCATGCTAAAATACGGGTATCGTTTTTGGCTAAACTTTAACAAACAGCGCGCGGACTGCCGATACAACAAAAGATATCCTACATCAATTGAAAACGATTTAAGCTTTATAAAGGCGGTATTGAATATGCTTATCGACGCGCATGCCCACATTTTTCGCCGTATTTGCGGCCAAGGCCCCGACGGCCCGATACGCGGAGGCCTGCATGGCAGATTGGAAGGCCGGAAGAAACCGGTCTTTCCCCCGACGCCGGGAGACACCGTATTTACATCCGAAATGCTAGCCGCCGCCATGGACTGGGCGGGCGTGGATAAAGCCGTATTGCTCCAGGCTCCGGCCTACGGCGGGGACAATGAATATATATTGGAGAGCGTACGCAAATATCCGGATCGATTTGCGGCGGCGGCCTATATCGATCCTTTTGAACCAAACGCCGCCGATAACTACGGCAGAACCATTGAAAACAATAGCTGGGCCGCCGTCAAAATAGAGTTTTCGTCCAGCAATGGGTTTTGCAGCTTTCATAAAGGCGCTAAGCTTTATTCAGACGATACGCGATGGCTATACCGGCGTATCGACAGAGAAGGAAAGACGCTTACATTGGATTTAGGCAGACCGGGCTTAGCATCCTACCAAACCTCTGATATTCTTAGAATCGCGCAGGATTATCCGCATGTGCAAATCGTTATCTGCCATTTAGGCTGGCCTTCCCGCGAAGTGGAGCGGGATAGAGCATTACGGCGGCAGTGGATAGAACAGATCAGTTTAGGCCGCCTCCCCAATGTCTGGTTTGATTATTCCGCGCTGCCAGGTTTTATTAATGAGGAAGAATATCCGTTTCCAAGCGCGTCTCGTTTTGTGCGTCATGCAACTGAGCTTATCGGAGCGGACAAGCTATTATGGGGGACGGATATTCCAGGCTTGTTGACCAGCGCAACCTACATGCAGCATGCGAGCATGGGCCGGCGCATCGCAAAAGAGTATCCCGCATCTGAAAAAAAGATGCTGTATGAAAACGCTTTGAAGCTATATTGGGGACAATTATCTACAGAGAGTCCCGAATGATTAATTCGGTTTGAAGCATCAGCTGCCTCGGCACTGCGGCGGGGTTTTTTATGCGTTCAATCAACAGCTCCGCCGCAAGGCCCCCCATGTGGGACTGCGGCTGGTTTACTGTAGTCAGCGCGGGTTCGGTTAGCTTCGAAATATAGGTATTGTCGAAGCCTACGATACCTACATCCTCGGGAACGCGCAGCCCCGCCCGCCGCACCGACTTGAGAGCCGCGGCGGCAATGGTATCCGATACGGCGAAAATAGCGTCCGGGCAGCATGCGGCGTTATTCAATAGGTGCGTTACGACTGTTTGAGCTATCTCGTAATTGATTTCAGGAAGCGTGGTTATTAGGTCTTCGTTTACTTCTACGCCGGCTTCTTTATGTGCTTGAAGATAGCCTTCGAGCCGCTTGCGGGCGTACTTGAAATTCAGCGGCCCGTTGAGCAAGGCGATTTTCCTTTTGCCCTTCGACAGAATATATTCGACGACAGATTTGCTGGCCGCTAAATCGTCGATAGATACGCAGGATTTGGCGCTGAATTCGTTGAACTCGGTACACTGAACAACAGGCACGATATGATCCAGCTCGTCCAGCAGCGCCGGGTCGGACAAGGGGGATAGCAGGATTATTCCGGCGGCGTTCGTATCGTATAGCAGCTTTTGGATGAACGGCAAGGTATAGTTGGTATTGCCCGATTGGTGCATTAAATATTGAAAGCCGTGCCGCTCTACGGCGGATTGTATGCCTAGTATGATTTTGGAGTAGAACGGGTTTTCAATACTGGGTAATAAGATGAAGACCAGATTACTGCTTGAATCTTTTGTCTCCGGCTCGAAGGGGTATCCTGTTTCATGTATCGCATACAACACTTTTTGATAGGTCTTTTCTTTGACTAAACTCTTGTTGTTCAGCACTCGCGATACCGTAGCGAGAGAAACGCCGGCCTTGTTGGCCACGTCCGTTATAGTGACCTTATCTTTTCGCTTGTTCATATTGACCTCATTTGCTTTCATAGATACAGTATAGCATGAGTAAGCCAATCGGGAAAGCATAAATTGAAAAATTTTTTCACAAAATACTATATATTGACATCAAAATTCTTTGTTATAACGGAATTTTCGGAAAAGTATAAATTTCAAAAAGAAATTTTTCGGCGACCGTTGACACCATAATGAAAAAATGCTATATTACAATCGCTGGCAGCGAGAGATGTTTCTTTAAAAACTCGGTATTCTACATTCGTTTTGGCTTGATGAAGAATGATTTTGATTTCAGAAAATAAATATAGAAATGGAGATCAGTGAAAATTATGAAAAAAATGATTGCGATGCTTCTTGTTTGTATTTTTGCGGCGGCAATGTTTGCAGGATGCTCCTCCGGCGTCCAGAGCCAAGCGCCGGCAGCCGCGCCGCAAAGCGA
>QMCD01001867.1_pt1 | contig 12317 bp, 7 predicted proteins | sample 1821841 | NCBI WGS metagenome assembly QMCD01 (sample SAMN01991225, study PRJNA193472) | Termite gut metagenome, whole genome shotgun sequencing project. | isolation source: worker | host: Macrotermes natalensis | reverse complement strand
GCCGGAAGTCAGCGTATCGCCGATTTTGAACGTTCCGCCGTTATCAGGAAGTCCAATAATATCGCCCGGATATGCTTCATCCACCGTTTCCTTTTTCTGTGCCATAAATGCCGTCGGAGCCGAAAATTTCAACATTTTATTGTGGCGGATATGCTTGTAGTTCACGTTACGTTCGAATTTTCCCGAGCAGATTTTCACAAAGGCGATACAGCTTCGGTGGTTGGGATCCATATTGGCGTGAATTTTGAACACAAAGCCGGAGAAATTATTCTCTTGCGGCTCCACAATCCGTTCGATAGTTTCAACCGGCTGCGGCGAAGGGGCAATCCGTACAAAGCAATCCAACAGCTCCTTTATCCCGAAATTATTCAATGCACTGCCGAAAAAGACGGGAGCAACTTGTCCGGCACGGTATTTTTCCACGTCAAATTCGGGATAAACGCCTTCGATCAACTCCAAATCTTCACGCAGTTTGGCAGCGTCATCGCCAATGTATTTTTCCAGCTCGGGACTGTTCACGTCTTCAAATGCGACCGATTCGGTTACCATCTGTTTATTTGGCGTGTATAAATCCAGCTTGTGCTGGAAAATATTATAAACACCCTTGAACTTATCTCCCTGATTGATTGGCCAGCTCAATGGACGAACCTTGATATTCAGTTCTGCCTCAATCTCATCCAGGAGGTCAAACGGGTCATTCCCCAATCTATCCATTTTATTGACAAAAACAATTACCGGCGTATTGCGCATACGGCAGACATTCATCAATTTGCGTGTTTGCGTTTCCACCCCTTTGGCGACGTCCACCACAATGATAACGCTATCTACGGCAGTCAACGTGCGGAACGTATCCTCCGCAAAGTCCTGGTGACCGGGCGTGTCCAAAATATTAATCTTGTATCCGTCGTAATCAAAACCCATTACGGAGGTCGCTACCGAGATTCCTCTCTGTTTTTCAATCTCCATCCAGTCGGAAGTTGCCGTTTTCTTTATCTTATTCGACTTTACCGCACCCGCGATATGAATGGCTCCACCGAAAAGCAATAATTTTTCGGTCAAAGTGGTTTTTCCCGCATCGGGGTGACTGATAACTGCAAAAGTTCGTCTACGCTTAATTTCCTCGTTTAAACTCATTTGTCCTGTATTGAAAAAATTCGAGGTGCAAAGGTACGAAATTACTTTGATATTATTTATTTTGGAATCAAAATCAACGTCAACTTGTTAAAGTCGGCAGCAGCATTGATTACTTCTGTATATTCTTTGGCAAATGAACGGTCGAAAATCATTTTTTTGTAACCTTCAGTAGAAGTAACTGTCAATTTATTTCCGGAAAGGGTGTAATCGGAATAAAAAAACGCCTCTACATTTCCATCCGTCAGCAACTCTTTTTTCATTTTTACCGCCTCCGGATTAGAAATCGTGTATCCTTCAGGAATTTCAAGCGTAATCTCGCGCACATACAGCCGGGTACTTGCGCTCTCTAACGGAAGTTTACGCTCCTTCTCCTGATACATCTCCGACTGTCTGCCGATAAGTACGCCTATCCGAATCAGAATATCGTTTCCACCTTTGGTAAGCAACGAATTTCCCGATAGTTCCGTCTTGATAGTCAACAGTTTGATAAACCAATCAATCGGTTGCTGAGTTTCCACACTCCAATTCAGCAGCTTGTCGGGTAGCAATTCTTCTACAACCATCTTTTCTACCATCTCCTTTTTCTTCTCTTCATTGGCATAAAAGAAAAAAGGTTGATAAAAATCAGCGGTATAACCCGAAAACTGATGCTCAACGGTATATTTCATGTTGAAGTCCTTCGGGTCTAATTTCAGGTGAGCATAAGTCGAGTGGAGTGATTTTTCGTAATTATTTTCAGGAATTTGCTTGTAATAAGGCATATACGAACTGATTCCGCTCGCTTTCACCTCTTTCAAAAACATTCCGTCATTGCCTAAGTAAGAGGTGTCGATATGTCCCAAGCGGTTGAACATATTGCCAGGATCCAGGTAAGTGTCCAACGATGGAAAATAGATGAGAATATCATTCAAGAAATTATCGCCTTTAAAATCACGGTCGAAAAAACGCTGTTTACGGTCACAAGTCAGCACCAGCTCAAACGGGATATTAAAATGCTGGAACGAGGCAGCCAACATTCGCAGGTATCCCGTCGTATTGGCATATTTGGTTTTCAAAATATCAGGAATACGCGAGATGTTCATTCCCTTTACGCTTCCGTCAATCCATTGAAAATTTGTTTTGATATGGTTTTCAATGATCCGGATTTTTCGCTCTTCTTCCATGTTATTTTTTATTGCCATACTTTTCCATACCGGCTGCATCTGTTTCAACTCCTTCGGGTCAAAATCGTTTACAAAAGCGTAATAAACTTTAATATTGTCATTCAATATGTTAGATATATTTTTTTTGTTTGCACTGTTATAGGAAAAACTGTATTCCAACCGTTGCAAATGACTTTTGTAAAAACTGAACACCTCTTTTTCCAACGCAGGAACTTCACCTGCATGAAACGAAAGGATGCGAATTTCCTTCAAACTGTCGATACTTTCCGTCATTTCTGGGCAACCGTTATACGATTTAGCAGCAAATTGCAGTGTAATCGGCGAGATAATCGACATACTGACATTGCTTTGCGGTACGCTTGACTGTATCGTTGACGAACCCGACAACTTGGACAAACCTTGTCTTGACCAGCAATATTCAATGATTCCGCCCACTTCCGCGCCTTCGATTGCCCAAAGTTGGTATGTTCCGTCTTCGTCCTCCAGCTTTTTCGCATCGGCTTGTCCCAATTCGATTACCTTCCCGTTTTTTCCGATAAAACGCGCTTTCATCGACATAATCTCACCGTTAATACGTATTGTTTTGTACTGTTCCAATCCCGCGTTATTATTGATTTTCACTTTTTCGTGAAACAAAAAATAACGGTTTAACGTACCGTCTTCCTGATATGCATATTCAATAATCGTGTTCGACTTCAAAACATGCACGGTTGCTGTATCCTTGTTCTCAAAACGGTCTGTTTCAAAAACCGGATTACCCCAATCGTAACTCGAAATTTCCAACGGTTTCTCTTGCGCTTCCATTATAAAACCGAAACAAAACGTTGTAATCAGTAAAAATGTTAATCTTCTCATATCTGTAAATTATTGCATTTATTATTTTTATTTCTGTTTGAATACAAACGACTGATTGCAAAAATTTTGCACCATCCGGTTCATTTCATTCCATGCGTCGTATTCATTTTTAGGCAGCCGGACAAAATCAGTTAAATATTCGACTTCAACGTATATCTTATTTCCTTTCGTTGTCAGCTTGGATGAAAACGAGAATAACGGATGTTGGTAAGATGCGTTTTCGGGCAATTGATCAACTATGTATTTTGCAGGGATTTGTATTTCCTGTACCCATTTATAATGTTCTTTTTGCTTAAATTCAACTTCATATTGACGGTCGGATTCGATAATAATAGGCTCCAGTCCTCGCAAAATCGGCTTAACGTATAATTTTGAGTTACTCTTAACAACATAGTCGTTAAGCACATATTCGGTTTTGATTTCCAACTCTTTATCAACAGCATAGAGGTCACTGTGCTGTACTTTTACGAGTGTCGATTTAGCATATCCCTCACTTTTGAGCTGGTCGATAAAAAGTTGACGCTTCTTTTCTTCCGTTCGATGCGCCACGTAGTAAGCATTCAAACGGGCAATGTTTCCGGAAAGTCGCTGCACTTCGTTCACCTTTAAGTCCAGATTCTGAATATCCAACCGAGTATTGAAAAAAATCCGGCTCACAGAATAAGGTATTTCTTTTACTTGAAAACTGTCTTTGTCGATAGCGATAAGACACTCCTTGCCTTGTATCGAACCCGGCGCCGTTTCAATGCTTTGAAACTCGGCAGTTGCATCTAAAAAGTAATATTTGCCCGCCTTGTCAATGTAGGTCGCAATCATGTGGTTATCAATAAAAGGCGTGTGTATTTCCGTGTATTTATATGGTAAATCCCTCGTACCTACCCACGTATAGTAAGCGTTGATATTCAACTTTTTCAACAAGGTATAAATCAGGTTTGCCATTCCTTTGCAGTCACCATACCGTTTTTCATAGACATACAGCGCGTTTGCCGGCACGACACCGTTGTTGCCGTCTTCGATAGCTACGTAGTGAATGTTGTGCTGCACCCAGTAGTAAATGGCTTTTACCTTTTCAAACTCGTCCGTAAGCTGCGAAGTAATCGAGTCTGCCAATACGGCAAGTTTGGCATCATCAACTTGGACAATGCTGTCGATATAGCCGGAATTGTATTTATACAAGTGTGCCAAATCGGGAAGTACGGCTACGGATTCGCCCTTACTCGACGTTTTATAGTAAGCAATGCGCGGTATAACATGCATAATATAAGGCAGATAAGTTGTAATATATTTTTCCGGTTTCATTTTCGGAAGCGATTGCATTACAAATTGCACGTTCGTCCTGTTTTTTCCTTTGTTAACGGAATAGCTGTTTTCGGGTTGAAAACCAATGCAGTTAAATTGTACGTCAAATAAGTTATCATACTCAATCACCGCCTCCGCATATTCCACTCCTCCGGGAGAAGAAAGAAAAAGGCGCGGCAGCAGGTACGGGTCATTTATTTTCTTCCGGTATTTGTACACTATTTTACTGCCTTTGGTCAATCCGGTATAAACAAAACTGCACGTGCGGGCATCGCTGAAAAAAACATCTTCGACAGCTGATTTATGCACAAAATTTTTTGCCGGTATCTTTTTGTATTTGTTTCCATCGGGAACAAGCGCCCACGCTTCGACTGTAACAAGCGGCGCTTTGGGTGAATAATGTATCTCTTCGTTCGTAAATCCCGACACCATATCGGTCAGGATGATGGTTTCGGCGTAGTAATCGAAATAAATTTCAGGTTTTCCCTTGATCATATTAATATCCAACCGCTGTTTTAATGACACTTCGACGGCAGAAGAGTTCGGATATTTCTGCTCAAAATAAAGCAACTCTTCCGCGGGCTTCTGTGCCGACACAAAACAGCAGATTAGGAACTGAAAAAAAAAGAAGAAAAAGATTGTCCGTTTGTTGTTCATTTTTAAGTAATTTTCTTTTCTAAAATCATTTTTCAGCTATCAATAACCCCTCATCATAAATCCGGGTACATCTCAGTTTGCCATTAGCATGGTAATATTTACAAGTTCCGTGCAAATCGCCGTTCACATATTCCTCTTCTGACAGCAAAACGCCACTATCGGAATACTTTTTGGATAGACCGTGTAAGTTGTCGTACTGGTTAAAGCGATGTCTGATTAACACGCCTTCCCGTGAGTATTCCTTATCTTCTCCCGTTTCCTCATTGTTCAAATAGTTGGTTTGCGTCTTTAATTTTCCATTGGAATGCCAACGAGTGAGCGCCCCCTCGCGCCAGCCATTGGTAATGGTAACCTCCAACGATTTGTTTCCGTTTTGATAGTAAGCCTCTATTTTTTGAGTACCTTTGGTTAAGTTTTTTGCTACTTTATTTCCATCCTTATCCAAATAACCATAGCCAATGAGCAATCCGTCTTCGTACAGATATTCGTATTGAAGTTCGCCCGCTTCGTCGTAATAAGACACCCAACCGTGTTGTAAACCATTATCATTAAAAGAGCACTCGAACGATTTCTTTCCATTTGGATAATAGTCGGTTCGCCGAACAGGAGTATTCATCAGATAATCAATTTCGCAAGTTACTTTACCACCTCGATAGAATTTGCTTTTGCCGTGAATTTGGTCTAACAGGTAATCATCTTCGCGCGTCTTTTCCTTGTCATCGTTGTAAAAAATTCGTTTTCCGGTTAACAGTCCGTCAATAAACATACTTTGACTTACGACATCGCCTTTTACGTTGTAAACGGTCAATTCTCCGTTATACTTTCCTCCCTTTACCGAACTACATTCGCGGTAGGTTTTTCCATTCGGATATTTGAGCAAAAGTGAGCCGTAACCGTTCGTAAAACTGCAACTGTCCAACACGCCGCTTTCAGTATAATAAGTCAATTTTGTCATTACCTTGTCTTCAAAAAAGTCATCGCGGCTCTTTTTCCCTTCAAACGAATAGTAGCTTTGAAGTCCGTGATATTCATCTTTTTTGTAAAAATTGACGGCAACAACCTGACCGTTCGGATAGTAAGTCTTCCATTCGCCCTCCTTCTCACCGTTTACCAAATAGCCTTCGGATCTTACGTTTCCAGTCGGATAATATTGCGTATAAAAACCGTTACGCTTTCCGTCTTTGTAAAAACTTTTCTGGTTGGGTTTTCCTGTTTGCGCGTAAAAAGAAGTTACCTCCCCGTTTAATTCACCGGCTTTGTAATTCAGAATGTCGGTCAGATTTCCGTAAACGTCAAAATATTCCCACACGCCATCCGGTTTATTGTCTTTATACAAACCTTTTCTAATTACATTTCCATTCGGATTCAACATTTGCAAGTTCATCTTATTACCTTCTTTTTTGTTTGTGCCGACAATCTTACCGTTTTTATCGTAATAATGAATAAGGTTTCTCGCCCCTTTTTTATCAAATGTAACAGTCGATAGAAGTTTTCCGTCGCGATCGTAAAAGTAGCCGGTTCCCTGAGGCAATCCGTTGACATACATCACAGAATCAGACAATTGTCCATTCGAATAGTATTCTTTGTAAACGCCGGTCGTTTTTTCTTCTTCATTGGTGGCGTACACGTTCTCCAATTTTCCGTTAGGATGCCACGATTGCTGTATACCGACCAATTTTCCGTTTTTGAAATTCTGCTCGCTCCATTTTTTACCGTTTGCGTAGTAAAAAGTAATGATTCCATCAAGCTCGCCCTCTTTATATGAGCCGGTTTTCCTTTGTGTGCCGTTTGCATATAAGACAGCATAGCTGCCATTCAACTTTCCATTAACATAATTAACTGTATAATCGACATTTCCGTTATCGTAATAATAGGTGTAAAGTCCCACTATTTTGTCATCTTTCACTGTCATTTTACTCAAAGGGAATCCGCCTTGATTGAAATAAAAGCTTTCGCCCTCCTCTTTGCCGTTTTTGTAATTTGATTTCCGGTACAGCGTTCCGTTTTCGTTGTATGCAACCAATTCGCCTTCCGGCAAATCGTTCTTGTAGAAGACTTTTGAACTGACATTTCCCTTTCCGTTATAAAATGTCCAAACGTCCTCTTTTTTATTGTTCTGCATAACGCCTTCTGCGGCTTTTTCGCCGTTATCATGATAAAAAATCCACGTTCCGCTCTTCACTTTTCCGGAAACATCGGAATAACTGCCCTTTCCTTCAATGCCCGAACGATTGAACACACAATAGGTCGTGCTTTTAGGATCAAACAGTTGCTCGCGACCCTCGTTGATTGTTTTGGCTGCCCACTCGATATATTTGTTAATTGGCGCTTTATTTTTATTCAGCGCTTTGACAATGTCTTTGCTGTCGGAAAAACGGACAAAGTAGTAGATACCCGGAGCGGTCATATTGTTTGCCACAAGTTGGCTGAAAAACGGAATATAAACTTGGTTAACCGCATCGCTTTTCACCGGGTCTACCGTTATGTTTTCAATCAAAAATTGAAATTGGCGGGTAGTTGAATAGTCGATTTTTGCTTTCACGGTAAAATTCCGGTTGCCTGCCACATAACTTTTGAGCATAAATTCAAGCTCCTTGAAAGGCTGGTTGAGTTCGTCATCGGCAGATTCTGCAACATCTAAACCTGTTTCCGTTTTGATTTCCTCTTTCAGCGAACCATTCAGCGCATTCTCAAAAAGCTTGAAAGCGGCGTATCCTTGTGAAGTGGCGACAGTCGACGCAAAAGCAAAACTCAACAGAGAAGGCACCAATCGTCCCTGTGCAAAGTGAATTTTCCCCAACGTAGCATGGCTGTTAAAATGAAAAGGATTAAGACGCACATTCTTCTCCAAAAGCGCTCTTGCCTCGTCCAATTTTCCGTCGTGATAATAAGTGAGAGCATAATTATACGTAATGAGATAAGTGTGCTCGTACTTCGGGTAAACACTTTCAAATATCTTTAAGGCTTCTCCGCGCCGGTTGAGGTCATCCAACACGCTCCCCAACAGATTATAATAGGATAAATCCAATGAATTGGGATATTTTTCCATAGATTGAAGAGTTTGCAATGCTTCCTCTTTTTTACCCATTTCGTTGTATGTCAACGCTTTTTCGTAGAGTGATAATGGGTAATTATCATCATTGGAATTGACTTTTGAGTAATAATCTAACGCTTCTTCATACTTTTCTTTATCGTGCTGCACAATTCCTAATTGAATAAGCGTATCTCCACCCAGATAAATATCGCTTTTTTGTGCAAATGAAGTTACGCAAAACGCCGAAAGAACGGCAGATAAAAGGGATTTTTGTAAGTTCATACGTTATAAATTAATTTCAGTTCTTTTATTTTTTGTAGTAGAGACATAACATGCTACATCTCTACGAGAAAGAGGTTGTTTTTTGTAAGTTTATTCATCCTCCCAATCAAACTCATCGTCGTCAAACTCATCATCATCGTCATCGTCAATTAATGCGACATTCATCGGTCGGTGACTGAGGGTTACATGACGGTTTTCGTCTTTGCTGAGTTCTTCCCAAAGAACATCTTTCAACTCGGTGATTCCCAATCCGGAAATAGAAGAGATAAACACGGTCGGAATACCTTCGGGGAGTTCGCTTTTCAAAGCCTCAATCAATTCCTCATCCAGCATATCGGATTTTGAAATAGCTAATACCCGCTGTTTTTCAAGCAATTCGGGATTAAATTGTTCCAATTCGTTCAATAATATGTTATATTCAGTTAAAATATTTTCAGTGTCGGCAGGAATTAAAAAGAGCAGCAGCGCATTCCGTTCAATGTGGCGTAAGAAACGCAATCCCAATCCTTTACCTTCGGATGCACCCTTGATAATTCCCGGAATATCAGCCATTGCAAATGAGCGCTGGTCGCGGTAAGGCACAATGCCTAAATTCGGTACCAGCGTCGTAAACGGATAGTTGGCAATCTTTGGCTTGGCTGCCGAAACAACCGACAGCAGCGTCGATTTTCCGGCATTCGGAAATCCTACGAGACCGACATCAGCCAATACTTTGAGTTCCAATACGATGTTTTTCTCTATCGCCGGTTCGCCGGGTTGGGCATAGCGGGGCGTTTGGTTGGTTGCCGTGCGGAAATGCCAGTTTCCGAGTCCGCCGCGACCGCCTTTCAGCAGAATAACTTCCTGATCGTGTTCCGTTATATCACAAATACACTCGCCCGTATCGCCGTCAAAAGCTACCGTACCACAAGGCACTTCGATTATTTTATCCCCTCCGTTTTTCCCGAAACTGCGACTTGCTCCCCCGCTCTCTCCGTTTCCGGCAAAGATGTGGCGCGCAAATTTCAAGTGGATAAGTGTCCAGTAATTCTTGTTTCCCTTCAAAATAATATGGCCGCCACGTCCTCCGTCACCACCATCGGGTCCCCCTTTGGGTACAAACTTTTCCCGGTGAAGATGCGTAGAACCCGGTCCGCCTTTTCCGGAACGGCAAAAAATCTTCACGTAATCAACAAAATTAGTCTCAGCCATATTTTTAAAGTTGTTTTTTCAGAATAAAGACAAAGGTATGAAAAAATAAGTATTTTTGTACTCATTTAGCATACGTTTTATGATTAAAGGTCTATTTTTCATTTTCCTGTTCTACTTCCTCGGCGAGGCAGTCAGTTACCTGATTAACGGATTTATTCCGGGAAGCGTACTGGGTATGGTTTTTCTCTTTCTGGCGCTTTTTTTCAACCTGTTAAATCCGGAAAATGTCCGGCAAACGGCCAAATTAATCACTCAAAATATGGCGGTCTTTTTCATTCCGGCTGCCGTCGGATTGATGACTTATTACGAGCTTCTTGCCGAAAATTTAGTTGCTATTATTACGGCAATTACCGTGAGTACTGTGTTTGTGATTATTTCTGTTGCTTTGGTGCAGGAGTATATGGAGAAGAGAAAGAAATAACCCGAAAATCTATTGGTCTTTTCTTCTTAAATCCAAAAAGAATACCTATTTTTACAAAATATTGATACTGAACAAATATGAAACAGATGCAATTAAGTATGTCGTTGCCCGAAAATCTTTGGTTTTCTATAAATATGAAATCCGAAGAACTGATGTCGGCAATGCGCAAAGATTACAGCATAAAAATGTATCAGACAGGAAAATTAACATTAAGCCAAGCCGCCAATTTTTGTGGCGTGAATTTGTATGAATTTATTTCATTACTCACTCTATACAACACTCCTGTAATTGATTATACGGCAGAAGAATTGGATAGCGAATTAATATATCTTTAAAAAAATCAAATGATAATTGTTTGTCCCTTATCTAATTATAAATTTTATTTCGTATGAAAAAGACACCCTCTTTTTTCTTTCCTCTTTTTCTCCTGACACTGTTTTTGGGAATCTCTATTTCAGGATTCTCCGCCCAAAAAGAGAATACAAGCCGGAAATTTGAAATATCCCAAAACTTGGACATCTTTAATTCACTCTACAAGGAGCTGGATCTGTTTTACGTAGATACGATTCAACCGGCAAAAGTGGTAAAAAACGGCATTGATGCAATGCTCGGCAACCTGGATCCTTACACCAATTACATTCCCGAATCGGAAATGGACGATCTTAAATTTATGACTACCGGCGAATATGCGGGAGTTGGTGCAATAATAGGACAAAAAGACGGCAAAACAGTGATTACCGAAATATACGAAGGAATGCCTGCTTACAAAAGCGGACTGAAAGCCGGCGATGTTTTTGTGGAAATAGACAATATTAAAGTCGATCAAAAAAATAATTCGGAAGTAAGCGAAATGCTGAAAGGTCAGGCGAAAACGGTTGTAAAAGTAACCGTTAAACGCTTGGGCGAGAAAAAAACGATTACGCGGGAAATCGTCCGTGAAAAAATTGTCATTAACCCAATTTCCTATTCAGGCGTGTTGGACGAAAATGTGGGATATATCCATTTATCAAGTTTTACGGATAAGTCTGCCGAGGTTTTTAAAGAAGCGTTTTTAGATTTAAAAGACAACAAAAAAATAGAATCGTTGATTATCGACTTGCGCGGTAATCCGGGCGGAATCCTGTCGGAAGCGGTCAAGATAACCAATTTTTTTGTAGATAAAAAATCAACCGTTGTATATACCAAAGGGAAAGTGAAACAATGGGATGAAATCTATAAGGCGACTAAAGAACCGATTGACAGAGAGATTCCGATTGTGGTGCTGGTAAATCGCGGTTCGGCATCGGCGGCTGAAATTGTTGCCGGGGCAATGCAGGATTTGGACCGTGCGGTGATTGCTGGCGAACGTACATTCGGAAAGGGGCTGGTGCAGACTACAAGGGAACTGCCTTACGGCGGAAGCTTGAAAGTAACCATTGCCAAATATTACATTCCGAGCGGGCGGTGTATTCAGGCAATCGACTATACGCGGCGCAGCGAAGAGGGTTTTGTGCAACGTATTCCCGACAGCCTCACGACCGAATTTAAAACTTCCAAAGGAAGAATTGTACGCGACGGCGGCGGGATTTATCCCGATCTTTTCATCGAACCGGAGAAAAACGCCACGATCAGCTACTATTTATATACCAAAAATTTGATTTTTGACTATGTTGATAAGTACCAGTCAACAAGACCAACCATTCCTCCGTTGAAAGACTTTACGTTTACGGAGTACGACGAATTCAAGGAGTTTGTAAAAAGCAAGGATTTTACTTACAAATTGCGGACGGAAGAGTTGCTGAATAGTTTGATTGAAATTGCCAAAGAGGAGGGATATTACGAACATTCCGAAAGTAAATTCACTGTATTGAAAGAGGCTCTTTCGCACGATTTAGACAAGGACTTGGAACTTTTCAGGGATGAAATTACCGAGCTAATCAGCATCGAAATTGCCAAGCGGTATTATTTCCAAAGAGGTGAAATCATCGAAATGCTGAAAAAGGATAAAACGAGTACGGAGGCGGTTAAATTATTGAAAGACAGGGAGAAATACGGAACGTTGCTGAAAACCTCCCCCCAACCCCCTCCAACGGAGGGGGAGAGGCTAAATCTCGAAGATAATTCCGGTAGTTAAGCGAAAATATACTCAAACAGTCTTTTTGGTTAGGGACAGTTGGTAGAAATCCCGGAATCACCATTCTCCCGTCCCGTATGGGACGGAATGTGGATAAAAATTCTTCATTCACCCTGTTTTTCTGTCGCATTTCCCTAACCGCGGCAAAGACAGATTGCAACATTACAT
>QMCD01004058.1_pt1 | contig 12318 bp, 14 predicted proteins | sample 1821841 | NCBI WGS metagenome assembly QMCD01 (sample SAMN01991225, study PRJNA193472) | Termite gut metagenome, whole genome shotgun sequencing project. | isolation source: worker | host: Macrotermes natalensis | reverse complement strand
TTGATTTTACCGCGAAGACAGATGGCTGGGTTGCGGGGAATGAATATCTTACAGCAAACGCAAGTGTGAGAATGGGCGTTTCGGCAAGGTTTTAGAAAACTTTGTTATTGGGGTTATTAGCAGCTTATGTCTGCTTTAACGACCGCCTCATAATACAGTCGGGAAAGGAACGTAAAATGTTTTTATGGGAAATAAAAATAAATGTGTAAGAAGGTAATTTTTTTTGCAATCCTGTGTTTATTCATCATGCTCTTCTCCGTTTTTGCTCAATCTCCAATTGAAAAAGATAACATCACTCCAGCCTTGAAAATCGATTTACCTTTATTTGATTTTCCTTATCAGATAAACTCTATGGATGTTGTTGGAGCAGGTTTTTTCGGTAGTTATGCAAACCCAAGTATGGCCCAATCATTGGCTGTGTCAACGGATATTATGTCCGGTTTCCATTACGGGATGAAGGCTTTTTATGATACAGTTCCTATTAAAAGTAACAAGCTTAAGAAAGTACTTTATTTTGGCGGAACTGCATTAATAGATATTCTTTTCTATGTTCTCCCGCTGTATGGAGGTCAAGTATGGCTGCATGAGGAGTATCATCGTGCTGTATTTGCCAAACTGGGTATCCGAAGTTATAACGGGTGTTATGATTTTGACATTGGCACTCTGCGTTATTCTGCTTATCCTGATGACGCTTACATTGATAAATTTAATTATAGCAAAATGGATTCCCCTGCTGATTTCAGGCGTCTCTACGCTGCCGGTATGGAAGGTGAGTTATTACAGGTAGATCAACTGCAGCGTAATAATTTTTTCTACGAACAGAATCTGCTTAATGAAATTAAATATTGGATAGCAACGCTTCAAGTATTTGCTTATGTGAACGTGACAAATTATTTTCAATTACCTAGCGGCATGGATTATACCGATTATACCGTTTGGACTTATGCACTATTTTGTCCAGATGAACCTTTGGGAGAGCGGGGATATTACGCTGTCGATTTAACCGGAAAGGAACGCGATTATTTAAAACTACAAGGCGGTTTACAATTTTTAAACTATGTCTCACCTATGATGTTCGGTATAAGATCAATACCTCTGGGTAATACAGGTTGGGAAGGCAATTTTGCGTTTCGACATTACCTTACCTCTTTCGGAGCGGATATTCCGGTAAGCGTTTTTCTGAAATACCGGCAATTCAACATGGCATTTACATACCATAGCTATCTTAACTACAGAAATTACTTTCCCGCTATCGAAGCAGAATTAATTGATTTCCCGTTTAGCATAGGCAAGTTTGCAATGTACTTGTCTCCCCGTATTTTGATAGGAATGCAGCCTAATAATCAAGAATTCAAAACAAGTAGTCCTGAGTTTTTTGGACTGTTTGGTTTGCGTGTTGATTTTAATATAAGCAAACATATTTTGCCATATATTTTGATTTTACCGCGAAGACAGATGGCTGGGTTGCGGGGAATGAATATCTTACAGCAAACGCAAGTGTGAGAATGGGCGTTTCGGCAAGGTTTTAGAAAGGGTTATGGGACATAATAATATATGAAATACTGAGGCTGTTGCAAAACTCCAGTTTTTGCAACAGCAACCTTTAAAAAAGCATGTTTCGCAGCCTTTAGGCGAGAAAATGCAGGAGCTTGGGCAAAACTAACCGAGTTTTGCAACAAGCTCTACTATCAACAGTATAACGAAACCGACTGCGGCCCCGCCTGCATCGCAATGATTGCGTCACACTATAATCTGCATCACTGCAGGGAGAATTAGAGAACTCAGCAAAACAGACTTCATTGGGACGAATCTCGCCGGAATGGTTCACTCTGCGAAAAAACTGGGGTTCACGGCAAACGCCATGCGCGGAGAAGTTACAGATAATACTTTGAATAATAAAATTATAATACCATTCATCGCGCATGTTCGTAGACCATACGAAAACAACGTCATACTTGATCACTATGTTGTTGTAAAAAATATTACAAAACAAAACGTAGAAATATGGGATCCCGATTCTACAAGGGGAAAATACACGCTTAAACGGCAGGACTTCTTAAAAATATGGACGGGATACGTAGTATTCCTGAGCCCCGGCGCAAAATTCAAACCGGATGTTGTCTTTTTTGGCTCACAAGATACGGCTTTTTGCTGGTTAACTATTTTTTGCATTGCTGTTTTAGTTCTCTGAGCCTCTTACAAAACTCGGTTAGTTTTGCTGAGGCTCATGCGATTTCTCGCCTAAAGGCTGTGAAATGCGCATTTTTAAGCGGAAGAAATTGCAAAAACTGAAGTTTTGCAATTTCCTTCTCTTTTTACACTTTTGCTTCAAAACAGAGAGTAGGTTTTTAGTTTCTACTCTCTGTTTTGAAACGTTTTTGGTTTTCTGACACTTCGCGGTTTAATTATTATAAATCTCCCAGTTCCGCAATACCTATAATCTTTAAATACTTGTCGCCATTTCCGTTAAACGCGGCTATGTATTTACCTGTAGGCACTGGTAGTTTTACGGTTTTCGGATCGTCGCGTGCGGGGTCATAGAACGAGCTTTTAAATGTATGGCTTCTGCCTTTATCCGTTTTAAAATCAAGCCTGCATATGTTGCCGTAATAATATCCGTAACCGCATGGAGTATAAGAAGCCGCGACTATACGTTCGCCGTTAAGCGTAAACTCGGCCTGCGCTTTCCCGCCCGGTCCGCCGTATTTATTTTTCGAGCCGTCGCTGTAATTAAACGTGATGCTGTCAACTATTTCGCCCGTACATACTTCTATTCCCGTAAGGGATTTTCCGGAAGGCACATACGGCGTTTCAAACAGCGGACGGAAAACTTTCGTACGAAGGCTGGGATCTGAGTAAATGTTAAATCCCAGTTCCCACTGCTTCTTTTTCGCGGGGTTCGAATTATCGTCACCCTTACCGTCAAGACTCCACAGGAAACTCATTATCATGTGGTCTAGGTTAAGGGTTTTTGACGGAATACTGTACTTCCGTTTAAAATTGGTGATTATTTTCTTGTTCCCCGTGGACAAACAAAAATCGTCGTCCGCTTGGAGCAGTACGTTCCCGCCGTCGTCCTTGATTTGAATCCAGTCGCAGTCCCAGTCGCCGCCGAGTGTACTGCCGGACATACGCGCGATTATCGCGTCAATCCGGTCGAGGTTAACATATTCGGGGACAAAGAAGGAATATGTGTCCGTATCGTCCCGCTCAAAATCGTTATAGCCCGGTTTGTCGCAGAGCGTGTCATAAACAGCGCCGTTATACCGTATCCCGATATAGACATTGTTATCCGTCCCGGCGTATAGCTTGTTGGCCGTATGTACGGTAATCTTACCGATACGCGCGCCAGGAAGGAATGATGTCTTTTTATATAAGGAACTTCCGGTTATGACGTTAAGGTTATCAGCGCCGACAAGGCAAAGTTTGCTCATGTTAAGGCACTGCAATACCGCGTGGAAGGTTTGCTTGGTGGTATCGTTTTCTCGTCCGTAATTGCCAAAATCCCTGTCCAATTTTTGGCTGATATTTTTTTCGCTGAAGACGATTCCGTTGTCAAGGTAAGTTTTCGGATCCTTAAATACTTGCTCGAGAGCCTTGACTGCTTCCTCAAGTGTTTTGTACGTGCCGCCGAGGATTGCCTTTGCGATTGCGATAACAAAGTCCTTAAACATATTCTTGATTAAATCTTTTATCGGTTTAAGTAAGTCCAGTTCGTTAATGAAGGAAATGACCTGTCCGACAAAATCCGGAATCCCGATCATGCTGGTAAGTTTAAGCAGGAACCAGTTTTCCAATATACCCTGCACGTAAGAAATCTTACCCTCCATCGTACTTGTAAACGCATCGGCGGCGCGTCCCCATGTTTCAAGCCACGTCTTAATGCCGGTGTCCACATCATCCGCCCAGTGCTGAACATAGTCGGTCACTAGCGGTATCATACCTATCGCTGTGTCGGCCAGCGTATCATGTACGTCCTTTCTTAAAACGATGAACATACCCAGCGGATTGAGCGGAGTGTTGTCGATTTTAAACCGCTTCATCAATTGCTGCGCTTCGGTGCAGGTGAATACATCGCGGATAAAATCAATTGGCGGCGAAAGCTGCATGGAGGCCGATGACGGTACTTTTTGATCCATGTAGGATTCGACAAGCATATGCCTCGCCACGATTTTGGCTTTCTCCGCGCTCGTCGCTATCTCCGTAAAGGGAGGAAACCAGCCGTTCGCGTAGGCGTTGACATATTCGTGCCCGAACATGTCCCCCGCGTAATGGAGCATAAAACCCAATGCGAATGAAAGATGCTTCTCCCTCTCGGCTTGGGGAGAATAAGGTAGTCGGTTTAACATCAACGCGAGCCATTCACCGGAATGTTCGGGATGGATGGAGGCTTGTCCCAGCACCATATCGGGGTAGAAATCCGGCCCGACGGAACCCGCCCTAAACGCGCCAGGGTGGTTTAGCACCGCGTCACGTATTTCCGCCGGGGGAGTAAATGTTCCTATTCCGGGTAAAACGATTTTGTTGGCTCGCAAATCCTCAATTAAAAGATCCGCCATGTAGACATGTGTTTTGCTTTTCATACTTTTTCTCCTTATAAAAAGTCAATCAGAGATTGACCATATCTCTATAGCCAAGGAACTCAGTTCCTCGTCGCCCTTTCTTACTTTGAAGGCTTGATTTCTGAAACAAATAGGATAAAAACCTATTCCTCAATCTTAGACCGCATACACATGTTTCCAAAAGACGAATACTTTATTCTATCACCTTTTAGCAGAATTGCAACCTTTTTTATAAAAAGCACGTTCGTTTCATAAACTTTTAACTTTGTGTGCATAAAGAGAGCATTGACGGAGATGGAAAAAACCTAAGTGATTGTCGAAAAGCGGTCCCTGAGGCACTCGAAGGGGCCATACGAAGATAATTCTAATGCGCTGATTTCGATGCTTCGAGAGAACCTCAGCACAAGAAACCTCAATCACCGAGTGAACATACCTCTATCCGGTAGACAAAAAGATAAGCCTCTAAAAAGAATTAGGGGAGAGAAATATGAGCGAAAGAAAGGGTAACGTACTACGGATATTTTCCAGATGCTTTTTTATATCTCGGTCACTCATCCCGTCATCTCGGCTTCAAGCTCTCGTTGCAGAATATTTCCACTTAACTGCTTGATCAATCCTTCTTGTCCGATTTTATAAATTTCATCACACCCAATTTTCGATCTGTAGTTCTTCCACTCTTTCATACTCTTTTGTATTATTTGTTACTAATATGAAGCCGCCCGCTTTTGCGTGAGAGGCTATCAGCATATCCAAAGGACCAACAAGGAGGCCCTGGCGTTTTAAGTCCGTTTTGATTTTTCCATATTCCAGCGCGGCATTCGCGTCAAACGGTAATATATCCACTATCGACAAAAACTTCATCAACGCGACAGCGTTTTTTTCCGGACATGAACTGTTTTCCACACCGTGCGCCAATTCTGACAACGTAATAGTTGATATAACGATTCCTTCGGATCGTTTTTCTTTCAAATTGAATAACACATTTTCCGGTTGCCGTTTGATAATATATATGCAGATATTTGTATCAAGCATATACATCAGAACGATTCCCGTTCCTGTTCTTCGCCTTGGCCGCGGCCCTCCGACATGAAATCATCAGAAAAACCATGCACGCCTTCAAGGAAGGTTTCCCAGTCTTTATCTAAAGGAAAAAGCATAACAACATCTCCTATTTTTTGGATGTATACATCATTTCCATTAAACTGATAATTCTTGGGCAGCCTTACAGCCTGGCTTCGCCCGTTGATAAATAATTTTGCGGTCTGCATATCATCATCCCTGAAATAAATATATACCACGATATATACTTTGTAAAGAGAATATGTGAATAATTCTGCCGATATTTTTCCCTTATGTTTTCTCAGGACTCAGACCGGGAACATCGAGTTCTTTGGGGATTCTTACAGGCATTCCATTTTTATCTACAAAAGCCCACGTTACTTTTGCTTCGGCAATGAGTTCGTCCCTGCGGCAAATTTGCTGCTGGATAATGCCGCTGACGGCGCCTCTTTTAACTGCCTGTGAACAAATGACCAATTCATCATCGGCAAATGCTGATTTTTTATAATCGATTTCGATCCGCGCTACATAAACGCCGAATCCTGCTGTAATCATTGCCTTGTAGTCAAATCCGATCTGCTTGAGAAAATCCCAACGGGCAAATTCTAAATAATTCAGATAATTTGCGTTATTTACGTGTCCATAACCGTCACATTCATAAGTACGAACACTTAACTTTGTTTCGTATATCATGCATAATAGTGTATACCGTTCAGGCAGAATTATTCAACAATAAAAACATGAATGGTCTGCTCAGTTGTTTGGAGGAACCATGTTTCGTTATTGTCCGCGTTGCGCATCCAAAGCGATACAGTGTAAAGATGACAAGCTCTTTTTCTGTCCGGAGTGTCATTTTACCTATTATCATAATACTGCCGCTGCCTGCGGAATAATTATTGAATCGGATAGAAAAATTTTAGTGCTGCAAAGAGGAAAGGAACCCGGAAAGGGAAAATTGGATTTTCCCGGCGGCTTTGTGGATCCCGGCGAAGGTATAATCGACGCGCTCCGTAGGGAATGCCGCGAAGAATTATCCTGGGATCCCGGATCAAACCTCAATCTTCTGGCTTCGTTTCCAAACCGCTATCCTTATAAAGATATTGTCTACAATACCTGCGACATATTTTTTACGGTGAATATTCCGGGCTTACACGAAAATGATCTTGTCCTCAACGAAGAAAATTCCCGTTTTTATTTTGCGGATCCTGAACATATCAACCCGGAAGATTTTGCCTTTGCATCAGCCAGAAACGCTTTCTTGATCTTTTTGACCGAACGTGAAAAGAAAGGATTCGGCGTATGACTATCCGTGAAATAGCAGAAAGGGTCGGAGTTTCTATCGGAACAGTTGACCGGGTTATTCATAAAAGAGGCCGCGTATCCCCTGAAACAGAACGGAAGATTCAGAAAATTATTGATCATGAAGGCTATCAGCCGAATCCCATTGCGCGGCACCTTAAACGTAACCCGCAATACCTTATTGGCGTTTTGATTCCCGATCTTTCCACGGAAGGCGGGTACTGGAATCTTATTTACCGGGGGATTATCAGAGGACTTGAAGAGTTTTCGGCATTTTCGTTTGAATTACAGGTATTTGAATTTGACCGGTTGGACAGGAATTCCCTTGTAAAAGTTTTTGCGGATATGATTTCGGCCGGATGTTCTGCCCATATAATCGCTCCAATATTACAGGAAGAAACACTTCTGCTCTTATCCGAAATGGAAAATCCAGTCCCTTATTTTTTCATCGATTCTCCTTTACCAGGATTAATGCCTGAATCGATTATCGCACAGAATCCCCGTGACGGCGGTTATCTTGCGGGAAGATTGATGGAATTATTCTGCGGAAAAAGCGGTACTTTTGCGGTCGTCCGTACCTATACCACAGCTTTTAACCTGAATGAAAGAAGCCGGGGCTTTCACGATTGGTTCGATCAAGACCCTTCTTCATCCGTACTTGATGTTCTTAGCTCAAGCGACCATGTAGAGGATATGTTTGCGGAACTGCGCGGCGCCGCCTTTTCTTCCCAAGGATTACAAGGAATTTTTGTAGCGACTTCATTCGGGTATAAGATTGCCGATTACATCGATTCCCTGGGTCTTAAGAAAAACATCTGCATCATAGGATACGACCTTATCGAAGAAAACAAACATCGCCTCAAGAACGGTACGATTGACTGCCTTATTTCCCAACGGCCGGAAGAGCAGGGCGGGCGGGCGGTTTTCCAGGTGTTCAAAAAATTGGTGCTTAAAGAAAAACCGGACCAAAATATCGACATCCCTTTGGATATTTTCCTAAAGGAAAACAGTTTGTAAAGAGAGCTGAAACAAATGAAAAATCCTAAAGCCTTCCGGGCAGCTCCTAAATCTTATTTCCTTTCCATTTTGGTTTTATCTGCAAATAACCTAAAACCGTAAGGAAGGCAAAATATACCGGGGTAAATAAAAACTGAAAAAAATAGGCAAGCCCGGCTTTCGGGAGTCCGCGCCTGAAAATGGTCAGCGCCGCAAGCGTATCCATACCGATAACCATGTATACCGCCGCGGCCATAGGCCAAACTTTATGAAAAAAGAACAGCACGGGGACAGCGAGAACGCAGGAAGTAATGCTGATCATCAAATAATTGAAATTGAACCTTGTCAATGCGTCGGGGGAAAAAAGTCCTCCATTGTTCCAGCGGAGAGTTTGACTGATAAAATCTGTCCTGTGTTTTTCATCACCGGTAATGACAAAGACATCTTCTCCGCAGGCCGCCCGGACCTGAAAAGAAGTTTTCGCACGGATCATCGAGATAAGAGCGGCATCTTCTGTCGGGGAAGGCGGAACCTTATCGTATCCCCCGATAGCGTCAAGGGCTTCTTTTCTCAAAATAATGTTGTTGCCGAATCCGCCTCCCGCGGCGCCAAGGCCGATAGAAGACACAAGATAAATATAGCGGACGATATGATCAAAACATTGATATAAGTGAAAAAAGTTTTTCTTGCTGTACCGTTTAAATACAGGAGCTATCGTCACTCCGGTTTGAGGGTTCGACATTCTTGCCGCCATCGCGGAAATCCAATGTTCGGGAACCTGGCAGTCCGCGTCGGTAAGAAGGATGAGTTCTCCCCGGGCAATTTCCATCCCTTTTGTAAGCGCGTACTGTTTTTTATTGATTCCGGGATTATCCGTAAGCGTAAGAATTGTTACATGATGATTTTTTTCGGCAAAATCCTGAAGCAGTTTCGGCGATTCATCCGTGGAGCGGTCATCAATAAAAATAATTTCATAATGAGCATAGTCTTGTCCGGCAAGGCTTTCAAAAAGCGGCGTGATTCTGAGTACTTCGTTGCGGACCGGAATAAGCACAGAAACAAACGGAAGTTTTTTTTCCCCGGTTTCATACATGTTCAAAGTCTTTTTATCCCGCTTCCATTCAAAAATAAGACCTGCCATCAAACTTGCCCGGAGCAGCACGAAAATAAGAGAGAATAAATAGATGATCACCAAAAAAACGGTCATTTCTGCCTCCCATGTAAAAACCGGATACGCTATCATAACCCTAAAAGGAATATGTAGCAATTGGAAAACTTCAGTTTATGCAATTGCAAACGCTTAAAAATGCGTATTTTGCCGAACTTTAGTTCGCGCCTTTAGGCGAGAAATCACAAAAGTCTTTTGCAAAAGACTCTCCTCATTCAACAATAATTTATGATATACTTAGTTAATCTTCAAGAGAAAGGAATACCATGAGGGGAATTGTCGTTATCGGCGGGAACTGTCCGTCCAAGGAAAAGTTGCAAAAAATTATACAAGCTGATAATTTACTTGAAGCGGCGGATTCGGGATTGATTCCATTGGAAGACGCGGGTTTTGCTCCTGATTTTATCATTGGCGACATGGATTCTTTGGATGATGTAAAGCGGCTGGAAAAGTATCCCAGGGAAATCGTTGTACAATATCCGCACGATAAAGATTATACCGATACAGAACTTGCCCTTGAACATCTTTGGGGAAAAGGCTGTGATGAAGTATGGATCGTAGGCGGCGGCGGCGGCCGGATCGATCATCTTTTTGCGCTGTATACTTTATTTGAACGGGAAAAAGCCCCCGACAGCTGGTTTATCCCCGGCTATGAATTACGGCTTATAAAAACCGGAACAAATCCCCATCTTCGTAACGGCTGTCAAATATCTTTTTTTCCGCTGGGAACAGGGCCTTGGAAAATAAAAAGCAAAGGACTCAAATGGCCTTTAGACGATCTGCCCTGGAAACGAGGATTTTGCAGCGTCAGCAATGTTGTGATTGATGACATACAGGAATTAAACCCCATACAGGGAAGATTTTTGCTTGTTATTCCGGATGATGAAGAAGGACTTTGTTAAACGCTTCCTGTATCTTCCGATGGCTGACAAGAATATCTTCCACCAGTACCCTGTTTCCGGCAATTAATTCTACGACGCCTATTTCGTTTGGATAACGCGGAATCACGTGCTGATGAAGATGCTCAATCGACGCTCCGGCAGGTTTTCCCATGTTATATCCAATATTATAAGCCGCGGGATGATACACACTGTCCAAAACCGAAAGCGAAAGATCCAAAACATCATTGCAGGCTTTTCGTTCTTCTTTTGATAAATTCCGGATATCAACTTCATGCCTAAGCGGAAAAACGAGAAGATGCCCCGGATTATAGGGATACAGATTTAAACTTACGCCAACTAAATCATTCCGATAAACCATCAGGTTTTCTACATTCGGGTTTTGATCTTTTACAAGACAAAGGATGCAGCCTTCCGGCTTTTCCCCTTTTACATACCGCATTTTTTCAAAGTTGAAAAAGTATCCCATAATCAATTTCCTTATGGTGCTTCATTAAGTTGTAATGATTCGATTGCTTCTATATCTAAACCTTTTTCTATTGCCATATACTGAATGAGTATCGGATATTTCGTTAATAATTCGCCGTAGCGCGTTAACTCATCAAAACGATCCTGAGCATTGATTTTTTCCGCCGCCTCGACCGCGGCTTTTTCCATGAGGATTTCACCTTGACGGGAAAGGTAATTTTGATACAAAGTTTTTGCGGAATCGTATAAATCAAAATCGGGGAAACGTACATTGGTAATAGTACAGGTAAAATCAGTAATTTCAGGAAACATCGATAAAACCTTGTTTGTAAGATCAGGCAGAACAGGATTTTCCCGAAGCGCTTCCAAAGTGTTTCTGCCGCCGGAAAAAGACCCGATCTGCTGTATCGTATATCCTGAAATCTTTTCGGAAAGGGAATCCAAGTATGCGTTGAGAGAATCCTGATCGCCGACGCTGTTTTTTTCCACAAGAGACGGCAGCATCTCAGGTTTCAACTGAAACGAATAGGTTCCATTCACTTCGTAAGAAAAATCCATCGATATCCCTGAAAAAGAAGCGTAGGTATTCGCGGAAGGCAGGCTTCCACCGGCGGAAATATTTTTTTCCAAAAGACGCAGGCGGAAACTTAATATTTTCACATTTGTCGGAATGAGTTTATACCAAAGCCATCGGAATTTTCCGTCTTGAACAACTTCCGCGTCTGTTCCGTGAGTTTTGGAAATGATTACACCGTATTCGCCTGCCGGAACCGACGCCTTAACCCAGCCGAAATAAAGCGCGGCTCCGCCCAAAATGACAAGTATAATCAAACTGATAAAAAACTTCTTCATGGCTCGACTCCCGGCACCTATAAAACCTTATATGATTATCATATACCAAAACCGGAAAAAGTGAAACATAAAAATTATCTATTTCCAGAAACTTCTTTTCTCTTCATCTTGTTATTTTGCATAGACATTGGTTATGTTTAAGACATGAAGTTTACGAGGCCCCGAAAAAAGCCGTTGATCGTTCTTCTTGTTAAACGGACGGTTTTATTCTTTTTTTTCGCGAACATTTTTATTATCTTGCTGTATATTGTGGGAACCGTGCAGGAATTTATGGAAATTACGCAGATTATCCTTTTACGCCTTTTGGTTATTACAAGTATTTTTCTTTCTATTGCGGCTGTGTACGGCAGTCTTTTGGATACGGGATTTCTGTTTATCAAACATCAAAAACAATTTCTTTTGGGAATTATTTCTTACTTGCTCCTGATTGTCTTTGGAATCGTTATTGCTGTCATCGCGGCATTTATGTTGGTACTGGTTGGAGGGAATATACCATGAAAAACACAAAAAAACTCGTCGCGCTCCGCGGAGCTTCTCAAGCTGAAAACTCAGGTGTTGATATGACCCGGCAGGTTTGCGCTTTGTATGATGAACTGCTCTCTCAGAATAATCTTGTCGAAGATGATATTGTATCGGTCATTTTTTCCGTTACCCCCGATCTTGACGAAAAAAATCCGGCGGCCGCGCTTAGGCAGGGCGGAAAAGCCGCGGATTTAGCATTGTTTGCGGTTCAGGAAGCGGCGGTGAAGGGGGGCCTTGAAAGGTGTGTACGTGTTCTTATCCATGCCTATGCCGACGCGGATCAGGTACTTCATCATGTTTACCGAAACGGCGCGGAAGTTCTCCGGCCGGACAGAGCGAAAAAATAATAAGGGAAACACTGATTATTTGTTGAAAAAAGGCTTGACCAAATATGTGTATTTTGGTTATAGTACTTTTGTCCTGCCATCTTAGCTCACCTGGCAGAGCGCGTGACTTGTAATCTCGAGGTACCCGGTTCGATCCCGGGAGATGG
>QMCD01002501.1_pt1 | contig 12318 bp, 11 predicted proteins | sample 1821841 | NCBI WGS metagenome assembly QMCD01 (sample SAMN01991225, study PRJNA193472) | Termite gut metagenome, whole genome shotgun sequencing project. | isolation source: worker | host: Macrotermes natalensis | reverse complement strand
AGGAATACATGCAATACCCACAGCAATGAGAGCAAATGCCGCCAGTATAAGAATGGTCAGCCAGTGAGCTCGTGTTGAGAGCAAGACTGCCATGGCAATGATGGGGCCTACTTCGCCAAAGGTTCCGTGCGATAAAACAAGGCTACCAACTTGCGTGTTCGTTATGCCGCGCTCTTTTAAGATGGGCATCAGTGTGCCTAAAGCTGTAGTTGAAAGCGCAATGGCAGCAGCAACACCACCAAGATCGGCTATGTGCGCCTGCGGAACAAAAAGTACAACTGCCACAAAAGCCGCAGCCAGAGTAACAAGCCAAGTTAGAGCAGCAATGCCACCCTGCTTTCCAAGCAAGCTTTTTGGATGAATCTCGTAACCGGCCAACAAAAAGAGGAAGCCCAGACCCAACTCTGAAAGCAACGTTATCGAATCGCTCACCTCTATAAGACCAAATAAATGCGGCCCAAGGAGTGCGCCCATGATAACAAGGAGAACAGTCTCGGGAAGAGGTTTGCCGGGTATTGCCTGCACAACAACGGGGGCTATGAAGGTAATAAGTAAGATGAAAGCCAGTGAAACCAGTTCCACCGTCATAAGCCAGATCACCTCATTTTGGATTGTACCCTACGCTCAATATTGCATATTATTACTCATTAATGCATATAATACGGCACTTGTCTAGATATATTTACTGGCTTCCCTCACGCTCAGCTTTGCCATCTTGTCTTGGTGACGGTCGATGAAGCTGCGTACCCACTCCGGATTGGTCTTGCTGTATTCTCGCAATGCCCATCCAATTGCCTTATTTATGAAAAACTCCGTTTGCCCAAAGTTGTTTTTGATGATCTCGCCCAATAACTTTATGTCTGTCTTGTCACGCCTTTGCAGTTGATGATCAATGGCGGTACGTCTGAGCCATATGTTTTCATCGACGCTCCATTGCAAGAGAATCTGATTCACTTCCGGGTGTCGAAGCGCGATATCGCCTACAACCATGTCGAGTGAATCTACTGTATCCCACCACGATTTGGTGATTATAAGTTCTCGAAGGTTGGGTATGTCTGATGGAGTGAGCAGTGCGGCCACCTTTGAGAGATACTCACACGCGAGATATTGAAACTCTCGCTCAGGCAGCTGCCAGCACTTATAGACAAAATCCCAATCTACGACGGTCTTATCTACGGTTTTAAAATAATCTTTTGTTAGCTTTTTTCGCACCGGTGTGGGTATGCCCAAATATGCGAACTGATCGCGCATGTAAGCGCTCATAGATTTAGCCTTTTCAGGATCTGCCGCTGCCTTTAGTGTTTCGAATATGTCCATGATCTCCCCTAACACCCTGGCTTACCAAGCCAAATAAACTAGTAACTGTTGTTATATCAGAATTTGTCCACCTTTGGCTACAGCGCAGGTCCAACTGTCATGTGCATCATGTAGAAAGTGAAACGGGTCAAGAATATGGCTAGTAGAACAAGCCCGCAGGCTATGCAAGCCAGTGGTAGATCCGGTAGTTTTGGCGGGTGTGAAAACAACTTTAAGGCGTAGATCAGTGTGGCTGCCAGTGCCAAGACTATGAAAAGCGCAATGACGATCTTGTAAAACGGTACTAGATCCGCAGCGCTGCCAAATGCATTTGTCAGTGTTGGTAACATTGCGTCTTGCATGAGCATTGAAATTGCATTTGCAGCAGTGCCAAAACCGGTGAACATGCAAAGCACCTTGGCCAGTCTACTTTTATCAAGATCGGGCGCTTGTCCTATCTGAAGAGTTAAAAGTGCCATCAGTGACCCGCCTACAACAGCGTTAAGCCACAGGTTTATCGGCACATATATTGTGTTCCAAGTGGATATGGTCTCAACATTATAGGCAATAGCTATGGCTGTAATGGCTAATGCACCAAGTAAAACAGCTACACCCATCCAGATTTTTTGAAGTATGACTTTGGGCTTTAGTGTAAATGAATACAACCAGTAGGTTCCGGCAGATAGCAGAAATAAAATAACAGCGAAGACCTCGGTTGAAAGAGGGCTTTGCCCTACCCTCATTAATACGTAGAGGGCGTTTGCGGGGTTTCCCAGGTGTGTGGCTGAAGCTACCAGCCCAACCAGAGTTATGATGTTGGATAAAATTAGACTGCGGATCAAGTCGCCATCCAGTTTGGTGAACATGACGAAGAGTCCGGCGATCATGAATGCAAAGATTCCGCTTGGGGCAAGGGTCGTAAATAAAACGAGAGTGATCTCGTTTATTGCAGTTTCCAGACTTTGTAAAATCAACGATAAAACCTCGGATACTCAACTTGGATATTGAGTTTGGCTTGGATTCCCTCAAGACTGGCTTTCGTCAGTTTGGCTAATGCCTTGTAGAAGGGCTGCTCGGCAACGGCCTCCAGTTGCTCCAAGAAATGCGATGACCATGTGAGTAGGTGCAAGCGCAGATATTCTTCGAGAATCTCAGGCTTGTTTTCGGCCATCCAAGACATAAGCATCAACATTAAACCTATGTGGTCTTCCGGGGTGTTGTCTGCGGTGGTTCGACCGATGCCATTTTCGCGCATCCATTGTCTGAATGCTAAAGTGCTTGCTCCAAACACCACACCGTCGGAATCTGTATAGACTGAGCCCCAAGGGGGTGCCGGCTTCTTGGCCGGGCCAATAAATAAACGTCGATATTCCCATATCAGCTCATCATTTATTGGGTCTTTGTCAGCCACGCCCAGACCTTGCTGCATTAACTCAAGCGATTCATATGCCGACTGATCTTCTACAAACGGCCAGTCGCTTGCACCTGCCTTGGCATCTAGGTCTTTGATGGCGGTAAAAGCAGGTCTGATGCTTTCGCTTGATGGGTCAACTAGGAAAAAAGGCCCCAGTGTCTCACCAACGAAAGCTATGTTTTCGCGTGTTGATGTGTCTATCGGCTCATTAATTGGTGTCGTATCTTGCTTAGATGTTTCACTGGCGGCTTTATTCAAAAAAATCACTCTCCTATGGCAAATATCATCAAATCGTACCACATATGGGTAAGTCCCGGGATGGGTATCCCGGGACTTGAGTGCAAATATCATGCCACAATGTGACTGCAAATTGGACTAATTAATGGATTCCTGCTTTCGCAGGAATGACAAAGCGTAATTAGAGACCAACTGATATCTGCATTGCGTAGAAAGCCAGACGCGCAATCACAATTGCGGCAATCATCAGCACTACACCTACGAAAGCAACAGCAGGACTGTCAACTTTGAGCAGCGCAGCGCATTGGCAAGCAAAGGCCAGTACTGCACAAGCTGTGCTAGCAGCCAAGTAAACTACCAAGCCGGAAGCCAAAGCAGAGCCACTGACGACAGCAGTCTCAATGCCTGAGACCATTACATAGTGTGCCCACACAGAACCTATGCTTAAAGCAATGCCCAGTACAGCTACGATAAGCATGACAGCTTTAAATGAAGTCTTGCGAGCTTCAGCCATTCCGCCTGCAGTAGCGATCATCACTGTGCCCAGAAGTCCACCACCAAGAAGTGTAAAACCAATGATGGACAGCGGGATAAGCGGGGTGTTCCAAGACACGATAGTTGGGATTGCGTAAGCCATGCCAATGAAGTAAGCAAATGCCAAACCGGCAACGGCAACAACAGCGGCAAAAGCCTTTTTAACTGCACCGTTAAGTTTGCCGGTCAAAGCTATAACGCAATAAGCCAACAAGATTACACCAAATACAATGCCGGCCAAAATCTCGTTGGACAGTGGCGAGCGACCTAGTCCGCCAAAGACGTTGATGGCATTAAGCGGTGTTGACAGGTGGAAGAATGCAGCGATAAAAGCAGCAGCCAAAACCACCAGCGGTACAAAACTCAACTTATCAAGAAGCTTAGAAGCTTTCTCGGAAAGCTCGGTTGCGAAAAGCGCAATTGCAATTGCGATAAATGCGCCTGCCGAAATTGGTGCGAGAGTAGTAAATAGAGCCAAAGGCAGCTCGGTTGCTATAGCATGCTCCATGACTACATCACCTCCCAGCGGTTGGATAGTGTGCCGGACTTGTCATCGCTTGCCTTAGAGCGCACGCACTTTTTGATGACCAAGTTGGGCTTAGTGTACTCAGGTGAAGGCAGCGGAGCCACATCGGCATCGCCTTTATACTCCTTGCGAAGCTCTTCGATCGGACCAAACTCAAGTGCCCTTGTAGAGCAGGCCTCAACGCATATGGGCTTTTTACCCTCGCTTACACGAGCGTGGCAGCCGTCGCATTTTACGGAGTGTCCCTTATCGCGATCCACAGTAGGCGCGTTGTATGGGCATGACATTACGCAGTAGCCGCAGCCAATGCATTTGTTGCTGTCTACTTCGACAATGCCGGTCTCGCCGTCTTTGTGCATTGCACCTGTTGGACAGACTTTTACGCATGTTGCATCGTCGCAGTGGTTACAAGAGACTGATGTGTGATAAACGAAGGCATCTGTTGTTACGGTGCCGTCTGCCTCGGTCTTCCAGTCTCCTCCACTGTATTCAAATACGTGGCGGTAAAAGTATGAAGTTGGCAGATCGTAACGGTCGCTACAGGCGAGCTGACAAGTCTTGCAGCCGGTGCAACGAGTTGCGTCGTAATAAAAACCATGTTGTGTCATTATTCAGCCCTCCTTACAGTTTCGCTATTTGGCCGATATTGGAATGTTGCGGGTTCGCCTTCGCAAGCGGAGACGGACGATATCTGGTGATGGTGTTGATGCATCCGCCGTGGTCTACTTTGTCGCCCTTCATATCGGCATCGTGCCACTTACCTTGCGGCACAGCAACAACACCGGGGATGATCAAAGGCGTGACCTTGGCCATGATACGAATCTCACCTTGCTCATTAAACACTCTGATAGTCTCGCCATCTTCAATGCCACGAGCCTTTGCATCTGCCGGATTAATCCATGCCTGATGGCTGTTGGCAGCTTGAAGGATCGGGTTTGTGGAGTATGAGGAGTGAGTATGAGCGCGAGTATGGAATCCGGTGATAAGCAGTGGATACTTATCGGTAAGGTTCACGTAGCTGTCAAAGCCGGGATCAAACTCAGGAATTGCCGAGATGACCTCGTCTTCTGCAAGCTCCCAAGTCTCAGCGAACTTGGCAAGTTTCTCAGAATAGATCTGGATTTTACCGGACTCGGTAGGAAGCTTGTTTGCCTCGGGATCGGCAATGAATGCCTCTAAAGCGACCAATGGCTTAGGCTGACGCTTGTAAACGCCCATCTTGATGCCGTCTTCCAAGCTTGGAACCAGCGGATCAACTGCCTGAAGATCAGCGTAAAGCTTCTTCATCCAGTCTTCGCGAGTCTTACCGCCATCGGAGAACTCATCGTAGATATTAAGACGCTTAGCCAGCTCACAGCAAACCTCATAGATTCCACGACGCTCAAATGGTGCCTCGTAAAGTGGCTGACCGTAAATTACAGCCTCGATATTATCGGCATAACCATTTTTGGTGATACTGATCTGCTCTTGCGAGGTAAGGTCGGGAAGAATGATGTCGGAGTATTTTGCAGAGTCTGTCATAAAGACTTCGCTTGTGACGATGAACTCGCAAAGTGACTCATCTTGCAGCAACTCGTGGGTTGCATTGATGTCACTGTGCTGGTTGGTAAGGCAGTTACCGGCATAGTTGAAGATAAACTTGATGCTGGATGAAAGTCTGTCGGCCTTTTGCAGACCGGCATTAAGTGAGGTGAGGCTCTTGCCGTCTTTGATAGCATTTGGCCACTCGTAAACAGGCAGGTTTGCCTGAACCGGATTTGTACCGGTTGGCATCATGGCCAGTTTGATGTTGGAGTTACCTTCACGACGACCGTCACTGGTACCGGGTTTGCCAACTTGACCAAGAAGCTGCGGCAAAACCATGATTGCACGAGCTGCGATTTCACCGTTGGAGTGACGCTGGCAACCATAACCTTGACCGATGTAGCAATGTTTTGCCTCTGCCATCTCGTGAGCTAGGTCGATAATGCGTTGCTCAGGAATCTGGGTGATCTTTGAAGCCCATGCCGGAGTCTTTTCGGTCTTATCCTTACCCTTACCAAGAACATAGTCTTTGTAAGAAGAGTTAGCCGGAGCACCTTCAGGAAGGGTCTGCTCGTCATAACCTACACAGTATTTGTGCAAGAACTCCTCGTCAACCAAATTCTCTTTGATAAGCACGTGTGCCAAACCGGCTACAAGCGCACCGTCGGTTCCGGGGCGGATTGGAATCCACTCTCCACCTTGGTTAGCAAGTGAGCTGTTCATACGTACGTCAATGATGATTACTTTAACGTTTTTCTTCTCACGCATAACAGCAAAGTCGTAGGTGTGAGAAGCACCACCCATACGGGTGTCAGCCGGGCTGTTACCAAATAGTACAACCAGCTGATCATCTTGGAGTGTCAAAAATGAACTACCGTAGGTACCGCCACCATAGGTGTATGTACCTGCAGCCAAGATGTGAGCCGAGCTGTAGGTTCCGTAGTAGTTAAGGTAACCACCGCTCATGCCCATCAAGCGCTTAACAGGATTGCTCTGGATCTGACCTGAACATACACCGGATGAATAGTGAACAGTCATGGCCTCGTTGCCATATTTTTCACGGATACGCTTCATCTCGCTGGCGATAGTGTCCAGTGCTTCTTCCCAAGTGATCTGCTCATAAATTCCCTCACCGCGCTTGGTTCCTTCCTTACGCTTTAGGGGAAAGTTGAGGCGGTCCGGGCTTTGTAGCCAACGGCGGATCGAACGTCCGCGCAGACAGGCTCTGATCTGGGTCTCACCAAACTCATCGCTTCCGGTGTTGTCGGACTCCACATACTTGATAGCTCCATCTTGCATGTGAACCTGCAACGCGCAACAGCTTCCGCAGTTTACCGCGCAGTGCGTCCAAATGACCTTCTCTTCTGACTGAGCATTAGCAGTAGCTGGCTTCATGCCAAACAATGATCCGGTTGTTGCAACCGTTCCACCGATAGCAGCCAAAGCGCCAAGGGCGCCCGTGGTCTTAACAAAAGACCGCCTACTGATGTTAGATTCTAATGCAGACATGTCACTCCTTTCTTCATAGTTACTACTCGTCCCTTTCTGATTCTGTGTGAGAGACTTAAAAGCTTCCACAACTTCCTCTGGAGTAGCCGGTGCTCTCTGGGCGCTTTTGGCGCTTCAAGGGCGATGGCCTTTAAGCACAATAGATAAAATCAAGGTACCAGTTGTCACATAAAACATGCGATTTTTTTATTTCTGCTGGTAAATGACGTGCATTAATTGGGCATCAGCAAATTGCTTATTAATATAACTTTTATTTAGCAATTTTTGGAGAAGGTGTAACTGTCTTGTTTTCTGTTTGAGTATCCGCTGTTTGTATCAATCCATTTTGCCGCATATTCAAGTAATCACCGTTTTGGTATAAATAAATTTGTATATATTGAGAAATATGTTAAACTTTATAGCATGATGAAGGTTTTTAGAGAGTTTAAAGAGTTTATTGAGCGCGGCAATGTTATGGATTTAGCGGTGGCCGTTGTTATGGGTGCTGCTTTTACTGCGATTGTAACTGCACTTGTTGCAGACTTCATTAATCCAATCCTTTCAGTATTTATTCCAAGTGGCGAGCTGGACTCACTCGTGGTCATGCTTGGAAGTGCCAAGATAACCTACGGTCACTTTATTGGTGCCGTTATTAATTTTTTGGCAGTTGCATTCGTCGTGTTCCTAATAATTATGGGTATCAATAAGATGATGCGCAAAAAACCGGCAAATACCAAGGAATGCCCTTATTGCGGCAGTACCATTCCGGAGTCAGCATCACGTTGCCCTAACTGCACAACGCTTTTAGATGCCAGCAAAATCCCATCAGAACTTCGTTAATGAAGTTCTGATCAAGTCACTGCATTCTCGCAACAAGATTCGGTTCATTCAGTAAGGTAGCCTGCTGCTTTTACCACAGGTGTTAGTGTGCCGATTTATTAGAGCTTGCCTTGCACCGAGGAAGCACCGATTTAATCTATCGAAAAACACACTCCGGAGATTTGCCGGTAAGAACTTCGAAAGAGTAGCCTTTAGACAGGCAGTGCTCGATTATCATAGGCAAATCAGTGGGCGTCCAAACTTTTACGTTTGTGTCATGCGCCAGCACCACTATGTCTTTGATTCCGTAAGATATTTTCTCATCAATCCCCGCATTAAGTTGGCTGCCCAAAACGCCGGGTTCCGGTCCGGGCTCGGGGACCGAATCATACATATCGGCGTTCCAGTCAAAATATCGCCAACCCTCATCAACAAGTGTTTTTTGGATCGAATTGCGAATGTCCGGATTTTTTTCCAGTTGACTTACTGTTGTCCCGCCAATAAAACGCAAAATTCGCTCCGGCGGTCTGCCTAAGATGCCGGCTAAGATATCTTCACATTTATGAGCATCTTGCATAAATGATTCGGGCGATGCATAAACAGATGCGTAGTCATGCGAGTAGCCATGATTAGCAATCACATGCCCGGCGTCAGCCGCTGCCTTAACCATTTCAGGCCTAGATTCTGCCTGAGAACCGAGCACAAAAAATGTAGCTCTTATACTGTATTTGTCCAATATTTCCAAAATCTTTGGCGTAGATGAGGCCGACGGTCCGTCGTCAAAGGTTAAGTAGATACGTGGTGTAGCATCCGGGTCTGATGCCATAGCTTCACCTGACTCATTAGGTGAAGCTGTCCTAAAGGGAACTGTCAGCTCTGGCTCGGCTGTTTCTTCGACAAGTAGTTCAACTGAAAGCGTGTTGGACAGATTTATGAACGGAAACAAAACCGAGGCTTTTATAAAACTGCTGTCAACTGCTGATCTTAGTGCTATATACGATTTATTTTCTTGGGCTGTAGCTAGGTAAACAGTACCTATCGCCAAAATTGCTGCTATCAAACAAAGACCTATGACTTTGCGAGCCGTCTTACCTTGCATCCTCCGCTGCTGGTAAAACATTTTGCGCCTTTTAAGCTTACGCGTCTCCCTTAGCTTAGGGTACCCACCCTGCATACAAAACTCCTAAAAATGTAACCCTCATTACACATTTACGTGTAATTGTCATATATGTTAAAGGATTATTATATTATTGTAAAGCAAATCTTATTGCTCTTATCTAATTATCTGATTATGGTTATAGCAAAGTCACTAACAATATGTCATCTTCGCACAGAAAATAAGTAGTTGCACGTAAATCAGTTAAGAAAGTGTCATTTTAATGGCATATATAAAGCGAAAGTCTCACAAAAACAAGACTTAATCCGGTTTAAATAAGCAAATATAGTCGCTTTGTCTTTTTTTGCTACAATAGTCTTAGCAGAAGTGATTGGCTGGGGGCACTTAGCATCGATCAGAAAAGGACATTGCTACTATGCCCGCCATATTACGAATACTCAAGCCCAATGTAACATCGCTTGGTTATGCTCTGTTTTTAGCTATTAATGCGGCAGGTGTTTGGGGCGGAGTGTTTCCTTTTTTGCCATTGGAGTTTCAAACACCGGAGATTCTCTTCTACTTTTTTTCCGCACAATCACTTAGCTTTCTTGCAACTTACTTTTTTAGCGCCATAGGATCATACTTCTTTCCCGGAGGCACACGTCGCTTTTATGTCATTGCTGCAAGCATTCCATACTTCTTTGGCTGGATATCTTTAATTGCGGCGATCTATGTGGATTCTTATGCCCTGATCTTTGTAACCTCGGGCGGAGCTTTACTGGGGCTTGGCTCTGCAGGACTATTTATGCTTTGGCAACGATTGTTTGCCAGTGAAGATTCCGATTCCGGAAACAAAGATCTTATTGTCGGCACAGCGTTTTCAACCCTATTCTACTTTTCGTTATATTTAATTCCTCGTGCGGTTACGGTTTTCCTCATTCCGGTGATTTATCTACCTGCCTTTGGCCTATGCATAGTTATAAAAAGCCGTACCCTTAACTTTGACCAACCAATGTTTGAAGATATCCCGCGCAAACATCCACACATTTACAAGCAGGTCATTAGCGACTATTGGCGAAGCGCACTCTCTTTTGGTACACTTGGTTTTTGTTCCGGAACCATGCGTGCGTTAGCTGTAAACGACCCGACCGTTGGTTCGGTTGTTAATATGCTTTCGATGGGAGGAGCGCTTGTTGCTTCGCTCATTTTATTGTTTTTATGGCAATCTCAAAGCATAAAGTTTAACGTCAACAAGGCCTATCGCTTCTTCTTCCCTTTCTTAATGACCGCATATCTGGCAATACCGTTTTTGGGAGAAACATTTCTCAATATTTATGCCGGCCTGCTTTACGCCTTCTACAGTTGTGCAATCATATTAATGATGATTCAATGCGCTCAAGCATCGCGTGATAATGGTATAAACCCGGTATTTATATACGGATTATTTGGAACACTGGTTTACTTTTTGCATGATCTTGGATTTGTAAGTGCGACACTTACAGAAAGTATTTCGCTTTTAAGCATTATACCCATTAACTTTACAATGCCGGATATATCACCACTTGCATTTACCTCTCTTATTTCTGTGTACATTCTTGGATTGATGTACTTTATCGGACAAGGTGGGTTTGGACAATTCCGCACTAAAACTCGCGACAAAGCTGATGATATCGAGCTCGTAGCTTTACGTCCTCCGGTGGGTGCACCCAACATGTTAACACGCTATGACCAGACACCGCTTGACAACGCAAGTATTACAGATTTTTCAAAAGACCTGGACACGTTAAGTGATGCCGAGTCCGGCTTTGTTTTAAATGAAAGCCAACAATACCGCGATCGTATATCAAAGCAAAGTACATTAATGAAGTCACACTACCGATTATCAGCCAAAGAAGCCAAGGTCATGGAGTTACTAGCCCGAGGCTACAGTGTAAGAAAAATTGCCGAAGAGTTGGTACTTTCCGAAAACACCATTCGCACACACTCTAAACGAATTTACATCAAGTTGAATATCCACAAAAAACAAGATTTGCTGGATTTGGTTGAGTCGTTTGATCCGATAGATTTATGAAACAAGTTAGGAAGATTAAGTCAGTTTAATTAGTTCATAAAACAAAAATGAAGGGAAGGGAGTATTAGGGTGAGGGGCTATGATTTTGCGGGTAACAAAGAGCTGGAAGCTGATCTGTCTGCTTTGAGCGAAAACTCGTCTTTTACACTCGTGTGCAACACGAAAAACCTGCCGCAACTGCAGGAGTGCGGTTTGGCTTGGGACAAAGCTGCCGTTCGAATATCTACCAATCTTGATGACAACATGTACTATGCAAGCTACAGAGGCTACGATTTTTTAAGTTTATTTTTCCTTAACATTAATTGTGATAATACCTGTCAAGCCAAGCTGAGCATTTTCTTTTCGCAAAAATATCTGATCGTGGTTTTGCCGGAACAACCTGATAGCACCATCAAAATGCTTACGGAAGATATCTTTGTGGCCTTCGAAACAGCAAAGGATAAAGCGCATCCACTCACATATCTTTACCATTATATTCTTGAGTGGATGGTCACAAACTCTTCGAATATATTAGAAGCACTTGAAGACGAAATGGAAGACATAAGCGAGGCAATGGAGGTGATGGTCGATAAAAAACAAAATACCGGTATCTCGGAACTTCGAAAAAAGGCTTACACCTACAAGAAACTATTAAGGGCGTTTTCTGACATTAGCGAGCAAATCCTAATTGATGAGAATAATTTGCTAGATAAAGAGTCTCTGCGTTATTTTCGTATTATCAACACCAGGCTTCATAAGCTTCATGAGCTTGCAGATAGCTTGTTTGCTTTTTCGCAGGAGCTGCTGCATGATTACGAGAGCAAGCTTTCCTTTCAGATGAACGAAAATGTTAAGAAGCTTACGCTGCTAACCATATTTTTTGGTCCTCCCACTATAATATCGGGGATTTATGGCATGAACTTTGCCAACATGCCCGAGCATAACTGGCTTTATGGCTATCCATTTGCCCTGGGAATTATGCTCTTGGTAAGCATCGTAATCTACATAATCTTAAGGATTAATAAGTGGTTCTAAGGTAGTGCCGATTGATTGCTTGTGCGCCGGATTTTATATTATCCACACATAAATAAGCATGACTCAAAAGCTTTTTTCCATAAAACTTTCAATCTGCACAAACCCTAGGCCTTTATACATTTCTTTTCCTGCGCTGGTTGTATCAAGGTAGACAATGTCTACGCCTAGCTCATGAGCTCGGCAAAGCAACCACTCCACTACTGCACGGCCAACGCCCATCCTTCGGTAACCGGGTCGCGTGTAAACATTCATAAGATGCCCGCAATATCCGCGGGAAATGTCCGGTGAAGGCAGCTGTT
>QMCD01001865.1_pt1 | contig 12318 bp, 12 predicted proteins | sample 1821841 | NCBI WGS metagenome assembly QMCD01 (sample SAMN01991225, study PRJNA193472) | Termite gut metagenome, whole genome shotgun sequencing project. | isolation source: worker | host: Macrotermes natalensis | reverse complement strand
ACGCCGTCGCCGGGACGTGCGGCACGCCGGGAAACGCCACCCGGATAACGTGCCGCCAAAACCACGCTTCGCTCAAGGTGAATGATGCCGCGCTGAAAATTACGACGCAGCACGCTGTACGTCTGCTCCGGCGTCAATTGCGCTTTTTGTGTGCGTGCCCATAACTCGCGAACCAGTTTGATGCGTTTTTCCGCGTACAACAAAGGATCACTGCCCAAGTCCTGTGTGCTAACCTCCGGGTCAAGCGCTAATATGGACGCATCTTCATCCGTCGCGTAAACCAATAACGGATCGCTGATGCCGCGTGCGGCAATCGCTTGCAACGCTTCTTTCTCTTCGCGCTCCGACCATTCGCGATAACCGTATTCAATCGCCCAATAATCATACGGACCAAGCGTTGTCATCTGATATGCGCCCTGCTTTTCGCCGTTGAGCGCGATATTCCACGGCAGATATTCCATTACCGAACCGGCCAACCCATGATCGCGCGTAAACGCAGGATCCGCCAACTGCTTTTCGCTGTACGCCGTCGACGCATGAAAGTTGTGGCGAAGCCCCAGCGTATGGCCGACTTCATGCATCGTCAAATGCTTGAGATAATCATAAACAAATTGCTGCGTCACCGGGTCGTTGCGCCCCAGATCACCGCGCAGCGCCAGTAACAACATCCCAAAATCCGCTTCCTGCGCCGCGACGGCGCTTGCCGTACCCGCGCTTTGGTTCAATGCCTGATCGTCCGCTGCGACAGGACCATCAATCGTTTCTTCGAAAATCGACGCAATCGCGCGGATCTGGTTGGCGTCCAAACCAATATCCGCGTCGAGAATTTCACCGCTGCGCGGGTCAACCACCGCAGGGCCAATACCGCCAAACGAACTTTTCGCGGCGGTCAACCAGCGGACAGACGGACGATAAAGGTCACTTGTAGAAAATGTTTCGTCATCCTGAGCAATTTCAACACGAAGCGCATCTTTAAAACCGATGCTTTCGAACGCATTATTCCATTCCAGAACGCCCGCAATAATCGGCGCACGATAACGTTCAGGAATTGTCGGGTCGATCCAATAGGTCACAGGTTTCACCGGTTCGGACACCGGCAATTCCGGATATTTCTTTTCCAAACGCCAGCGATTAATCAGACGCACCGTCGGCAAACGCGCTTCATCGACGGTAAAGTCCAGCTTTTCGGAAATAAAATAACCGACACGCTCATCGGCGACGCGCGCGGTCATCAGAGTTTCCGGCAACGGCGCCAACGAATAGCTGAAGCCCAAAAACATGCTGCGCACATCGGGCAGTACGGTCGGCAATGTCGGTTGTGTTGCCGGAGCCGGATGCGGCGGCTGCTCCTCGCCGGGTTTGGGTATCGGCGGCATGGCAATACGCGCCAGATTGTAATGCGCGTTGACGTCAATCACGACCAATTGCTTATCCGCACGCGCTTTGGCAATAAAAGAATTGCGCGCATCGAATGCGTACGATTGCCGATATATGCGCCCGAGAATATCGGCAGCGCCCGGAATATCGGCCAATAATAAAGCGTTCGCTTCCACTAAAACCGTTTTTCGTTCCGGGTGCGGTTGCGACACCACCGGCGCCGACGCTAAAAGGCTGTCGGAAAAAGAACGTGCTACTGCTTGCGCTTCCGGCGTATTCGGGTGCGCCGTGTATTGCGCGTTTTTCATCAGCATCTGAACGTTATCGCCGACACGGCGAAATTGAACGATGCCATGAACACCCATTGGGTAAACCATCATGCCGCCATAAATCCGGTTCTCGCCGATACCGCGATCCAGATTGGATTTCAGATAAAACCCGCGGCCAAAATCCTCCGGCGCCAACTCCAGCCAGACTTTTTCATCTTTACGATAAAGCGAGATAAAACCCTCGAGCCGATCCGCGCCCTCAATAATTTGGGCAAAGGGCTGAAGTTTTTTCGCAGATGCCGCCACAGCGGGCTGTTTTTCCTGGTGGCCACTCTGCTGCCCGGCTTTATTGTCGCTTTGCGCCTGCGTAGCAGCAGCGTTGGATTGCTCGGATTGGGCAACCGTGGCGCATGAGCCCAATACCCCTATTGAAAACAACGCCAAAAGCAAAATTCCGATTTTCCGCATGTATCTTCCTTTATTCGAAGCGCGTTCAGCGTTCGTGCGCAAGCTCGCCGCGCAGAGAGTGCGCAAATGCATGCGTGATCCGCACATCCGTGTATTGCCCGATCAATGACATATCGCCGGTAAAATTCACGACCCGGTTATTATCCGTACGCGCCTGCAATTCGTTTTTGTTTTTGGCCGCCTGTCCGGTAACCAACACGCGCTGCACGGAATCTACCATTGCCGCGCTGTAATCGCGATAATGCTCATCGAGCAGCGCTTGCAACGCCTCAAACCGCTTTTGCTGAATATCGCGCGGCACCGTATCGATAAAGTTGGCCGCCGGTGTGCCCGGGCGCGCGCTGTAGATGAAATTGAACGCGCCGTCAAAGCGCACCTCTTCGACAAGCTTTAATGTTTGCGCGAAATCGTCGTCGGTTTCGCCGGGAAAACCGACGATAAAATCCGAAGTAATTGAAAGGCCGGAACGTGCCGCACGCAATTTACGAATGATCGATTTATATTCAAGCGCGGTATAACCGCGCTTCATCTTTGCCAGTACCCGATCGGAACCGGATTGCACCGGCAAATGCAGCTGCGACACCAGTTTGGGCAATTGCGCGAACGCGTCGATCAGCCGCACCGACATTTCGCATGGATGCGACGTGGTAAAGCGCAGCCGCTCAATGCCGGGCATTTCCGAAAGATAAGCCAGAAGTTCCGCAAGATCGGCTATCGCGCCGCCCTCTTTCACGCCGCGATAAGCGTTGACATTTTGCCCAAGCAGCGTCATTTCTTTTACGCCTTGATCGGCAAGATCCGCCGCTTCGATCAATATGCTCTCAAACGGCCGTGAAATCTCCTCGCCGCGAGTATAAGGCACCACACAATAAGTGCAGTATTTTCCGCACCCTTCCATAATCGACACAAAAGCCGAAGCGCCATCCACGCGCGGCGGCGGCAAATGATCAAATTTTTCGATTTCCGGAAAACGGATATCCACCTGCGCTTTACCGCTTTGCCGACGGGCATGAATCAGCTCCGGCAAGCGGTGCAACGTTTGCGGGCCAAACACCACATCGACGAACGGCGCGCGTTTGATGATCGCATCGCCCTCCTGCGACGCCACACAACCGCCCACGCCGATAATAATATCCGGCCTCGCTTTTTTCAGCGCCCGCACCCGACCCAAATCATGGAATACTTTTTCTTGCGCTTTTTCGCGTACCGAACAGGTATTGAACAGGATGATGTCGGCTTCATCGACATTATCGGTCAATTCCGTACCATGATCGCCGGCAAGCAAATCGGCGATACGCGCCGAATCGTATTCGTTCATCTGACAGCCGAAAGTGCGCAAATATAATTTTTTCATAACCCGTCAAAAACGCTTTCCCGAACAAAAAGCGCGAAGTATTGCACGAAACAACACAAGAAATACCACAAGACAATGGCCGCGATCAGGCAGCCATCAAAAGATCAAACAAACAAGGCGGCGTTTTTCATCATCACACGCCAAAATCGTCAAATGTTCTGCCCTGAGGTTCAGACGATGTTTGCGGGCTGGCAGCATACGTCGCCTCGGCATACATCGGTTTATTTTCATAAAGACGAAGGCCGCCCTTAATCAGGCGATAAATCACCCAGACGCTGACCACAAATAAAATCGGAAAACCAACCAACACGAAAGACAAAATGCCGCCAATAATGAACCACGGCAGGCTAAACCAGAAAGTACGAATTTGCCAGCGGAAATGCCCTTCGTACAATGTCCCCACCATGTCGTCTTTTTTGACATAGTTCATAACGATCGCAATAATTGCCGTTACCCCGCCGGAAATAAAAAGTGCGGCATACAATACGTAAATCACCGCCGTTAAAGTCCGTGCGGACTTTTCTTCGGCTTCGGGCAGCATCACGTATGACATAACAAGCCTCCTCTATTAATTTTGTTACTTTACCATGTTCATATGGTGTTTTTCGGTAAACGCGTGTCCATGCGTAACACGATACGGTTGTTCCCGAAAACTTTGGCTTACCATTCATCATGGGAATCGTCGGCAGCCACTCTGACTACCGCTTTGCGCCGGGCATCAAGCGGCCTTCTCGCGGTATCTCCGGTGCAAGCGCTTGGCCCGATGACGTTCAACTCCACGCCCGCATGCAATTCATTGCCGCCATGCTGTTGCTGGCCGTGTTGGCGACCGGAGGGCTGGCACACATTCAGCGCGCCGCCTGGGGCCAAGACGCAATTCCGTTCTTTTTTCGGTGAATGCGCCATGCACCGCCGTACTCGGCTTTTTTATCCTTGGCAAACATCTCAATATGGTTGCCATCACCGACGTCGCACTGGCAATGACCGAACGTTGCTCCAGCCCTTTATCCGGCAAACCTGCGCCAGCGGTTTATTTGGCACGAGTATCGGTCGAGCTGCCTGATGTTTGCGCTTGCTCACGGAAAAATGGGCTTTGTTGTAACACTTTCTTCGGTAACACCGGTCATGATCCTGTCGATTTTGTGGCTCCTTACCAAAAAACGCCCGCCGCCCGCCGCTTGGGCGGACGCTGCAATTACCGTCGCCGGTATTGCTTTTGTCCCCGGCGACTAAACCCTGATCTTCGCGCAGATTTCTTTGCCCGCATTTGCGTTTATACTGTTCTCATTCTCAAATACTGATGGAGTTTTTGTCATGCCCATGTTGCCCTCTCGCCACTATCGTTCCGAAGCCGACACGTTCCTGCGCGATTTCATTAAACAACATCCGGAAACCCCACGCAAACAAGAAGAAGGCATGGAACTCTGGTGGAACCGCGATGCCGAAACCGTAAAAGCGGAACGTGAAGCAAACCGCGCCTTTCAAGATAACGAGCAAAAAAATTTGACAAAAAATAATCCTTAACGCGCTCGGTCAACGCGCCTCATCTCAACGATTTCTGACGCCTTTACGATGCCTTTATCCATAATCAACGAAGCCGCCCGCTTATGGGGATTGAAAACTTATCCTTTACGCGAAGCGTTGAATCGTGAGTTTCATGCGCGCCCTTCGGAAATCGTTCAACCTCCGCTGCGGGCAATGCACCTTGTCATGGTCATTCGCCCGGAACTGCGCGCCGAGATTGGCGAGCACTTTGCGCGGCTGTGCGCGCATTTTGGCGTGACGCTTTCCAACCTTACTTCATCAAAGCAAGTCAGCGCGCGCTGCAACGATCAGCTTTTGCTCAAATGGGAACAGCACCTGGAGTTTTCCACATACACGTTTTTTTATCATGGCGCGTTCACCGATCCTTTTGAAAATATTTTTCAGAAGCTGATCCCCGAATCATGGATGTCTTCGATCCCCGGCGAGCTGCTGGTTGCCACCCAATTGGCACTGGAAACACGCGATGCGCCGCACCGCACGGAAGAACAAATCAACAAGTTATTTGATACGTTCTATCTGGTCGGCTCACAAGTTCTGGGCGGCAACGCTCTCGTGTACAGCAATTTTCTTGCTGACTCGGAAGGTTTTTCCAAAATTCTCGTGCAAGATAAAAGCATGACCCTGCATCAAGCCGGCCGGCTGGCGCAGCGTCTGCTCGATATTGAAACGTATCGCGCCATGGCAATTCTCGGCTTTCCTCATATGCGCGGACTTACCGAGGAACTGGAGCAAATGGAGCTGCGCTTGAGCGATCTCATGGAAAAACTGTCCGGCGACAACGAGCACCAGAAAGAGCATCGTATTCTCAATGACCTGATGCGGCTTGCCGATGAAACCGAGCGTATGGTGGCATCGTTTGCGTATCGCTTTTCCGCGGGTCGCGCCTATCACGCGCTGGTCAAACACCGCATCGAAGAACTGCGCGAAATACGCATTGAAGGGCTACCGCCTATCAGCGAATTCCTGCAAAGGCGTTTTGAGCCGGCCATGCGTACCATCGAAGCCAATTACGGCAGGCAAGAGCGCCTGTCGCAACGAGTCGCCCGCGCCGCCACATTATTGCGCACACACATCGAAGTGGCGCTCGCTCAACAAAACCGCGATTTACTGGCGTCAATGGATCAGCGCGCCAAGCGGCAATTGCGTTTGCAGGAAATGGTTGAAGGGCTTTCCGTTTTTGTGCTCGGTTATTACATTGTCTCCTTGCTGGGCTACTGCTATAAGGCCGCAAAAAATATCGGTGTGCCGATTGATATCGACCTTGCTACGGCAATCACTGTCCCGTTTGTATTGACCGGCATCTTCCTGATCATTCGCTGGCGCCGTAAAAAGTTGTGGGCCTGCTCGCCTGGCGATAAGCATGAATAAAAAAGCAGGTATTCGCACCTGCTTTTTTATCCGTTGATGCCGATTAATATTTCTCGAACATTGCCTGAATCTGTTTCGGAGATTTTGTCTTGGTCAGCGCCAGTTGCAATAAAACGCGCGCTTTCTGCGGATTCAACGTGCCTGCCGCCACAAAGCCGTACTTGGCGTCATCCACTTCGGCGTCCAATGTCGTCGCGCCGGTCGGTACCCGGGATGAGCGCGCTACAGCAATACCGCTTTTTGCCGCGCCTTCGAGCGCGGTGAAAATTGTTTTGTACAGATTGCCGTTACCGACGCCCGCCGAAACGATACCCTGATATTTCGCGTCAATCAGCGCCTTCACCGGCAAATCGGATGCGTTCGCATAACTATAAACAATACCCACTGTCGGCAGTTTATCGAGCTTGGCAACGTCGAATTCGGATTTCAGCGTATGCGCTCTTTCCGGGCTGCGCTGATACGATACCTTGCCGTTATGCACATAACCCAACGGGCCGAAATTCGGCGATACAAAAGTCTGCACTTCGGTAGTCACTGTTTTGGTGACATCGCGCGCATCCAGAACAACATCGTTCATCGACACCAACACGCCGCGCCCTTTCGATACCGGGCTTGCCGCCACCACCACCGCGTTATAAAGATTGAACGGGCCGTCAGCACTCATCGCGTTGGAAGGACGCATCGCGCCAACCAATACCACCGGCTTATCGCTTTTTACTGTCAAATTGAGAAAATATGCCGTTTCTTCCATCGTATCGGTACCGTGTGTAATCACAATACCATCCACATCTTTTTGCGCCAAAAGCTCATTGACGCGTTTGGCCAACGTCAGCCACACTTCATCGTTCATATCCTGCGAGCCGATTTTTGCAACTTGCTCGCCGGAAATGTTTGCAACTTTCTTCATTTCGGGCACGGCTTCAATCAAAAGATCGACGCCAACCTTGGCCGACTGGTATTGTGTTTCCGTCGCTGATTGGCTGACGCCGGCAATCGTACCGCCCGTAGCCAGAATACGGATATTCGGTAAGTCCGCGGCGGCTGCATTGCCGACCATCAATGAAAAGAGAAGAAGAACGGAGAAAAAACTTCTAAAGTTCATGGTCATTCCTTAAATTTTGAAAAGATGCCATTATCCCATGATTGCCTTATGGTTTTTTTGTGCTCCGGTATGATATTTTTTAATAGATCATGCTTAACGCTTATCGTGAAAACTATTATTGCATGGGCTATGTCTTTTTTTTATAGACCCAGTGCCGCGAAACAAGAAAACCGCATAATGCCAGTACGCCATCGACCATCGGTTTTACCAGCCATGCCAGATAAAGCCCTTTAAACGCATCGGCAACACCGACTGCCAAGGTGCTGATGGCAGCCGTCACCATCCAAAGCATGACAAACCGAAGCAAATATGTTTTATCCAGATTCCCTTCCGTTGACGCGCGAAAAGTCACTTTCCCATTCAACCAGAAACCGAGCAACGCGCCGATCATGCGCCCAACAATATTGGCAACAATAACAGGCACTGCGAAAAAACTGAGCAATATAAATACCAGCCAGTCTGCAAGCAACTGAATCAGCCCAACGATAAAATACGATATCCCTTGCTTGGCGATGCTCACGCTCTTTCCTTCTCCGGCGGCTCAAACATCGCAATTGACTCGACATGCGCCGTATGCGGGAACATGTTGACGATGCCCGCTGCCCGCAAGCGATAACCTCGATCATGCGTGAGAATTGCGGCATCGCGCGCCAGCGTCGCCGGATTGCACGATACGTAAACAATCCGCTTTAATGAAAATGGATGGTTTGCTTCGGGCAACGCTTTGACCAACTCCGCCGCGCCCTCACGAGGCGGATCGATCAGGATTTTATCAAGCGGCAATAACGGTTCGAGTACCGGCGCAACATCCTTGAACAAATTGATTGCCTGAAACGAACAATGTTTTTCAAGCCGATTGAGCTTCGCCGCCTGTTCCGCCCGCGCCACTAATGAAGCACTTCCTTCAATGCCCGTAACCAGTGCGCCGGAACGTGCAATCGGTAAAGTGAAATTGCCCAGCCCGCAAAAAAAATCGGCAATGCGCTCATGCGCTTGCGGCGCCAACAACGACAGCGCGCGCCGCACCAATATCCGGTTGATCCGATGATTGACCTGCGTAAAATCGGTCGGCGCAAACGGTATCGTTACGTCGAATTCGGGCAATGTATAACAGAGCGCGTTATCGTGCGGATAAAAAGGTTTTGCCGTATCCGGCCCGCCCGTTTGCAACCAAAACGCCACCTGATGTTGATCTGCAAATGACCGCAATAACGCCTGATCCTCATCACTGAGCGGCTCCAGGATACGCAATACCAGCGCATAGACCGGTCGCTTATCCGCGCATTTGCTACTTTCATCGCCCGCTCCCACCGCCAGCTCAATTTGCGGAACGCGATCACGAATCGACAACTTTTCCACCAAAACGCGCAAGTCCGGCAACAAACCGGAAATATGCGGCGGTAACACCGGGCAAGCCAGCATATCCGCCACATAACTTGATCGCTTCTCATGAAAGCCGACCAACACGCCGCCTTTCTTTGCAACATAGCGCACCGACAACCGTGCCCGATAACGATAACCCCAGGCCGGGCCGTACACTGGCGTCAACATCCGGTCGGCGCGGACATTGCCAATACGTTGCAACGCATCCTCAAGCGCGCGCTGTTTGGCGGCAACTTGCAACGATATGCCCGCATGTTGCATGGAGCAACCGCCGCACACACCAAAATGCGAGCAACGCGGCACAACGCGGTCTGCGCTGCTTTTGAGCACACGCACCGTCTGCGCCAGCTCCCAGGTCGGCTTGCATTTAATCGTTTGCGCAATGACGGTTTCCCCGACAAGCGCGCCCTCGACAAAAACGGCCTTGCCGTCGCGGCGGGCAATTCCCCGTCCCTCTTGATCAAGCGATTCAATCGTCGTAGTAAATGGCTGCATTTATGGTTTCAAAACAACATCGATGATTTTCCGGCGCGATGAATACCGATACAATTACAGAATCCATCATGCCCGTAAGTTTACCGATAAAATCCGCACCGCGCCCAAATACCGAGCGTATATAAAAAACATCATGCCGCTTTCAAACCATAACGTACCCGCCGACACCATGCCGCAATACGCTACCCGCAAAGCTGAATACTTTGCCGGCGTCCGCGCCGAATTACCGCTGCTGCTCGGTCTTTTCCCATTCGGGATGGTATATGGCGTGCTGGCGCTGGCGGCAGGGTTGCCGGTATGGGCAATCATATTCATGTCGGCGATTTTTCTGGCAGGCTCCGGGCAGCTGATATTTGTGCAACTCTTTGGCGTCGCCACTCCTTATTCGATCATTGCCACCACGGCAAGTATCGTCAACCTCCGCCATCTTTTATACAGCGCGAGCGTGGCGCCTTATCTCGATCATTTGCCGCGCCGCTGGAAAATGCTGCTTTCCTTTTTACTCACCGACGAAGCTTACGCCGCCGCCGTGCCGCGTTTTCGCGATGGGCCGGCAACGCCGCACAGGCATTGGTTTCTGCTCGGTACCGGCACCACGCTATGGGTGGGATGGTTTACTTCCAGCATCACCGGCATTTTGATCGGACATGCCGTTCCCGCAAGCTGGTCGCTCGATTTTTCCGTTGCGCTCACCTTTATCGCACTGCTTGTGATGTCGTTGCAACGAAAGAGTGAAATCATCGCGGCGCTTGCCGCCGCCGGTGCGGCTTTAATGCTGCAATCGCTACCTTACAAGTTATGGATACTCGCCGCCGCGCTCATCGGCATTGCCGTCGGCGTGTTCTGCCGTCGTCTGGAAATAAGACGATGAGTATTTTTATCTACGCATATTTTAAAAACCATCCGTATCAATAAACTGATAGACATCATGACAATAAATAAAAAAGGACGGCAATCCACAATAATGATTCGGATGACCCGCTGACCAAAAATATGGAACTTCTCATACTTATTCTGGTGTGCAGCGGCATTACTTTTCTGCTCCGTTATTCTTTCATCGCTGCCAGCAAATATTTACCGAAAAATCCGCATTTTCAGGACATGCTGCGTTTCGTTCCGCCCACCGTACTGGCGGCGCTTATCGCGCCGGAAATATTCGTGCAAAACAGCAGCTTTGATTTTGCGCCGGATAACCTGCGCATTTGGGCGGCGGCGCTGGCTTTTCTGGCCGCCTATTTTACTCGCAACGTACTGGCAACAATCGCCACAGGAATGATTGCGTTGTGGTGTTTACAGAGTTTTTTTTGATGATCGTACGTTTTCTGCCAACAGAAAGGCACCGTACTGTTACTTCTATGATTATGAAAATTCTTGGTGCCCGGGACCGGACTCGAACCGGTACAGCGTTAACCGCCGAGGGATTTTAAGTCCCTTGTGTCTACCTATTTCACCACCCGGGCTACGGGATAAACTGGGAGATTATAGCCGAGCCGCCCATTCCTTGCCTAGCACAGCCAATGTACATCGCCGCTACGCTCGACAGGCTGCTTCGATCAACTCATGTACATGCCGCCGTTGACGTGCAGCACGGCGCCGGTGATGTATCCCGCACGCGGGCCGGCGAGAAACGCCGCCGCGTAAGCAATGTCTTCAACCGACCCGAAACGCGCCGCCGGCACGTTTTTGATCAGCAACTCTTTTTGTGCTTCCGGCAGCGCCCGCGTCATGTCGGTATCAATGAAACCGGGGGCAATGCAATTGACGGTGATTCCGCGACTACCGACTTCTTGAGCCAACGATTTAGTGAACCCAATCAAGCCCGATTTTGCCGCCGCGTAATTGCTTTGTCCGGCGTTGCCCATTGAACCGACAACCGAACCGATCTGGATGATGCGGCCAAAACGCGCTTTCATCATCCCACGCAAAACGGCGCGCGATAAACGAAATGCCGAGGTAAGATTGGTGGCAATAATCGCGTCCCACTCCTCATCTTTCATGCGCATCAATAAATTGTCGCGCGTAATGCCCGCGTTATTCACAAGAATCGTCGGCGCACCTTCGCACACTTTTTCGAAATCGGATAACACACGGGCAATTGCTTTTTCATCTGTAACATCCAGCACCATGCCCGCGCCTGTATAACCGCCCTCCTTAAGATACGCGCTGATGTGCGCCGCGCCCGCCTCGCTTGTCGCGGTACCGACCACGACAGCACCCGCCGCCGCCAGCTCCAACGCAATTGCCTTGCCAATACCGCGTGTTGCGCCGGTCACCAACGCGCGCTGTCCCTGTAATTCTTGTATGCTCATTACTCCCCCCATGATTACGCTGCCAGCGCCTGCGCAGTTTTTTCAATAGCATCGCTATCCGTCAACGCCACGCTTTCAACACCCGGCGCACCGCGTTTGGTCAACGCCGCCAAAACTTTACCCGGCCCGCATTCGACAATGTGGGTTACTTCTTCTTTGGCTATCTTGTGCAATGTTTCCGTCCAACGTACCGGGCGCGCCGCCTGCGTCGCCAGCGCCTCGCGAATGCCGTTCTGATCGCGATGTTCAGCAACGTCCACATTATGGATCAACCGAAACTGCGGCACTTTAAACGATACTTTCGCCAAACGCTCACGCAAACGATCCGCCGCCGGTTTCAATAGTGAACTGTGAAACGGCGCCGATACCGGCAATAATACAGCGCGTTTTGCGCCCGCTTCCTTGGCTTTTGCCATAAGCGCTTCGACTGCGCCTTGATGTCCGGCAATCACCACCTGCCCGGGACTGTTGAAGTTCACCGCCTCCACACAATATTCCGGCGACGATTCCGCCGCACACAATGCCATCACCTGTTCATCATCCAAGCCGAGAACCGCCGCCATTGCGCCGACGCCTTCGGGAACCGCTTCCTGCATCACCTGCGCGCGAAAACGCACCAGTGGCCCCGCATCGCGCAAATCCAGCGCG
>QMCD01001864.1_pt1 | contig 12321 bp, 9 predicted proteins | sample 1821841 | NCBI WGS metagenome assembly QMCD01 (sample SAMN01991225, study PRJNA193472) | Termite gut metagenome, whole genome shotgun sequencing project. | isolation source: worker | host: Macrotermes natalensis | reverse complement strand
TCAGTTCCGATCCCTGTCAGAGCCGTGTCTGCTCCGTATCTCCTCCGTACTCTATAGAGACGGACTTAATACGGAGTTGGTACGGAGATGATACGGAGCAAGTATTTATACGGATAACCATAAATCAATCTTATTATACGCAAAGTATCTCTATTCTCCTCCTCCTGGGAAGTTGCTTTTCCCCCCGATAACGGGGGAACAGGAGGGGGTGAGTACCCCGCAAGGGGGAGGTGGTAGGAGGAAAAGAGTTCTTCATTTTTGTTTAATTAATAGGTATTTGTTTTGCCTACCACCTATTGAGATACCTTATTTAAAACCTCGAAAATTATTTTTTTTAATCAAGCAATAAATAACATGAGAAAGACTTTACTATTTCTAACCAGCCTGCTCCTACTTATAGCAAGCTGTACCCAAGACGAATTAGGTGGCATCAAAAACCCGGAGCAAGCCACCAACCAATCAAACAAAATCCGCTGGTACGGCGTGAAACTCAGCAACGACCCCCAAACAAGAGGTGTAGCCGAGGGCGCCAAACTATGGAATCAAAATGCCGGCATCTACATCAAATTCCTGAACACCCCTTCCGACCCTCAAATGCTTGAAACTGTGAAGCAAATAGCCTCTGAATGGGAAGACTATGCCGGCATCAAATTCCACTTCGTAGACCAGAGCAAAGATACCCCCGTACGTATTGCCTTCGACTGGAACGGCAACGATTGGCTCACATGGTCGTATACAGGCACCGATGCCAAGTACGAAAGGGCACAAAGCCAACCCACCGCCGTATTAGCCGGCGTAGACTATCTGACTGAAGAAGAACTGCGCAGTGATGTCCTTCGCTTGTTCGGTCAAATTCTTGGTCTGGAATACGAACAGCGTCACCAGGAGTGGAGCCAAAACGGTTACTGGCGCAGTGAATCGCAACTCCGCAGCTATTGGGAGAACCAGTTCGACGGAATGAATATGGATTGGGACGAAATACGTGAATACGTATTCGTACCGTTCACCGAAGCAAATGCCTTGCATCTGTTTGCCACTGATGAAATAGACGAGCTATCCATCATGGTATGGCCGTACTACAACCGCCAGCAGACCACGAAGTTATTAGCCAACTATGAATTGTCGGACGGGGATAAGGAGTTTATTGCCGAGTTGTACCCGCCAGCGGTGCTGGAATTGCCTACCACCATACAGGAAGCATGGGTGGATGCCGGGTATTTTGTGTGGACGGATAGTACTAAGACAGCTCTGAGAATAACCCCCTTGGGCGAGCAACAGAGCTACTTGCCAGACGTGTGTGATGGGGAGCAATTGACAAGTGCGGAATCAATGTTTGTTCCACTTGTTAAACAATCTAGATTGAGGAAAGCTCCTATGTTTAATACATGCAACATTACAAATTTTAGCTTTATGTTCTATAACAATGGTGTCTTAACTGAAATTCCCCTATATGATACTTCCAATGGAACTGATTTTAATTATATGTTTAGTCGTTGTTATTCTTTGTCGACCATCCCACTTCTTGACACATCTAATGGAACTGATTTTTCTGGTATGTTTGATAGCTGTTCTTCTTTAACAAGTATTCCATACCTCAACACTTCCAATGGGATTAATTTTCAGGGAATGTTTGGTATCTGTTCTTCTTTAACAAGTATTCCATGTCTTGACACATCTAATGGAACTGATTTTTCTGATATGTTTTTTTACTGTTCTTCTTTAACAAGTATTCCATGTCTTGACACATCTAATGGAACTAATTTTTCTAGTATATTTTCTAATTGTTCTTCTTTGACCAGTATTCCACATCTTGACACTTCCAATGGAACTAATTTTGGTTATATGTTTAGTCGTTGTTATTCTTTAACAACTATTCCACATCTTGACACTTCTAATGGGACTGATTTTAGTTATATGTTTAGTGATTGTTCTTCTTTGCTGGCCATCCCACTTCTTGACACTTCCAATGGGACTGATTTTTATTTTATATTTACGCGTTGTTATTCTTTAACAAGCATTCCACACTTTGACACTGCAAATGGAACTGGCTTTATGGGAATGTTTTGTGAGTGTCGTTCTTTGACAAGCATTCCCCTTCTTGATACTTCTAATGGAACTAATTTTAGTCTAATGTTTTACAAATGTTCTTCTTTAACCACAATGCCTCAATTAGACTTATCAAATGCTATAAATACAGACGATATGTTCACTGGTACGCCCTTTGTGTAAAAGAAAGAAGTGAGCTTTATTATATAGGAAGTATCCCAATTACCATTTAAAAAAAGAATTAAAATGAAAAAAATATTATTGTTTTTAACCAGTTTGCTCCTGCTTATAGCAAGCTGTAGCCAAGACGAATTAGGTGGCGTTAAAACACCTGAACAGGCAAGCAACCACTCAAGTAAAATCCGCTGGTACGGCGTGAAACTCAGCAACGACCCTCAAACAAGAGGTGTAGCCGAGGGTGCAAAGCTATGGAATCAGAATGCGGGAATCTACGTCAAATTCCTGAATGCGCCTTCCGACCCTCAAATGATTGAAACGGTAAAGCAAATAGCCTCTGAATGGGAAAACTATGCCGGTATCAAATTCCATTTCGTAGACCAAAGCAAAGATGCCCCTGTTCGCATTGCCTTTGACTGGAACGGTAACGATTGGCTCACGTGGTCGTATACGGGCATTGATGCCAAGTACGAAAGGAATCAGAGCCAGCCCACCGCCGTACTGGCCGGTGTAGACTATCTGACTGAAGAAGAATTACGCGGTGATGTCCTTCGCTTGTTCGGTCAAATTCTTGGTTTGGAATACGAGCAACGCCACCAAGAGTGGAGCCAAAATGGCTACTGGCGCAGCGAGTCGCAACTGCGAAGCTATTGGGAGAACCAGTTCGACGGAATGAATATGGATTGGGATGAAATACGTGAATATGTATTCGTACCGTTCACCGAGGCAAATGCCCTGCATCTGTTTGCCACCGATGAAATAGACGAGCTATCCATCATGGTATGGCCGTACTACAATCGCCAGCAGACCACGAAGTTATTAGCTAATTATGAATTGTCGGACGGGGATAAGGAGTTTATCTCTTTGCTATACCCAAATACCATACAGAGGATGTGGGTAGATGCAGGGTATTTTGAGTGGACGGATAATAGTAAAACAGGTTTGAGAATAACACAACTGGGCAAACAACAGGAATACTTGCCGGACGTGTGTGATGGGGAGCAATTGATGAGTGCAGACTATATGTTTGTACCATATACTTATATTTATGGTACTTATACTAAGTTAAAGAAAGCTCCTATGTTTAATACATGCAACATTATAGATTTTAGCTATATGTTCTCTCAGAATGGTAACCTAACTGAAATTCCTCTATATGATACTTCCAATGGAGCTAATTTTAGTGGTATGTTTGGTGGTTGCTATTCTTTGACAGGCATTCCACATCTTGATACTTCCAATGGAACTAATTTTAGTGGTATGTTTAGTAGCTGCCATTCTTTAACAAGCATTCCACATCTTGATACTTCTAGTGGAACTGAGTTTTATAGTATGTTTTATGCTTGTCAACAGTTAGAAAGCATTCCACAACTCAATACTTCCAATGGAACTAATTTTCAGGCAATGTTTGGTCAGTGCTATTCTTTAACAAGCATTCCCCTTCTTGATACTTCCAATGGAACTAATTTTGATAGCATGTTTTCTTATTGTCCACAGTTAGAAAATATTCCAAACCTCAATACTTCCAATGGAACTGATTTTGGTGCAATGTTTAATCACTGTCCTTCTTTGACAAGTATTCCACATCTTGATACTTCCAAAGGTATTAGTTTTTATCATATGTTTGATAGTTGTGAGCTGCTAGAAAGTATTCCAGATCTCAATACTTCTAATGGTACCAACTTTATGTCAATGTTTATTGGATGTTATTCTTTAACAAGCATTCCTCACCTTGATACTTCAAATGGGGTTCGTTTTGATAATATGTTTAATGGTTGTTATCTGTTAGAAAGCATTCCAGATCTCAATACTTCCAATGGGGTTTATTTTGAAAGAATGTTTAATGCCTGTTATTCTTTAACAAGTATTCCCTATCTTGATACTTCCAATGGAACTGATTTTGGTGGTATGTTTGGTGGTTGCTATTCTTTAACAAGTATTCCTAATATAGACACTTCCAATGGAACTAATTTTAGTGCAATGTTTTATAACTGTGCATCTTTAACCACAATGCCTCAATTGGACTTGTCGAATGCAACAGATACAAGAAATATGTTCACCGGTACGCCTTTTCAATAAAAAGCGGAAAGCAACTTACTGATTTACCCCGCAGAGAGGAGGTGGTAGGCTAATAATTGAAATATATATCACTATTACATATTAACCGAACCTTAGAGATTCTTTTTCATCTACCACCTCCCCGCTGCGGATAAATTAGGCTTGCCGAAATTACCGCTGCATGATTTCTTCGTCTTAGATACTTGATTGTAGTAAAAAGCACCCTGCAAACTTCGGTTTATTGTTCCGGCAGTTTGCAGGGTGCTTGCTGAATGGCAGTTATCACTGCCTTACCTTTTCAAATTCTTTAGCTTTGGCTTCTTCAAATCCTATTGCAAAGCCCTTTCGTCTCGCACTATTATACAGTGTCCTTTCAACACTGATAATATCCCAGAACTTTTCATATCCCAACAATTCCGCATCGCTGAAAGCCGACTCTTCCAACGCCGTCACAGCTTTCTTCACTTCAGGATTAGCGAGCAGTTCCTCGGGCACTTGACGCGTTTTTTCATCTATCTCCGTCAGGTAACGAAGCCACAGCGTCTGCATTTTCTTTTCGGTGTAATTTCGGGCATTGAACTTGGGAAGTTCCACGAAAATCAGTTGCAGGCCATTGATTATCTTGTCCGAATTCTCCTCATATACCGTACGGAAATGATGATAGTAGCCTTCTAACTCAGGCTCGAAAACCTCGTTTGCCAGATTGAGCGAATACACGGGCTGTAGCGGTTCGTACTGTTTTTTACGCCTACCAATCTGACATACGTGCGCTTTGGAAGCGTTGATATATATGCGGTGCCTGAATTCGGGAGACCAGATTATCTGTATCTCAACGAGGAATTGACGTCCGTTCCTGTCCTTGCAGCGCATGTCGACAACGCAATTCCTGCTGCGTAAGGGATTATCGGGTACTATTTCCCAAGGAAGGTATTCTATTTCTGTTATCTCCTGCTCGGCAGTCAAAGGAAGCAGGGCATTGAGCAGGCTAATTGCCAAGTCGGGGTGTTCGCCGAACACACGCTTGAAAGTCGGGTCTGCTTTAGAGTTTAAGTATTTCATAATCAATTGTTGTTGGTTGTTTATGCAAAATTACATAAAAATCGGTTGTTTGTATGCAGGTTGATATAAAAACAGGGCAACCGCACCATAATAAAGTAAAAAGCACCCTGCAAACTCCGACTTATTGTTTCGGCAGTTTGCAGGGTGCTTGCTGAATGGCAGTTATTATTTGATAACTTGTTATAATGTAACTATATCTTCCGGGGACAATCCTGTACACTGAGAGATTATTTCAAAAGCTATCCCCTGAGCTTTTAGCTTCGAGGCAATAAGACGTTGCTCTTCTGCGCGTCCTTCCTCACGTCCTTCCGCACGTTCTGTATATATATTGTCGCGAAGAATGACAATATTATCCAGATGTCGGTAATAGGCTTTCAACTCATCCTGGGTCATGCGTTCAAGTTTCAGGAATTCGCGTACTTCACTAAGCCCCGGGGCAGTGGCATTATCCGGAATATCGCCCGTGTTCAGGTAATATATCCATTCGTCAAGCGGGCTTTTGGCGACATTATTAAAGTCGTTCACTTTGAGAATGTAATATTCGGGATAGAGTTGGCTTACTGCATCTACTTTGAATGTTTGCCGTTGGAAAGGGGTTAACTCCAGGATGTCACCATCGTGTATGCCGCGGAATTCAGTTTTACCATGATAGACGGTGTCCTTGCCATGCCCCAATGAGAAGTAAACGATATTCACGCTGTATATCTTGCGTACTTTGTCGTAGCCTTCACCCCGGTTGATGTATTCGGTTACCAACTTGGAGGTACCAAAAAGCATACGCTGGAAGTAGGCGTATTCATTATTGTTCTGCACTTCAATCAGGATAAGCTCTCCACGAGAGTTCTCGGCAAGCATGTCCACACGATTGTGCTTGTCATACTCATCTTCCTGGTTGCTTTCGCTTTCCAGTAGTTTCTGTATTTTGATGTTCTCTTGCAAGAGGGTTGTCAGAAAGCCCTCGAGTACACCGAAATTGGCCTTGTTGCGCAGCAATCGCTTCATCGCCCAGTCAAATCGAATATAATTACTTGCCATAACCTCGTCTCCTTCCTTTTGTTTTTTTGCTTTCATAGAACAAAGATAAAGTTAATAAGTTGAATAACAAACGAGGGGGTACAATCTTTAGTCATCTCACGAGAAATTTTCTCTGTGTATTGCGCTATTTTTCATGCTTTTCTCCTTATTTCTCATGCAAATACAAGCGAATCTGCTATTGTTCGTATCATTTTCCCGGGTTTTACCACACTTTTTATGCTGTTCGGAAGGTGACTTGTTTATGGGTTATGTAAGTGTTATAGTGTTGTGTATCAGTGTGTTGCAACAAAATTGCGGGCAATAAACAGAGTGAGGGTAACTTCTACCCTCACTCTACCCTCACGCTTACCCTCACCTATTGAAACGCCGATGAATAAGGGGATACAGAGAAAAAAGTGAGGGGTGAGGGTAGAATCGCTCGAAACCCTGGGAGGGAGAATTTGTCTCGCGGGACGAGAAATTTCATCTCACGAGATGAAAAAATCCGTCCCACGAGACGAAAAAAATCGTCTCACGAGATGAAAAAATCCGTCTCGTGGGATGAAAAGATTCGTCTCACGGGATGAATGAAACCGTCCCACGGGATGAATGAATGTATTTGCCGGAAGGGAAAGAATCTGTGTTAGTCCGTTTACCCCTTCTGACGCTATGAATAATACAGGCTAAATAAGATTTTGGTGCAGTTACCTTGGTTATGTAATGCTTGCGATACATAAATGAAACACTTGCGATACATAAATGTAATGCTTGCATTACATAACCGTAATGCTTGTGATACATAACTGCAATACTTTTATGCGTTTTGGTTGTTTTGAAAAACAGGAGAAAGCTTGGATAATATAACAAATTTATATTAGATTTGTAGGCACCCACTCCGAATATGATGATATTGACTGTAAAAATGTATAGGTATGACAAGGATTAAATCAGAAGTAGAATATGATAAAATTATGAGTAGAATTGAAGAGCTTCTTTTACTCGTAAATAATGATACTCCAATGGATGATAAAAATGCCGTTGAGTTAGATGTGCTTTCGTCTCTTATTGAGGAGTATGAGGATATACATTACCCAATACAAACTCCATCTTTAGTTGGTATATTAAAGCTTCGTATGTGTGAAATGAATTTGAATCAAACAACATTGGCAAACCTTATAGGTGTAAGCAAATCTCGTATTAGCGATTATCTTACAGGAAAGAGCGAACCTACACTAAAGGTAGCCCGAGATATGAGTTTAAAGCTAAACATTGATGCTCGTATTATTTTAGGAGTATAAGGTGCTTTTGATGTTTTTTTGAAACTCATAATAAGAGTTTCGCAAAGTTAATGCTTTTGGTCGACTTTCCTATTTTCTTCTTGGTATTTTGTGTTTTCCGTATGTTTCAGAATACGATATTTCCACCTGTTTACTGCATGAATAGAAATTAGCCAAACAACCGAACGAAATCCGGCCAAACAACCGAACAGAAATTGGCCAAATAACCGAATTGTCAAGGAAATGTATTACCTTTACTTGCAATTTCAAGAATTCCATTTAAAATTAGAATAATATGCTAACTGAGTACAGACAACGAATTGCCGATAAGCTGCTCGTCAGAAAACTGGCAGAAAGGATGGCGTGTATGTTGTACCGATAGGGTGCCTGAAGGATTGATAATAGGGTTTAGGGGGGAGTTTAGTGATTAGGGGTTAGTGATTAGTGATTAGCATCGGCGGCATAATAGCGCAGCCCACTAATCACTAATCACTAACCCCTAATCACTAAATCTTAGCATGAATAATGCAGGCTATGTCTCTGTATTCAACAAAGAAATCACGAGACCTCCGTCTCTCCTTTACTTAATCCCCAGCTTCTTCAATATCGCCTTCGGCACAGCATCCTTGTGTACCACGATATTGATAGTTTTGTAGGCAACGAACGGTTTCGAAGCATACCATGTACCTTTATACTTATTATTAGTACCCCAGGAATTCTTCACCATATAATACTCCTTGCCGTTCTGATCCTTAGCAATGCCATAGATAACCATACCATGGTCATCGGTTGATTCCCAATTGTCGAATGCAGTCTGGCGCATCTCCTGAGTAACGGTGATTTCCGGCAGCGGACGGGAAGTAAGCTCCCGGCGTTTGTCTTCAGCTCTTAAGCCTGTCCAGCGAGCCATGTCGGAACCGGTGATTTCGGCGCCACGGTCGGCATCGGGCATCACGGCGATACCGTCACGGGTGAATCCCGATTCGCTGACATCGCTACCCCAGGCCACGGTGTAACCGCTGTTGACAGCATTCTCGATAACAGACATGAACTCCAGCAAAGGCAGATTATATGAAAGCCCGTTGCGCCAGTTGTCCTGGATTTCGATGGCGAACTGCCCGTAGAACGGATGATGCGTGTAGGAAGTCAGCGACACATAGTCATCAGCGTTGAGGCCGAGAGATTCGGCGAAGCTCTTCGGAGTGTACTCTTTGCCATTGTACGTGAATGTTTCGGGGTATTTGCCCAGGTAAGTATCATAGATTGCACTCAGGCCGTTTTTCCATACCGGAGTCAGTTTCGTAAGCTTGCCTTTGGCTATGGCGTTGACGTATGCGGCGGCTACAGCGTCCAGTTCATTGTGTACCGGCAGGGTGTCGCCGTACAAGATGCCCGGCATGGCTGCCTGCGGCACGAGACCGTAGTTCTTCATGCAAAACAAAACATCGTAGAAGCTTCCTCCCGGAGAGAAGGAATTGTCGCCGTGGTAGCGCACGTAGTTCACGCCGCGGTCTATCATGGTGTGGTGTACTACAAACATTTCAGAGAAATCATATTCTCCCTTGTTCATGCGCAACAGTTCGCTTTCCAGAAAGCCGAGCGCCGAAAAGCTCCAGCATGTGCTCGAGCGATTCTGATTCTTGATGGAAGTAACCGGATTTTCTTTTACGGTGGTGAACCGGAAGCCTTCTTCCGTCTTCGGAGTGTCTTGAGCTGACACATTGCAACTTAATATGCCTAAAACAGCAACAAGTATTAACTTTTTCATCATGATAAATTAAACTTTAAGGGTTATTACTGGCACAAAGGTAGAAAAAGTCTCGTAAAAACGGTAAAGCGAGGATGAATAAAATTTAAGCTTTCACGGTTTATTGGTTACCGTGACACCATCCTGCTCCGTATCTCTTTCGAAAATACGACCGGAGAATGAACCTTTGCGAACAGGGTCCACCCTCAACTGGCCGGCGGCGCTGCCGAGCACGTGCTGCTCATTTACCAACACGGTGAGCGGCGGCGTGCCATCGTTTCCGCACCGAAGTGTAGTGAGTGCACTGTTGGCGGACACATCCAACTCCGAGATTAGATTGTAGTAGCAGTCCAGCCTCGTCAACTTGGCCTGCCCGGAGACGTTCAGTTCCGAGATTTGGTTGTTGTAGCAGTACAGTGACGCCAAGTTGGTCAGCCCGGTGAGGTTCAGTTCGGTGAGTTTGTTTCTGTCGCAATCCAGCCCGAGCAGACTGGTCAGTCCGGCGACGTTCAATTCCGAGATTTGGTTGCTGTAGCACGACACTGACGCCAGGTTTGTCAGCCCGGAGGCATCCAGTTTCTTGATTTGGTTGTCGGGGCAGTACAGCGTCTTCAAGTTTGTCAGCCCGGCGACGTTCAATTCCGGGATGAGGTTGTTAGCGCAGTCCAGAGCCGTTAAGGCGGTCAGCCCGGAGAGATCCAATACCTTGATTAGGTTGCGGTAGCACTCTAGCTCCGTCAGGTTGGCCAGCCCGGCGACTTTCAGTTCCTCGATTTGATTGTTCTGGCAGTGCAGATAAGCTAAGGCGGTCAGCCCGGAAGCGTCCAACTCCGCGATTTGGTTGTCGTGGCAGATTAGCCATTTCAGGCTGGTCAGTCCGGTGACGTCCAGTTCGGTGAGCAGGTTGTTGTCACAGTGAAACTCCGTCAGGTTGGCCAGCCCGGCGACTTTCAATTCCGTGATTTTGTTTCTGGTACAGCCAAACACTGTCAGATTGGTCAGTCCGGAGACGTCTAATTCCGTGATTTTGTTGTTGTAGCAATCCAGCCAAGTCAGGTTCGTCAGTCCGGAGACGTCTAATTCCGTGATTTTGTTGCTGTAGCAATCCAGGCGGGTCAGCTTACTGAATAATTCGATGCCGTCCAGAGAGGTGATGCCTTCTTCGACAACGATGATCTTTGTCACCGCCTCTGCCTCTGCGCGCGAGAGGATGCCGTCGCCGTTGGTATCCCATGCGGTTTGTGCCGTCAGCCACGTGCGGAACTTGTCGTCGGGGAAATTGTCCGTCGTGAGGATGTCCACGGCGGGTGGGACTAACGCGCCGGTGATAATCCAGTTCTTGGCCGCAGCGGCGGCGCTCTGCTCGGTGCTGAAGTCGTTGTAGCCCGGATTGTCAAGGCAGTCCAACTCGCCGGGAGTGTCTTTGCCGGTGCGGTCGGGCAGTGCGGTGAGTATCGCCATGAGCGCAGCCTTGTCGAGGTTGTTATTGGCGCACCACAGGTAGATGAGGTCGGTCAGTTCGCCCCAGTTGGCTTGCACCGCGAGGTTGGGGTTGGAGCTGTAGGCCAGATATTTCAGCTTGTTCAAGCCGCGGATATCGAGCGTGGTAAAGCCGGCTACGTTGTTGAGGTACAGCGTTTCGAGATTGACGAGGTGACTCACCGTCAAGCCCGGCAGACTGGGGTTGTGACCGATGCCGAGGACGACGAGGGCGGTGTTGGCGGAGATGTTGAGCGTGGTGAGGCCCGTTTCCTCGGTCGACAGCCAGGTCAGGGCGGGGCAGTTGCTCAAGTCGAGCGAGGTGAGGCTGTAGTTGAAGTCGCATGCAAGGAACTTCAACGCCGGGTTGCTGCTCACATCGAGGGCGGTAATCCGCTCGGAACGGCACTTGAGGTATTCGAGCGAGGCCATGCCGCGCAGGTTGAGGGTGGTGATGCCTTTCATGTTGGCGGCTTCGGCGCTGTTCGTCCCCGCCATGGTGCCGGGGGTGGCGAGACCCGTAACAGTCCCGGTGATGGTAACGGTGCGCGAGGGCGGGACATCACCGGCAGCCCAGGTGTGGGTAATCTTTGTGCCGTCGGGGTATTCGGAGAGTTGGGCGGGCAGTGCTTGCAGGGCTACCTGCTGCGGGGTCGAGCCGTCGCCCCAGTCGATGGTTGCCTCGCCGGTGCCCCACAGGTAGAGGTTGTCCACGTCGCCCGTATATGTGGTGGTAAAGGTGATGTTGTTGGCGGGTGGCGGCTGGGGCGCGTCCACCGTGACGGTGACGGCGGAACTGCGCACCGGCGCCGCGCCCTTTGCGCTCACTTCGCAGAAGTAGTAATAAGTCCCTGCTGTGAGCGTGTTCGGGAGGATGTAGCTTGCAGACGTTGCGCCAGAGATGGTGGTGCCGCCTGTGTTGCTTGCGGTGGTGTTAGTGTACCATTGGTAGGTAAGAGTCGCGCCTTCGGTTGCGGTGGCGGCGATGGTGAGCGAGCCGGAGACGCTGCCTTCGACGAGTGTCGCTGCCGGAGCGATGGGCTGGGTGCTGATAGTGATTACGGGAACCGGTGGTTCTTCGTCCTTGCTGCAACCCGTCAGTACAACGGTCGCGAGGAGGGTGATTGCCGTGAGTAAGGAATTTCTTTTCATAAACTTAATAAATTAGAGGGTTAAATTCATCTTTTTACGAATCGAATCTACACATTACAGGCGAGGATAAATCATGTTTTCAGGGGCAATCTGCGAAATGGTATCCCGTGTCCACAGGGTATATGCTATGACCCACGAAATGAACTTGATATAAGCGGCGAAAATGAAAAGGGGCTGTGGCAGAAGTGAAGTATTTAAGTCTCGCAGGTTACTGGTAGTATCTCTATTCTCCTCCTCCTGGGAGGAGGAGTACCCCGAAAGGGGGGAGGTGGTAGGTAAAATAAATACCTATTAATCATAACTCTAAGGAAT
>QMCD01001863.1_pt1 | contig 12325 bp, 10 predicted proteins | sample 1821841 | NCBI WGS metagenome assembly QMCD01 (sample SAMN01991225, study PRJNA193472) | Termite gut metagenome, whole genome shotgun sequencing project. | isolation source: worker | host: Macrotermes natalensis | reverse complement strand
TCCGGCCTCGCGGGGGCATCTTCCATAGTCACCCTAAGCCTCTCTCAATGGAGAGGGGAATGAATATCGGCCTTTCAGGCAGCTCAAAAACCGCTGGAAGGCTTATTCTCAGAACGCGGCCTGAACATAACGCCGAACGTCAACGCGGAAATTTTCAAGGGGCGGTTGACAATATGCCCGCGAGGTAGATAATCACCGCAATGTTTGAGCAATCAAACATCTGTGGCCATTGCGGTCGCGCTTCCAAGCATTTTCATCAGGCCATCACGAAAATGCTTTTTTTATCAGCCAGCTGTTTGAATGGCCAAACTTTTTTGCAAAAGAAAGGTCGATATGTCCGTCAGAAAACTGATTCGCGGTTTCACTCTTGTCGAACTCCTTGTCGTCATCGCCATCATCGGCGTCTTGATCGGTTTGCTACTTCCGGCCGTTCAGTCGGCTCGTGAAGCGGCAAGGCGTATGCAATGTGCCAACCACCAGAAGCAGTGGGCTTTGGCGATTCACAATCATCATGACGCCTTCGGCACGCTGCCGCCGCACGGGACTCAATACTGTTCCGGCCCGGCCAGTTCTTCCGACGCGACCGTCGTTCACAACAAGACGGACGGCGGAACCAGCTCGCTTGCCCGAACTTTGCCCTTTATCGAGGCGGCCAATGTTTCGGCGGGCATGGACTTTTCGTTGAGCGTGTTTCCTTACGGAGGTTCGGGAGTCAATACGTATTACAACGATGTCAAAGCCCTGTCTCTGCCGATTTTCAAATGCCCCAGTGACGGCGAATTGACGCTCGGCAGCGTTTCTCCGTCGGCCACTTCGACCGCTCCCGGAAATTACGTCGTGTGCGTCGGTTCCGGCACGGGGAATAATGGCCTTGCCAGCGAAAAAACGGACGGAGCGTTTTACAAAGCGAGAAACGGCGAAGGAGTCAAGTCCAACGGCGATCATGGCTTTGAGTCCATGACGGATGGCACGAGCAATACGATGATCCTTTCCGAAACCCTTTTCGGAAACTCCAGCATTGTCGGCAGTATCGACCTTGCCGGAATGGATGCCGCGAGCAAGGCAAGTATCTTTCAGCGGGCAGTTTTGGACGGAACGCAGATTCCGGCGGCGGATGCGGGAGCCAACGAAGATATGGTCGCTTTTTCCGCCACGATGACAAAAACGCAAAGCAAACAAGAACGCGGCGCATTTTGGCTGTCGTGCCGATGGGATCACTCGACCTATAGCGGTTATCTTACGCCGAATCAGGCCGACGCATGTAATTATTGGAAGAAGGGTACGGGATACGCCTTTTTAAAAGCGACAAGCAGCCATCCCGGCGGAGTGAATGTCGCGTTCGGAGACGGCAGCGTTCGCTTCATCGGCAATGCGGTTGAACGCCTCGTTTGGGCGAATTTTTCCACCGCGGACAGTGAGATCACGGATGCCAGCTTCCGGTAGGCGAGGCTCGACATGCCCAGACCATCCACTCACCCACTGTATTCCAAAAATACGGCTCTCCCTGAGGGAGAGGGGGACGATGGCGGGAATGACGTGAACCGTACCGCCTACACTCAGCGTAATCTCGTCCACCGCTCTTCTTTTTCAGGAAAACTTTGATTGCGTTGCTCAATATAATCGAAAATGGATTTGCCGAGCTTAGCCCGACCGGCATTAGTCAAAATTTCCACCATCGTCAACGGCTTTTTCGTTTCGTCGCCCTTATCCGTTTTTGCTATTCTATCCGCCGGATAATTGATGACATACATGGGAAATTTCGGTGCGGCGGCCTTTTGCGCATCTTCGCTTTCGAGCAGGGCAAAGCGGAGTTTGTCGGCAATGGTCTGGGACGCTTTATCGCCATCCGGCACGGCCAGCATCACGGCCACTTCCTCACGGATCCATTTGTTCTTGCCCAAGGCTTCGAAATAATCGCCTCGCGCCCTCATTTCCGCAGGGTCAATGAGGACTAGGGTTTTGGTATATCGAGCCGAATCCTTGTCACGCCAGTCCAAGGTGGCCCAACACGCCGCCGCCGCCGCGCCACGACCGACACCAACGATGACCAAGCGGTTCATGTTGATCAGACCGTCGCGGTGGGCATTTTCCAGAATGCGGCGAAAAGCAGGCAGATCGGCGCGGAGAATGGCGACTTGATCTTCCGGTTTCAGAACGTCCGGCTTGAAATCGACCAATTTTTTCTTGCCGGGAACGCGGACAGGCACTTCTTTCGGGCCTCGGCTGGGATTGATCGGATTTTTTGGGGCCGGCTTCATTTCGATTTTTGGCGGCGTAATGTCATAACGTTTCGTGCTTGCGCCATGCCCGCGTAGATCGACGGCCAACACGGCATACCCCGCGTTGGAAAGCATGTCGGTAAGCGGTTGGAAATCTTCACGACTGCCTTTCAGATCGTGGAGCAGCAACACAGGAACAGTTTCCTTGTCTGAATTGCCGTAGTAATAAGTGGCCGAAAGCCTCACCGGGTGCAAATCATGTTCGCTTTCCCGGCTCAGAAACCAGTCGCCGTTCATTTCCCTGCTCTGGCCTTTGTGTTTGTCTTTTTCGGTTACGGGCGGCTGCGATGCTTGCTGAGCTTGCGCGCTGACGGACGTGCCAACGGACAAGAATAAAGGAAGGACAAAAAAGGCAACAAAGATTCCACAAAATCGGAAAAGCATGGTCGAAACTCCTTCAGCGAAACGAAATATTCTCAAGCGTCAAGCCCAGCGGCACGCACTGCCCGAATTGTACTCCATTCAGGATAGAATATCAATCGCAAACGAGAAGAATGAGTGTTCTAGGCTGCAATCCGCGATGGCGGGCGATGACGCGCTTGGGCGGTTTGGCATTCATGGTTCCGGTTCAAACGCACATCGTGCTATTTCATACAAAACCAAACCTCCAATTATACAAGCACTTATTGCAATGATACAATGGAGAAAAACGGTCATGGGCGTCATGGGAACGATGTCAAAAAACAGCCAATCATTTGTTCCAAAGATCAAGCCGCCCAGCGGGGCGAACACACCATCAAGCAAACCCAACAAGCCAAAAAAACGCACCACAGGCCAGCGACCTTTTGACACGATAAACCGAAAAAGCAACTCCATCGGACGGAGCCAATTCAACCTCGGCATTGGTTCGCCACCGGCGTATCCCAAACCAACATCATCCCATCCGAGCATTTTTTGTGCGTCGGCGTGGCCTTGCTCGGCGGCTAGCCGCATCCATTTTTTCGCCTCTGCTTCGTCTTTTTCCGTGTCCGTTCCACCGGCATAACAGCAGGCAAGTCGATACTGGGCATCAATGTCACCGTGCTGGGCATCGATTTTGAGCCGGTCGATGAAAGATTCGGTCGTCATGGCAAATTACAGACGCAGCTCTGATACCGGCAAGGTACTCTTTCCTGTTTTTTGTTTGTGTTGCAAATTCACTCCTTACCCTCACCCAAAGGGAGAGGGCGAGTGATTATTACTCCCCACAAAAGTCTGCGGTCACAGACCGCAGCTCGTGAATTTTCAATTCTCCATTTTCAATTTACTTCCTCGCCGCGACCTGCATTCTTTCCTCCTGCGATGTGAACTGACCCGCCTTGCGGTATTCAATCGTTAATCTTTACAGTTGTGTGGGAACGATATTAGTTGAAACAAACTTTCGCAAACCACTTCAACAAAGTTTACGGTTTCTATGGTCGATTGTCGATCAATGAAGTATTTTTTACCGATACCAAGTGTTGGGTTAATATCTGCTTCATGGGCAATACGGTTACGTTGTTCTACAATGGTTGCAAGGCGATCCTTGACTTCTGATGCTGTAAGGCTAAGCCGCCTCGCTACTTGTTCCCAAATCCGTGTTGTTCCAAGCACACTCAGAGCTTTAGCGATTTGATCTGGTTCTTGAAATGACTTGTATCCATTCATCCGACGAATCTCATTTGCCAACACGCCACACTGGTCTTCGGTTGCTGACAAGGAGAGTATTTGCTTCAAACACCTCATGGAAACAGAAAATTCGGAAAACGCTTTTGAGCCAGTACCCGAATCTCTGAAAATGGCCACCATTCCGATGCGAACAAGGTCATGCACAAAACAATCCAACGCACTGACGATTAAGACAATTTCGGATCGCAAAATTTCTGAAAAATCATCCGCACTTGTCCCCTGTTGCTCCAACAAAATACATAATCCATCCAACCGTCGAATGCTTCTCAAGTTCTCTCGAAATTGATCAATAGCGTTCTGCATGGGCAATGGAAAACGAAAGGCGAGCAATCAAGCACTTCTTCTTCTCCTTGAGGTTTTCGCGAGTGTCTTCTTGTTCTCATGCGGCAAGTTCAAAATTTTATCGCAAATCGTGTTGATGCTAGTCTGGATTTCTCCAATGATCCCTTTATCATTTTCCTTAGCCTTTCCCCCATGTCCAATCTGCGCTATCTGTTCGTCCGACAAAGAAAAAACCGGTGTGCCAAATCTATGATAAGCCGCATTCAAGGAATGATAATCTTGAACTTGTGCAATACAATAGTTAAGGGCATAGTTTTCTTGTGGGAGCAACATGTCGACCTTTTGCAAAGCAAGCACAAGGTTTTGCGCGACTGTTTTGTTAATTAGTTTGATGATGTCTCGATTAGCTTTGGTCGGTACTTTTTCTGCATCTTGTCTATTTTTTTGAATCCCAAATCTCTGAATAACACTCCCCAAAAATTTGGGGGTATGTGTAGGAAAAGGATAAATTGAGTCTTTGAACATGACCCTGGCAAGTTTTCCCCATTCCTCCCAACGTGGAAGAATTCGGGACAGAGAACGAATCGCCATCACAGAAAAATGGTCAGGGATTGCCGGGATTAAAAAGTAATCACAACTCAACAAAAGTGCCTGATTGATGGAGCTTAAACTCGGATTCAAATCCACGATAGTATAGTCGGCACTGTACGCTTTTGCCGTATCTTCCAAGAGACGATTGAATGACCCCGGCAAGTTTCTTAGCGAGGTAATAGACTGCGATGCTGAAAACGACAACCCCAGTGAAACATCGTACTCTGACAAGTCAAAAGCCCCTGGTAGCAGAAAGAGGTTCGCTATTCTAGGATCACTTACACACTCAGCCGCCTTTAGTGGTTTTGCTTGACCATCAAACACGGGAGCAAGAAAACTCTTGATATTTTGCGAGGGATGCTCTTCGTAGAATGCCTCAAAGTCGTCATCCGTCAAAAAAATATTCGTCAAATTACACTGAGAATCAGCATCGACCAACAGGACTCGTTTGCCTTTTTGGGCCAACATCCAACCCAAATTGAAAGCGGTGGTAGTTTTACATACACCACCTTTATGGTTGAACAAACATATTTTTATTGCCATGTCAATCTCCCAATTTAATGGTACAATTTACTTCCGCGCCGCGGCCTGCATTTTTTCCTCCTGCTCGGCGGCCTGATCGACTGAGCCGACGTACATGAATGCCTGCTCGGACAGGTGGTCCCACTTGCCGGCGGCGATTTCCTCGAACGAGCGGATCGTGTCCTCCAGCGAGGTGAACTGGCCTGCCTTGCCTGTGAACACTTCCGCGACGAAGAACGGCTGCGACAAAAATCGTTCCATGCGGCGAGCACGATGCACCGTCAACTTGTCTTCCTCGGCCAGTTCATCCACGCCGAGAATAGCGATGATGTCCTGAAGTTCGCGGTATTTCTGCAAGATGCGTTGCACATTTTGGGCGCAGGCGTAATGCCGTTCGCCGACATACTGCGGGTCAAGCACGCGGCTGGACGAGGCCAGCGGATCGACCGCCGGGTAAATGCCTTTTTCCGAAATCGCACGCTCCAGATACAAAAATGCGTCGAGCTGGCCAAACGCCGTGGCCGGAGCCGGGTCGGTCGGATCGTCCGCCGGAACATAAACCGCCTGCACCGATGTGATCGCACCACGATTCGTGGAGGCAATTCGTTCTTGCAACGCGCCCATTTCCGAGGCCAAGGTCGGCTGATAACCCACCGCGGACGGCATTCGGCCCAGCAAGGCGGACACTTCGGAACCGGCCTGCGAAAAACGGAAAATGTTGTCCACGAAGAGCAAAATGTCCGTGCCCATCGAGTCGCGGAAATGCTCCGCCATCGTCAGAGCCGACAGTGCGACGCGAAGACGTGCTCCCGGCGGTTCATTCATCTGGCCGAAGACCATCGTGGTCTGGTCGATGACTTTCCGGCCTGTGCTGCCGATTTCGGCTTCGGACATTTCCCGCCAAAGGTCGTTTCCTTCGCGGGTTCGCTCGCCGACACCGGCAAACACAGAGTTTCCCTCGTATTTTGAGGCGATGCGGGCAATGAGTTCCTGAATGATAACGGTCTTGCCCAAACCGGCCCCGCCGAAGAGTCCGGCCTTTCCACCGCGAACGAAGGGCGTGAGCAGATCGATAACTTTAATGCCGGTTTCAAAAATTTCCGTCTTCGTGGCCAGAGCGGTGAGCGGCGGAGCGTCACGGTGGATAGGCCGGTACTCCGTGGCGTTCACGGGGCCTTTTTTATCGATAGGCTCGCCCAGCAGATTGAACACGCGGCCCAGTGTTTCGGGGCCGACGGGCACGGAAACCGGAGCACCGCTGTCGACGCAGTCCATGCCGCGAACGAGGCCGTCGGTGGTTCCGAGAGCAACGCAACGAACCTTGCCGCCGCCGAGATGCTGCTGCACTTCGCCGGTAAGATGAATGACAAGCCCCTTTTGTTCGCTGTCGATTTTGACGGCGTTAAAAATGGGCGGAAGCCGATCTTCGGCAAATTCCGCGTCAAAAGTTGAACCGATCACCTGAGTGATTTTTCCGATGTTTTGTGTTGCTGTAACCATGATTCGTATCGTTTGTTTGTAGGAGTGTATATGTTATTTTGCCAAAACGACCAAGGAACCACCGCCGAGAAAACGCAATGTTAGCGACGGCGAAATTCTATAACAAATTATTCTTGGAATACTTAAAAGTTTTGTGGCCAAGGATGTTGATTGGTATTTCCAAAAATCAAGTCCGGCGATATTGTAGGTATAATCAATGATTTCGTACCCGCAATTTCTCAAGGTTAACAATGCCGTGTCTTCATTAAAAAAATGGATATGACCTGCTTTTTTGTACAGAGTCGAGAAACGATTGGTAATCAGGTTCGGCAGATTGAAATCCAAAGGAATAATAAAAAATTTGTATGTCGCTTTATCACGACATTTTTCCAAGAACCCATAATAGTCAGGAACATGCTCGAATACATCGCAGGCCAACAAGAGATCGAAGGTCTCTTCTATTTCAAAAACATCCCCCACAAAAAAATGTAAGCGTTCATTTTCTCTGGTTTGGGCCATCCGTATCGCATCGGGGGCCAAATCATAACCGCTCCCATAAACGGTATTCCCCATTTTCGTTAAGACAATGTCAAGTACCCCCCCTCCACCGCAGCCGACATCAACAACTTGAAAACGTGCTTCAGCATCACTCGCAAGATGGTGTTTTGTTATCATGTCCAGAACGAGTTTTGCCTTATAATCAGCATGTTCCACATGCCATGTTGGGTTCTTTTGGAGATACTCACTATTCTCGTTTGCGTACAAATCCATTTTATGCACTATATTTTCCTTTCCCTTTTCGAGTGTTTGCATAGCCTAATGCCCAATCCAAATTTACGTTACGTCTCGTATCGACCGCCGTCACTTCAATGCTATCGTCGGTAATTCGATAAAACAGGGCGAGGCGTTTTTCAAATACCCGGCGTCGTGTTTTCTTTCGTTGCGTTTCTTGTCCTAATTCGGGATAGGTGGCAATGGATTTCAAAAGTTCGTCTATTTTATCAGTCAGCTCCTCAGCATAGGTCGTTGAACCATCGCGTTCTGTGTCGAAATCAAGAATTTGATCCCCATTTTTTCTTTGCTTTCGGATGCCATATTATTTTGAGCGTTTTGGATGGCTCAGCCATTCCCGTGTCTCCTTCATCACAATGTCGTGTGGAATTCTCAAGCTCGCATCCAATTCAGCCTCCACCGTTTCGATCATGCGTTCCTCTTCCGGCGTGAGGATGTACACGTCATCAGAAACTGCGGTGTTAAATATGACCGTTTTTGTTGTTATCGTACTTATTTTTCCGTTTCTCCTCTTCGCGGAATTTTTCGAACTCATCTATTCTGTCGCGAAGCTGTTTGATTTGGAATTGTAGAAATACTATCCATGACATTACAAAAACCGTTGTGCCAAGATGAACCATCTTACGTCTCCTTATGTATCCGGGCACCCAATGCCCGGTTCGTTTTTGTCGTGGCATTATACCTTGAAAAAAGGAATACTGAGCGGATATTTCCAGCGAATGCCGTCATTGGCCTTGATCGCGCCCACAATCACAAACACGAAATTAATGATAATTATGGCCGGTAGAAGCAGAAAACCGACCAAAACGATGCACAACACGCCGGAGCCGACCATATAAATACCCGAACTGATGATCCAGTTCAGGATGATTTTTCCATGTATGTCAACTTCACTGTTCGTGTCCTTATTGAGTACCCACAGGAGGATGGGCGCAACCCACCCTAAAGGAGGGATACACGACAGGAACTGGGACAAGTGCATGAGCATCAGATAAGAGTTCTGTGCCATGCCCCAAATCATCGCAGGCTGACCACTTTGATTCTGGTCGTTCACGTATTCCGTTGAGTTTTGATAAGGATCGCTCATGTCACCGGCTCCTTTTTTCTTTGCCAATATGACGACAACCAAGCATACAATGCCCACCGTAATCAGAGCCAAAACACCCAAAACGAACAGCAGACCAAACAAACCAAAGGCCATGCTCGGCTCATGTGCCACTTCGAGTTGAAATGGAAAATCGCCCGGAATTTCTGGGGTGAATTTTGGTTCCATGCGGTGAACTCCAAAAACGGGTTAATCGCCGTGCTCATTTTTTCGTTTCTCCTCAAAAAAAGCCGGGAACACGTTTCCCCATTCCCGGCTTTGCTTGTGTCTGGATTCCCGCTTTTGCGGGAATGACGATACAATTTTTCCAGCCGGTTTTTAGAACCAGCCCAGTGCGTCCAAACTGAAGCGGACGATAAAACCAGCCGCCACGACGCTAACCATGTTCATTAACTTGATCAGAATGTTCAGCGACGGACCGCTCGTGTCCTTGAAAGGATCGCCGACTGTGTCACCGACCACCGCCGCCTTGTGGGCGTCGCTACGTTTGCCGCCGAGATTGCCGGCCTCGATGAATTTCTTCGCGTTGTCCCAAGTTCCGCCGGAGTTCGCCATGAACACCGCCACGCAGAAACCACAGGTCAACGTGCCGATCAACAGGCCGATCACGCCGCCGACACCGAGAATCAAACCGGTGACCAACGGGAGAATCAGACCCAGCACCGAAGGAACAATCATTTCCTTCTGGGCGGCCATCGTGCTCAATCGCACCGGCTCTTTGTAATCCGGTTTCTCTGTGCGATCCATGATGCCCGGATGCTCGCGGAACTGGCGACGAACTTCTTCAACCATGCCGAACGCAGCCCGACCGACGGCCTTCATCGTCAAGGCGGCGAAGAGGAACACGGCCATCGCACCGAGAAACACGCCGACGATGACCTTCGGGTTCATCAGATCGCAGCTGTAGTAAACCATCCAGTCTTTCATCGAAGCCCACTTGACGTGAATCATTTCAAAGTTGTTTTCACCGGCACTGGTAATCATGGCTCGCTCGCGGACATCGCCGCTTTCAAGCGTTTTAGCTGGCAAGTCTTCGAACTTGACCGCTGCACTGAGTTTGTTGTCGGCAATCGGTTTCGGAGCTTGGTCGACGGCAATTTCGTCCCACGCCTTCCGGGCATTTTCGGGCAAGTTACCGGGAATGACCAGGTAGGGAACGTAGGTATAATCGGGATACGCCTTCAGTCCCTCCGTGTTCGCATCGGTCTTTTTCACCTGTACGACGAAACTGTGGTTCAGTTTGTAGAACGCATTGTCCGCCGGTTTGCCATTATTTTCTTTAATAATTTGGACGGCGGCACTTTCGCCCCAGCGGTCGAAACCGACACGGACTTCTTCCACGTAGGCGGCCAACAGCGCGAGAGCCGTCAGTGCGGCGGAACCAATCGCAAAGCCCTTGCCCGTCGCGGCGGTCGTGTTGCCGAGCGAATCGAGAGCATCGGTGCGTTTGCGAACTTCCGGGTCGAGACCGGACATTTCTGCGTTTCCGCCGGCGTTGTCCGCAATCGGACCGTAAGCGTCGGTGGCCAGCGTGATGCCGAGCGTGCTCAACATACCGACCGCCGAAATACCGATACCGTAAAGACCGATGGAGAAATAGCTGATGTCGTTGAAATTCCAGTTCGACGCAAAGCCAAAAGACAACAGCGTGGCGATACCGACGATCACGACCGGGCACCAGACGGATTTCATGCCGTCCGCGATACCGCCGATGATGACCGTTGCCGGACCGGTCACGGCCTGACCGGCCAAGTCTTTGGTGGGCTTGTACTCATCGCTGGTCGAGTATTCCGTCCACCAACCGATCAAAACACCGGCAAGCAGACCGACGGCGACGCTGACACCAACCAAGCCGTAACCGGGCAGGAGCAACGGGGTCAGAATGATGGCCAGAACGCCGATAGCGATGCTGGACATGTTCACGCCCTTGCCGAGAGCCTTGAGCAGCGTTCCTTGCGTGGCGTTTTCTTCGGTTTTGACCATGAAAATACCGGCAATCGAGAGCAGGATACCCACGCCGGCCAGCACGATGGGCAGGAACAGGGCGTTCATCTGCATGGTATGTGCCGAGTTGCCACTCATGTCGAGCGAAGTGCCGGAGAAGGCGGCCACGCCGAGAGCACAGGTTGCCAAGATGGCACCGCAATAGGATTCGTAAAGGTCAGCACCCATACCGGCCACGTCACCGACATTGTCACCGACGTTGTCGGCGATGGTCGCGGGATTACGTTCATCGTCTTCGGGAATACCGGCTTCGACTTTACCGACAAGGTCCGCACCAACGTCCGCCGCTTTGGTGAAGATACCGCCGCCAACGCGGGCAAACAGAGCCTGCGACGAAGCACCCATGCCGAAGCAAAGCATCGTGACCGTGATGTCGATCAGGCCCATCGGATGTCCCATGATAACGGGGTAGAGCCAGTAAAGAGCACCAAACCAGATGACGATGTCCACTAGGCCGAGGCCGACGACCGTGAGGCCCATCACCGCCCCGGAACGGAACGCGACTTGCAGGCCTTGGTTCAAGGATTTTTGCGCGGCGGCGGCCGTTCGGTTCGAGGCCCAAGTGGCCGTCTTCATTCCAAAAAAGCCAGCCAAACCGGAGAAGAAACCACCGGTGAGGAAGGCGAACGGAACAATGCCGTGCTGAACTTGCAGGCCATACGCGAGGTAGGCGAGGAAAATACAAATCACGATGAAGAACAGGAGCACGACCTTGTACTGTTGGAACAAATATGCGTAGGCTCCTTCTTGGACGGCCTTGGCGATTTCGATCATTTTCGGTGTGCCCGGATCGGATTTCTTCATTTCGCCGTAGAATTTGAACGCGAAATAAAGCGCGACGACGGAACAAGCTAAGGCAAAGAGCCAGAAAACGACGAACTTGACATCGCTGTCCGCTTTAACGGCGGCGGTCGTCGTGGTAGAAACCATGTTGGGCTGCTCCGCAACAGGCGTAGCATCGACTGCCGGGGTAGCTTGTTCGATGGCGGCAACGGCGGGAACATCCGCAGCGGGCATGCCCTGTGCAGTCGCCAAGTTGTGGCCGCCGAGCGTGAGCAGGACAGCCATCGCTCCAACAAAGAGTGGATGGATCAAACGGTTGAACTTCATAATGTTTGTTTCTCCAAGAATGGTGTAAGTATAGTACGTAGAATCAAGGAGTTAGGAGTTTGAGTGAAGGAAAAATTCCCATTTCACACTCCGCACACATGACTCTTTAATTCTCCAGCGCATCGGCTCCGCCGATAATTTCGGTGATTTCGTTCGTGATTTGTGTCTGCCTTACCCGGTTATAGGCGGTGGTGAGCAGCAAGATCATACTGTCCGCGTTTTCCGTGGCCGCCTTCATGGCAACCATTCGGGCAATTTGTTCGCCGACCGCCGAATCCAAAAAACATTTGAACAGCTTGGCATTGAACGCCTTCGGAACCAATTCCTCCAAAATGCTTTCCGGTGACGGCAAAAATTCAAACTGGTGATTTTCCTTGCTTTGGAGTCCGGCGGCACCTTTATCATCTCGGTCGGCGGTCACGGCGTCCGCCTGTTTGACCAAGGCGGCCCGCTTCAAATCGACTTTGACCTCCTCTTTCACGGCGTTCACATCTCCTTCGCTCGTCAGCTCGGC
>QMCD01007780.1_pt1 | contig 12327 bp, 8 predicted proteins | sample 1821841 | NCBI WGS metagenome assembly QMCD01 (sample SAMN01991225, study PRJNA193472) | Termite gut metagenome, whole genome shotgun sequencing project. | isolation source: worker | host: Macrotermes natalensis | reverse complement strand
GCAGGGCAAGTAGTCGGCGAACATTCGAAAGAGGGCGATTTGATTGTCAACGTAACCAAATCAAAGAAACTGACCAATATGCGCGCCTCCGGTTCTGACGATAAAGTGCGGATTATCCCGCCAATCGTTTTTAGTCTCGAAGAAGCACTGGAATATATTAAAGAAGACGAATACGTTGAGATAACTCCCAATAATATGCGTTTGCGTAAAATTTATTTGGATGAAAATGAACGTAAACGGATGGCGAAGAAGTAAACACAGATAAAAACTGTCTTTCTTTACATAATTAAAAGCCGTAATTTTTTTACGGCTTTTCGCTTTTTTATTTATCTTTGTTGAAAAATATAGTTAAAATGCTTAGAAAATTTAAAGTTTCAAATTTCAAAAGTTTTGAAAATGAGTTTGTTTTCGACCTCTCTGAAACAAATGGTTACGAATTTAACGCAAATTGCATCAAAAATGGAATTGTAAATAGTGTGTTGATTTATGGACATAATGGTGCAGGGAAATCAAATTTAGGTTTAGCTATTTTTGATATTATAGAACACTTGACCGATAAAAACAAAAATGAAATAGCATATCAAGATTATTTGAATGCCTACAATAAATCTGAATTTGCTGAATTTTATTACGAATTTCTGATAAATGAGAAAATTGTTACATACGAATATAAGAAAACGGATTATAAAACAATTGTTTACGAAAAATTTACAATAGATAATGAAGAACTTGTTTTTTTTGATAGAAGTAAGAGTACAAATTTTATTACAAAATTAAAAGGAGCCGAAACTTTAAAAACCGAAATCAATAACAGTGAATTATCGGCACTAAAATATATAAAAAACAATACTGAATTAGAACCAAATTCAATCAATAGCACTTTTATCGTTTTTTTTAAGTTTATTGATAGTATGTTGTATTTTAGAACATTAAAAGATTCCGTATATCTTGGTTTAGAAAAAGGTAAAGAGGACGTATTAGAAAATATTGTTGAAAATAATAATGTAAAAGATTTTGAAGAGTTTTTAAATGAAGCCGGAATAGAATGTAAATTAGATGTTGTTAAAATTTTAGATAAAAAATCATTAGCTTTTATTTTTAACAAGAAAAAAGTACCATTTGTTAATATTGCATCAACAGGAACATCCGCATTGACACTTTTTTACTTTTGGTTTCAAAAAATTAGAGAAGAAGCAAAAGTCCCATTCCTTTTTATAGATGAATTTGATGCTTTTTATCACCACGAATTATCAGCTTTAGTAGTCAAAAAATTAAAAGAAACAGGCGTTCAGTTTATACTTACAACTCATAATACATCCATTATTACAAACGATTTATTAAGACCTGATTGTTATTTTTTGATGAATAAAAGGAAAATACAGTCATTGGCAAAATGCACTTCAAAAGAACTAAGAGAAGCGCATAATATAGAAAAAATGTACAAAGCAGGCTCATTCAATATCAATGAATAAAATTTTATTAAAACAAAAGTTTTAGTGTTTAATTAAAAAAAGCAAATATAAATGTTATTCCAAAATATATACGGACAAGAAGCTGTAAAGCAAATATTTACCCACGCCGTGCAGGAAAACCGCATTCCGCACGCCTTGTTGCTTGCCGGACCGGCGGGAACAGGCAAATTACCGCTTGCCGTTGCTTTTGCCCGGTATATCTGTTGCGAAAACGGGTGAAACGGATTCTTGCGGCGTGTGTTCGTCGTGTGTTAAATTCGACAAACTGATTCACCCTGATTTGCATTTTGTTTTTCCGATTACACGCGCAAAGGATTCTGTTACTTGTGATTATTATATTGGTGCTTGGCGCGAACAATTTTTGCAGCAACCCTATTTCAGCTTAGACCAATGGCTGGCAAAAATCGGTTCGGAAGATAAAAATCCGGTTATTTACGCCAATGAGAGCGAGGAGATTACCCGGAAACTAAACATAAAATCTTATGAGGCGGACTACAAGATAATGATTATCTGGCTACCCGAAAAGATGCACGAAGTCTGTGCCAATAAGCTGCTCAAAATATTGGAAGAACCGCCCGAAAAAACGCTTTTCCTGCTGGTAACCGAAAATGCAGAACAGCTTCTGACCACAATTATTTCACGCACGCAACGCATTGCCGTTCCGCCATTGGATAAGGAAACGGTATGCCGGGCGATTGCCGGCCGTTATCAAATCGAAGAACCTGAAAGGAGTAATATCGCCCACATTGCCAACGGTAATTTAATCCGGGCAGAGGAGATTATCCAAACATCAACCGAAAGCCGCGAATATTTCGACCTGTTCGCACAAGTAATGCGCGCCTCTTACAGCCGTAATGCAATGGAGATGAAACGCTGGTCGGAAGCAATGGCCCGCATAGGCAGGAAACGCCAGACTTCCTTTCTGCAATATGCTCAACGGATGATTCGGGAAAACTTTATTTTAAATTTGAAAAACAGCGAATTAAATTATATGACGGGATATGAGAATGATTTCTCAGCCCGCTTTTCTCCTTTTGTGAATGAACACAACATATTCGGACTGCTTTCCGAGCTGGAAAATGCAGAACGGCATATTGAAAGAAATGTACAAGCTAAATTAGTCTTCTTCGACTTGGCATTGAAAATGATTATGCTTTTAAAAACGAATAAGTAAGTAGGGAAATTCAGTAAATGAATAATATGATAACCTGAATTTTGAATAAGCCAGTAGCTTGAAGAGCCATATTTTCATAACCTCAGGTAAGCAAAAGGAAAAGACAATACAAACACTGCCTGAAAGGCAAAACTGTTAAGTTGTTTGTAAGTTGTTCTGCCTTTTCAGGCAACATTTCTTATGGCATTTTACCTTAGGTTGTTGACCATAAGGTTATGAAAATTAAGCCTAAGTACGTCATCAAAATTATTTTATCGCTTATCAGCAATATTACCCCCAATGCTAAAGTCAACGAATTTTATAAACACAACGGGTCATAAAAACTTATAATAATTATTTCCCACAAAGACACAAAGAACACAAAGTTTTTTTATAGCCTTTGTGTTCTTTGTGTCTTTGTGGGAAATAATAAATCTCCCTAAGTAATGTACAAAACTACTTGGAAAAAAGTACGAAGACACGAACGGCAGAAAATCTTTGAATCTTCTACTATCCGTTCTTTCTCACCTTCGCGCTTTTCTTGTCGCTTAATTCATTCTCCTTCATCTTCTTCAACCGTTTCCTTACCCGCTTGCGATGGTGGTCGGAGGAGATATAAGAATACATGGCAGGAACGACATAAAGAGTTAAAAAGGTGGATAAAAACATCCCGCCCGTAACCGCTGTTCCCATGGCAATTCGTCCGTTTGCCCCTTCTGCCGATGCAAAAACAAGAGGTAAAAGCCCCAAAATAGTAGAAATACTAGTCATTAATATCGGACGAAAACGCTGCTGTGCGGCAAACTGGATTGCTTTAGCCTTATTCATACCGGCAATTTGCTTTTGGTTGGCAAATTCCACAATCAAGATACCGTTTTTCGTCACCAGCCCGATAAGCATTATAATCCCGATTTGGCTAAAAATATTCAGCGTAAGCCCTGTCCAATAGAGCGAAAGCAACGCTCCGGCAATAGCAAACGGAACAGTAAACATAATCACAAAAGGATCTTTGAAACTTTCGAACTGAGCAGCCAATACCAGCATAATAAGAACTAATGCTAAGATCAGCGCAAATGCCAAGCTGGACGAGCTGTCCCGGTATTCTTTCGATTCACCGGCAAGAGAGGTACGGAAAGTTTCATCCAACACCTTTTCCGCAATGCGGTCCATTTCGTCCAATCCCTGCCCGATTGTTTTGCCCGGAGCCAATCCTGCCGAAACTGTCGCTGAAACAAAGCGATTGTAACGGTACAAGGTCGGAGGTGTTACCCCTTCTTCCAGCGAAACCAAATTATCCAACTGAATCATTTCTCCATTACGATTTTTGACATAGAGAGATTGAATATTTTCGGGCTGATTGCGTTGTTGACGGTTAATATCGCCCAATATCTGATACTGCTTTCCATCAAGGTAAAAATAACCCATTCGTTGTCCGCTGAGCGAATATTGAAGCGTTTCGCCTATATCTCTCGTATTCACACCAAGCATATTGGCTTTGTCGCGGTTGATATTGACATATAGTTCCGGAGAGTTAAATTTGAGGTCGGAGTCGACCATAGTCAACACCTCGCTGCCGCTCGCCTCTTCCAGGAAAAGCGGTAAAAACTCTCTCAATTTGTCCAAGTTGGGAGCTTGCAGCACATATTGTACCGGCTGTCCCATCCGTCTTCCGCCGAAAGTCGACTGTTGCAGCACATTTGCCCGTCCTGCCGTAAGCTTGGCAAGAGGTGCCGGCAATGAAGCTGCAATCTCCATTTGCGAACGTGTGCGATTTTGTATGTCAGGCAGCATAAGCCGCACATTTCCCGCATTGGACCTTACCATTACAATATTACTCTTCCGTTCCGAAACTACCGAATCGACCATAAGAGAAACATCTGTAACATATTTGCTTATAAATTCAAAAGTAGAACCTTCGGGAACCTTTGTGTTAATCGACAAAAACGAGCGATCCTCCAATGGTGCGGTTTCAGATGGAATGGCATTAAAAGCGTACAAAATTGCGAATAACATAATTCCACTAACCGGAAGTGCCAGCCATTTTCTTTTTAGAAAGGCTTTAAGACTTTTAGCGTATACATTGTTTAATTTCTCAAAAAGAGGCTCGGTTTTACGATACAAAATGTTTTGCTCTTTTCTCCTTTTCAATATCTTGGTTGCTATCATCGGCGTAAAAGTCAGTGCCACAAAAGAAGATATAAGCACCGATCCGGAAATAACAATACTAAACTCAACAAACAGTTTTCCGGTCATACCCGACATAAAGATAATGGGAAGGAAAACCGCGACCAGTGTAATAGTAGTCGAAACAACGGCAAAAAATATTTCCGTTGTTCCTTTAATTCCAGCCTCCTCCGGCGACATCCCCTCTTCAATTTTGGAATAGATATTTTCTGTTACAACAATGGCATCATCTACCACCAGACCGACTGCCAGCACAATTGCCAACATGGTAAGCACATTGATGGAGTAGCCAAACAGGTACATAACAAAAAAAGTCCCAATCAAGCTAATCGGAATAACCACCACCGGAACCAGCGTTACCCGCCAATCACGCAAGAAAAGGAAAATTACTACCACTACCAGAATAAATGCAATATATAAGGTCTCCTGTACTTCACTAATTGAGGCACGAATAAATTTCGTATTGTCAAAAGCAACTCCGATCGTAACATCGTCCGGCAGGTCTTTCTGCATTGCCTCTATACGGCGGTAAACCTCATCGGCAATTTCAATTTGGTTGGCACCCGGCTGGGCAATGACCACTACGCTAACCATCGGCTCGCCGTTTATTTTGAGAAAACCTCTCAGATCCTCGGCACTCAGCTCGGCACGGCCAACATCCCTAAAACGTACAACGCGGTCTTCTTCATTTTTAATAATAATGTCGTCAAATTGTTCGGGCGAGCTCATATATCCCCTAACCCGTATGGCAAGCTGTGTTAAATCTCCTTCCAAAATTCCTGAAGGCAATTCGAGATTCTCTTGGTCAATCGCATTTCGTATGTCTATCGGGGTAACTCCCATTCCCGCCATTTTGAGCGGATCAAGCCACAATCGCATGGCATATCTCTTTTCTCCCCAGATTTCGGCTCCACTTACATCCTTGATTGACTGCAAACGTTCCTTTACGGTAAGAGAGGCTATTTCGCTCACTTCTAATAAAGAGCGGCTTCCGCTTTGAACAGTAATCTGCATAATAGGCGAAGCATCAGCATCTTGCTTACTAACGATAGGCGGGTCACAATCACGCGGCAAAAGACGCTGTGCACGGGATACTTTATCGCGTACATCGTTAGCCGCAGTTTCCAAATCTACGTCCAATTCAAACTCAATCGTAATCGTGCTGCGCCCCTGCTGGCTACGGCTCGACAACGCACGGATACCTGCAATACCGTTTATCTGCTGTTCCAGCGGTTCGGTAATCTGGCTTTCAATTACGTCCGAATTTGCTCCGGTGTAAGAGGTGTTTACAGTAATAATCGGAGTATCCACATTCGGAAACTCCCTTACTCCCAAATATTCCCAACCGATGTAACCAAAAACAAGAATAATGATTGTCGCTACTGTGGAAAGTACGGGACGTTTTATACTTAATTCTGCTATATTCATTTTATCTGCTTAAAATAACCGGCATTCCTGTGCGTAATTGCAGCATACCGGAGGTTAACAATGTATCGCCTACTTGTAATCCTTTTATTATTTGAACCCTTGCATCGGTTCTTAAGCCAACCCGTACTTCTACAGGTTGTGCCTTCCCCGATCTGTACACAAAAACACGGTCTCTTCCCAACTCCGGAATCAGTGCTTGAGAAGGAATCGCAATGGCGTTGGAAATCTCATTAAATGAAATATCGACAGAAACAAATGCTCCCGGAACCCACTCCCCTTTTGTGTTGGGAAAAACAGCACGAACATTGCGCGTGCGTGTTTCCTGATTGATTGTAGCATCAAGCGCATAAACAGTAGCTTCGGTTAAAACCGGATTCACATCTGTCTTAAACTCAATGCGTGTCCCTTTTTGAACTTGAAAAGCATGCCGTTCGGGAATCGAAAAGCTAATCTTCATTGGAGATACCCTTGCTAAGCGGGCGATGAAAGTCGAAGGCGAAACATAACCGCCTTCACTCACATAGCGCAATCCGATATATCCGTCAAATGGTGCTCTCAATTCAGTTTGGGCAAGTTGAGCTTTTATCAATTCGATTTCTGCACGAAGCTGTTCCAAATCAGCATTTACCTGTTCGAATGCTTCCTGACTGACCGCATCTTTTTCAAGCAGTGTTTTTTGTCTGAAAACCCTGTTCTCTGCCAATGGAAGCTGTGCCGTAAGCCGTTTTAGCTGGGCTTGCAGCGGAAGGTCGTTTATCTTTGCCAGCAAATCACCCTGTTTTACCATGGTACCTTCTTTAAAATAAATACCGACTACCTTGCCCGATGACTCAAAAGTGAGATCCACTTCTTCGTCCGGCAACAAGCTGCCCACCACGTTAATCCGCTCGGTAAGAGACTTATAACCTATAACTTCAAAAGAAACATTCAACGGCTTTTTTTGCGTAGAAGCATTGGTTTGTTGGGTAGCGGGCATATCATCTTCTGTTTCCCAATAATCTTTTAGTTCCGGATAAATAATCATACCGATTATGACTAATAAAATTAGTGCAATAGCTATCCATTTTGTTTTCAATAAAAAAGAGAGTTTCTTTTCAATAAAAAAGAGAGTTTCATACTGACCTTATAAAAATTTTTCAAATGTATGAAAAAGGTATTATTAAAATGGTAGTAAGATGATAAATTTTACTGAAAAAATGGTAAGGAATGAGAAAAAGACTTCCTTTCATCCTCAAATTAAAACAAAACGGCATACAAAAACCAATAACTTACGAAAAAGTATTTTAGAAAATGGATTTAATAATTTCCTGCGATTTAGGAATTCAAAATACTGGTGAAATTTCTAATTTTAGCCGCAGAATAGAATTTCCAGACAACGAGTTAGAACAGTTTTTCCATTCGCAGAGAAGGAATTTCCGGTCAAAGTTGTCGATAAATCAACCAAAGTTTACACAAAGGATACGGATGAATAGATTTTAAATAAGAACACAAAACAATCCTCCCTTTTACGTATGTATACACATATTATCATATTCTTTCATAAATACAATAAGCATATTTCCACATACGTTCGTTTTAAGTAAAAAGAGCACTATAAAATAAAATCACGCTTCAGCCGAAGATGTTGTAAGGATGAATAGCCACACAACATTTAAAATCAAATAACTGGAAAAACAGAAATTTCAGATATAGAAAATTTAATATTTCCTACAAAATGAAATACGCTTATCAGCAATATTACCCCAAATGTTAAGATCAGCGAATTTTATAAACACAAAGACAAAAGTCATAAAAACTTACAATAATTATTTCCCACAAAGACACAAAGAACACAAAAGTCATAAAAAAACTTTGTGTTCTTTGTGTCTTTGTGGGAAATAATCCGAGGATGTCTAATAAATATTTTAAGAAGCTATTTGAATTATTAAAAAATAAAAATATTATTAAATCTTGAGCAAAAATAGATTAAAAACATTAAGAAAATAGCTGTTTTATAATTTTTCCGACATAAAATTAGGGCATACAAATTAACTCAAACAATCTTTTTTTGGTTAAAATATTTTAAATACAAGTCCTATTAAAGCAACCGGAAATTACAAATCCAGGTCAAAAAAAATATCTCATTAAATTTTGTAAAAACCAAAATATCTTATATTTTTGTATGATAAATGTTTTAGTCAATAAACAAAAGATACAATGAAAAAATTCACAAACATAAAATCAAGGCTTATTATAAGTATTTGTGCCTTGTTGTTTCCTTTGGCGAATATAAGCGGACAAGTGTTTGACATTCCTTGGATAAGCGAAGATAGCGTAATGAGGGTTTGTACAGACGGAGAGGTTACTTACGATGCAGGTATAAAAAGCTTAGACACAATTCCATACTTTATCCCGAATGATCCGGTAAGAGGGTTAAGTTGTATTGATTATAGTGCACTAACGGCTTGGAATGAAATAACATTCCAGAATGAGTTAAGGTACGTTCCCGCTTGGTTCATTTTTAGAATAGAAAAAAGCGGATTGATAACCATAGGGATAGAACATTCATTTAACAATCCGGAAAATCCGGATTTTGATGAAAACATCAACGTAATGACCGCTGATGTTGATTTTATTTGCTGGGGACCTTTTCTTGGAGAGACAAAACAAGAAGTATTAAGCAATATTTACAGCGGATTACCGGGAACTCTTCCTCCTGTTGTCGGGCACATGTGTAGTTCAGCAGAATATAGTGATGCCAAAATAGAAAAATGCACCATAGAGAAAGCGAAAGCAGACGAATGGTATCTCTTACTTATTACTAACCGTAATCAAAAACCGGGAAAAATTACTTTTAGTCAAATCGCGGGAAGTGGTTCTGTTAAGTGTGAAGTTAAAGAAATCGTAGTTAAACCGAAACCTATTTGTGAAGGCGGCCCTTTAACTCTCACTGCGGAAGGTGCTCCTGTGGGTGCAACTTTCAAGTGGGAAGTTCCGTCTACCGTTCCTCCACTTACAAACGCGCAAAAAGCTTCCCAGGAACTTGCCTTTTCCAATATAAAAAAGGGAGTTCATGATGGTGTGTATTCGGTTACGATGAATATTGATGGAGACGAATTTGGTCCATACTCGACCGATCCGATAATCGTAAATCCCACGTACAATATGCCGGCTGTTGAAGCAACGATTAAAAGAGGAGAGTCGTATACATTTGAAGGTAATACATATACAGAACCAGGCCCTTATTCGGTTACTCTTAAAACTGTAAACGTAGATCCCGATGGTTGTGACAGTACCAGAAACCTTAAATTAACAGTTTTGGAGCCGGTACAACTTGAAGATGATCATAAGTATATATGTGAAAGCGAATTACCTTACACATATACTGATGGAAAAACAATATTTGATGCTGCCGGAGAAAAAGAGATTACGATCAAAACCGGAGAAGGAGTACCGGATGAAATTGTAAAAGTTATTCTGCATGTGGATAACACAAAACCGGTAATCACCTCATTAACCTCTTCTGTTCCGGGTGGTGGAATCTGCGGTGAAGGTGAAGAAATAAAATTAAATGTAGAGGTAACTCCATCCGGCGCAGCAATAAACTGGACTTTAAATGATGTAAGTGTTGGTTCGGACAAGCTGTTACCAGTTATACCTTCGCTTACCGGCAATGCCAACCATTCCGAATATACTTACACGGTAAAAGCCTCCTTTTGCAACATTGATGTAGAAGAATCTATAACGGTATTTGTAGATAGACCAATAGAAGGTGAAATCGCGGGAAAATCTGAGATTTGCAGGGGAAGCAAAGAAACGTTGCTATTGAATGCAATTCCTGCCGATGCAGACTCTTATCGCTGGACAACAGAAAACGGCTTGGTAGAATTGGGAACCGGAGTTACCTACCCAATTAAACCGGCACCTATTTACAACACTACATACCGGGTAGAGATGGCACGAGGTATATGTAAAGACACCGCATATTTTGAGATTAAGGTGGCAGATCCGCCTAAGGTTTTGCGCATTGACTCAATCGGATACCTTGACCGCGAAATAGTACCTGATCCGAATTATGGAGCCGGTGCACTTCGTTTCGGAGTAAACAATCTTCCGCCTGATGAAAATCCGAAAAAATATAATTTAGGATTGGGTAAACACACATTCTATATCATAGACGAATCGGATTGCAGGTCAAAAGACACTTTATACACAATAAAAGCTCTTCAACCGGTCTTCCCTGCTTTCTTTACTCCAAATGGAGATGGGGTCAATGATACGTGGGAAATAAAATACCTGAATGAGTATTATCCGGATGCCAATGTAGAAATATACGACCGTTCGGGCAGGCTCTTAGCTAAATATAAAGGTTCGGTAGCTCGTGGCTGGGACGGTACTTTCAACGGGGAGCCGGTGCCAACTACTGACTATTGGTACTTGGTTAGCGATGACGGACTGGATAAGGTATTTGTAGGACACTTTACATTAAGGAGAAGATAAAAGCCGGACATATACGAAAAAATAGAAAGCGCAAAGTAAAGTTCTGTTACTTTGCGCTTTCTATTTTTTCGTATATTTTTTTTGCAATTGCTGCACAAGCCTCCGCATCGGCAAGAGCATGATGATGATTGGACAAATCAAACCCGCAATACGCAGCAATGGTGTGCAGCTGATAATTGGGCAATCCCTTCCCGAAAAATTTTCGCGAAGCACGATAAGTGCAATAAAACTCATAATCAGGATAATCCATTTGATATGTCTTGTATGTAGCCCGCAAACAACCCTCGTCAAACGAACTGTTGTGTGCGACTAACGGTAAACCCTCTATTTTGGGTGCGATTTCCGCCCAAACCTTTGGAAAAATATCTGCGTTGGCAGTATCCTCAAAGCTCAATCCGTGAATTTGAGTAAATGCCCGCCAATAATATTCGGGTTCGGGACGAACAAGGCGGTAAATTTTCTCTACCACCTCGCCATCGCGCACAATAACTACCCCCACGCTGCAAATACTTGAACGGTACCCGTTAGCTGTTTCAAAATCTATGGCGGCAAAAGTATTCATGAGTATTTTCTTTTTTCTACAAAGTTAAGTATTGGTTATGTTAAAACGAAGCATATATTTTTAAAAATTCCGACCCTCAATTATATATTAAACACAAAAAGCCGGTTCTCCTATTTTTTACGTTACCTTAAATTTCTTCTTAACAAAAAAACACCTAAGTTTGTACACAAAACATAATTTTAGATTAAAAATGGAATTAATATATTTGGAAGAAACCAATTCGACCAACAACTATATGCGGCAACTCCTTTCCGGAAAAAAGGATATGGAGGAGGGAACGCTTGTTTGGACAGGATTTCAGACAGCAGGAAAAGGACAAAACCAAAACAGCTGGGAGTCGGAAAAGAATGCCAACCTTACATTCAGCCTCTTGTTGTCGCCCGATTTTCTTCCGGTAACCGGACAATTTTTCCTGTCTCAAATTGCAGCATTGGGAATTGTCGATTTTCTCTCTTCTTTTTGCGGATTGCAGGATTTGTCTATTAAATGGCCTAATGACATTTATTGGCAAGATAAAAAGATTTGCGGAATATTGATTGAAAACCTGATTTCTATACATTCCATATCGCATACTATTTTAGGGATAGGAATAAATATAAATCAAGTAGTTTTCAAAGGGGATGCGCCTAATCCTGTTTCTGCGAAGCAAATTACCGGCAAAAGCTATGATTTGAATTTGGCGGCAACTCTTGTCAGAAATGCCATTTTGAGCCGGTATATGCAGCTTTTGCGTGATGAAAAAGAACAGATACGGAAAGATTATTTTGATAAATTATATAGAAAAGAAGGCTATTTTTGCTACAAAGATAAATCCGGCGAATTTTCAGCCTGCATCAAAGATATTTGCGACAATGGTCTTCTTGTATTGGAAACAGAAGCAGGCGAAGAGCGCACTTATTCATTTAAAGAGGTTTCTTTTGTGTTAGCTGTTTAAATTCTCATAAATACCTCTGCAAAATTAGTTTATACTATTGAGTTCTAAAAATCCTTAAGAATAAAGGATTTGTAAAACAGAAATAATATAAAAATCAGGAGGATGTATTTACGTC
>QMCD01013223.1_pt1 | contig 12329 bp, 12 predicted proteins | sample 1821841 | NCBI WGS metagenome assembly QMCD01 (sample SAMN01991225, study PRJNA193472) | Termite gut metagenome, whole genome shotgun sequencing project. | isolation source: worker | host: Macrotermes natalensis | reverse complement strand
CAGCTTCTATTTTGATCATAGATAGCGTAGTCATCTAAGCTAATAAACTCCTTATACGTGAGTTGAAACATAAAATCTTGAGGAAAGCGATCCAGATTTCTTTTGACTTGTTCTCGAACTCGTTTTTTCGCCACAGCGTAAATTTCTGCCAAGTCAGCATCTAACATCACACGTTGTCCACGAATAAGGTAAATCTTACTGACGATGTTTTTCTCTTGAAGAATAAGGGTTTGTGTCATAATAAATCATTTTGAGTTTATAATTATTGTTTTGTTCTACTTATATAACGGTGAAATATTGATTTTCGTATATAATTGTTGATAAAATTAGTGTTTTGTTAATAACTTTTCGATAAAGGGCGTTAATAAATAGCATTCTTGCATCTCAAATTTAGATTTTTTTCGTATCTTTGTAGGATATTTTATATTTGTCATGACACTAATCAAATCTATTTCCGGCATTCGTGGAACCATCGGAGGTGTTGCCAATGAGGGCCTAACGCCAATCGACGTGGTTAAATTCACGTCCGGTTTCGCTACGTTTATCAAGCAAAAACAGAATAAACAAAAACTAACTTTCGTTGTTGGGCGTGATGCGCGCATTTCCGGCGAAATGGTTAATCATCTTGTTGTTGGAACCCTTTTGGGAATGGGCGTTGATGTGATTGATGCCGGACTTTCGACCACGCCAACCGTTGAAATGGCTGTAACCATGAGCAATGCAGATGGCGGTATTATTCTTACTGCAAGCCATAATCCCAAACAATGGAATGCGCTGAAACTGCTTAACGAAAAAGGCGAATTTATCAATGCAGCCGAAGGTCAGGAAGTGTTGAGATTAGGCGAAAATCCTGACGAAATCAAGTTTTCGGACGTTGACCGATTAGGACAATATTCGTGCGATGATTCGTTTATTGAAAAACATATTGATGCGGTTTTGAAATTGCCGTTAGTCGATGTGGAAGCCATCAAAAAAGCCAAGTTCAAGGTAGTTATTGATGCGGTTAATTCAACCGGAGGCATTGTGATACCGGAACTTTTGAAAGCACTTGGCGTGGCTCACGTTACACCACTGCATTGCACACCAAGCGGTCTATTTCCGCACAATCCGGAGCCTCTTCCCGAACATCTCAATGACATCACGGAAACTATTGTAATGGAAAAAGCCGATGTTGGATTTGTGGTTGACCCCGATGTGGATAGATTAGCTATCGTTTGCGAAGACGGCACGTGTTTCGGAGAAGAATACACCTTAGTTTCAGTTGCCGATTACGTTTTGCAACACACTAAAGGCAATACGGTTTCAAACCTCTCGTCAACACGGGCTTTGCGTGATATCACAGAAAAACACGGCGGTGAATATTTTGCATCGGCTGTTGGCGAAGTAAACGTCGTTGAAATGATGAAAGCCCACAATGCTGTGATTGGCGGCGAAGGCAACGGAGGGGTGATTTATCCGAAGGCAACGGAGGGGGGATTTATCCGGAATTGCACTACGGACGCGACGCATTGGTCGGAATAGCCCTGTTTTTAAGTCATCTGGCGAAATCGAAAAAAACATGTTCGCAATTGAGATTTAGTTATCCCAACTATTTCATCAGCAAAAACAGAATCGAACTCGACCCAAAAATGAATGTTGACGCCATTTTGGACGCTATCAAAACCAAATATCAAAACGAAAAAGTCAACACAATCGATGGTGTAAAAATTGACTTCGCCAATGAATGGGTGCATCTCCGCAAATCCAATACAGAGCCGATTATCCGCATCTATTCGGAAAGTCAAAGCGAAACCACCGCCGAACATTTGGCGAATAAAATTATAAAAGATATTAGTGATGAATTAACGGTAAAAGGTTAATGGTTAACGGTTAAGCTTCGCCCAAAAACCACCGTTTACCGTTCACCTTTTACCATTCACCATTTTTTAACGATTAAACAAATAAACAACAACAATGAAAACAATCCAAAACCAAAACTTCTCCGGAAAAAAAGTACTTGTACGTTGCGATTTCAACGTTCCTTTGAACAAAGACACACGTGAAATTACCGACGACACACGCATTCGTGAATCTTTACCAACCATCAAAAAACTGTTGGCCGACGGCGCCGCCTTAATTTTGATGTCTCATTTAGGACGTCCGTCAGAAACAGGTTTTGAGGAAAAGTATTCACTTAAACCTGTAGCCAAACATTTAAGCAAATTATTAGGCATCCATGTGAAATTGGCCGATGATATTTTTGAAAATAAAACAATCGAAAACGCCAAAGCCCTCAAACCTGGTGAAGTCCTGCTTTTGGAAAACCTTCGCTTTTTGCCGGGCGAACAAAAAGGTGATGAAACTTTCGCCAAATATTTGGCCGGTTTAGGTGATTCATACGTGAATGACGCATTTGGTACGGCTCACCGTGCACATGCATCAACGGCTGTTATTGCGAAATTCTTCCCAAACGACAAATATTTCGGATTTTTATTAGCCAACGAAATCACGAATTTAGAAAAACTATTGAACCATGCCGAACGTCCGTTTACCGCAATTATTGGGGGTTCCAAGGTTTCGAGTAAAATTGATATTCTGAAAAACCTCATTCCACGTGTGGACAATATGATTATCGGCGGCGGTATGGCCTATACCTTCATCAAAGCCATGGGCGGGCAAATCGGCAAATCCATCTGCGAAAACGACAAACTTGATTTGGCTAAAGAAATCATGCAAGAAATGGACGCTAAGGGCGTGAAATACTACTTCCCTACCGATTCGCTTTGTGGCGATAAATTCGACAACGATGCCAACATCAAAACATTCCCGTCCAACGCCATTCCCGATGAATGGGAAGGTATGGATGCCGGTGCAGAATCTATCAAAACGTTTGAAAAAATCGTTCAATCGTCGAAAACCATTCTGTGGAATGGCCCAATGGGTGTGTTTGAGTTCGCGAATTTCGGCCACGGTACGACTGCCATTGCGAAAGCCGTAGCAGCGGCTACAAGCAACGGCGCATTCTCCGCAATCGGCGGTGGCGACTCGGTTGCAGCCATCAATCAAAACAAACTTGCCGACCAAATGAGCTACATTTCCACCGGTGGCGGTGCGATGTTGGAATATCTTGAAGGCAAAACTTTGCCGGGTATTGCAGCGATTTTGGAATAAGTTGAAACATGAAGCCGATTTTATTTATCATGGCCGGATTGCCAGCCACCGGAAAATCAACATTGGCGAAGCTTATCGCAAAAAAATACAATGCGGTTTATTTGAGAATTGACACTGTTGAACAGGGATTGCGAGACTTGTGTAGTATTGATGTGCAAGGCGAAGGTTACCGATTATCTTACAGAATTGCGGAAGACAACTTGCAGTTGGGACACCATGTTGTGGCGGATTCATGCAATCCGATCACGCTTACACGTGAAGAATGGGAAGAGGTTGCGAAAAAAAACGACTGTGCGTTTGTTAATATTGAGATCGTGTGTTCGGACAAAACGGAGCATAGGCATCGTGTCGAAAGTCGGATCAGTGGTGTCAAAGGCTTAGAACAACTTGCATGGGAGGATGTCGAAAATCGTGAATATCACGCATGGAAAACCGAACGAATAGTGATTGATACAGCGCATAAAACTGTTGAAGAAAGTTTTGAAGAAATTAAGCGGAGGTTTGATTTTTTGAATTAAGCAATTTTTTTCGTATCTTTGCACTAAAATTACGCAACTATGAAAAAACACAACGCTGCCATCATTGGCTATGGAAACATCGGAAAATACGTATTGGAAGCACTTTCAGCATCATCTGACTTTGAAATCGCAGGAATTGTTCGTCGCGATGCATCGAATATTCCGGAGGAATTGAAAAATTATACCGTTGTTGATCATATTTCCAAACTTCAAAACGTGGACATCGCTATTCTTTGTACACCCACACGTAGCGTGGAAGACTACGCCAAAGCGATTTTGGCGATGGGCATCAACACCGTGGACAGTTACGATATTCATGGAGGCATTTGGAATTTGAAACAACAACTCTCCCCCGTTGCGCAAGCCCATAAAGCGGTTTCCGTTATAGCAGCCGGTTGGGATCCGGGCACAGATTCTATTGTTCGCACCATGATGGAAGCTATGGCGCCAAAAGGCCTGACCTACACGAATTTTGGCCCCGGTATGAGTATGGGACACAGTGTGGCCGCTAAAGCCATTAAAGGCGTGAAAGATGCACTATCCATGACCATTCCACTCGGTACAAGTATTCACCGCCGAATGGTTTATATCGAATTGGAGAAGGGCGCAAATCCTGAAACGGTGGATGCTTAAAACAGACGATTATTTTGCAAAAGATGATACACACGTTGTTTTTGTTGAGGATATTTCGCAATATCAAGACATGGGACATGGCGTAAACATGACTCGCAAAGGCGTTTCGGGACAAACCCAAAATCAACTTTTGGAATTTAACATGCGTATCAATAACCCTGCACTTACAGCGCAAGTGTTGGTGTGTGCTGCTCGTGCAAGTTTCAAACAATCGCCCGGATGCTACACGATGATTGAACTTCCGGTGATTAACCTTCTTGCCGGCGAAAGTGAATATTGGATTAAAAAACTCGTTTAAATGAGAAAAATTCTGTTGTTGGTTGCTTTGTTTTGCCTTTGTATCAAAGGTTTCAGCGAAGAAAAACAATATGTTGTCGTGCTTTCGATGGATGCGTTTCGTTGGGATTACGAACGTTTGATCGGTACGCCGAATTTGGACAAAATCGCTAAGAAGGGCGTCAAATCAAAGGGTTTCCAATCAAGTTTTCCGACAATCACATTTCCAAACCATTATTCTATGGCCACCGGACTTTATCCCGATCATCACGGCCTTGTATCGAATACGTTTTTCAATAAAAAACTGCAACAAGAATACCGCATTGGAAAGTATGAAGCCGTTGATAATCCTGAATTTTACGGAGGCGAACCGATTTGGAACACAGCGCAAAAACAAGGTATCTTTACCGCAAATTATTTTTGGGTTGGTAGCGAAACACCGATCGGCGGCATGCAGCCTAACATTTGGAAAGCGTTCAGCAAAGAAGTTACGTATTCGCAACGTGTTGACAGTGTGATTTCATGGCTCGAACGTCCCGAAAACGAACGTCCGCAACTCATTATGTTCTATTTTGATGACCCTGACGCAACAACACATTACGATGATCCGGTCAACGGAACGAAAACACGGCGTATAGTGAAGTATTGCGACAGTTTAGTCGGTGTTTTGGATCGCAAATTACAGGCTTTGCCATTTGCGAAAAATGTCCATTTGCTTGTGGTTTCCGATCACGGCATGAGCCCGATAGACAGTAGTCGCACCGTGTATTTGCCGAATTACCTGGATACATCGTGGATTCAATACAGCAATTGGAGCACGCCGACATGTTTGATGGATATTTATCCCGACAAGTTGGATTCGGCGTTGATGGCGTTGAAAAAGGTTCCTCATATCCAAGCATGGAAACCTGCGGATATTCCGAAACGCTTGAATTTTGGCACCAATCCGAATATCGGCAACTTGGTTATTTTGGCCGACAGTGCGTGGAGCATCAGCAAAAAACCGTTTAGTAGTAGGGCCAAAGGCACACATGGTTTCGATAATCAAAATCGTGATATGTATGGAATTTTTTATGCTTATGGTCCGAAGTTCGCTAAAAACAAGGTCGTCCCTCAGTTTCCAAACATTCAACTTTACAACATTATCGCCTATTTGCTCAACATCAAACCTGCGCAAACCGATGCGAAATTAGAGGATGTAAGTTTTCTATTCAAATAGTTTTTGCTCATGAATATCCACGAAACTTACATGCGACGCTGCTTTCAGATTGCGCAGAATGCGTTGGGAGAAGTGGCGCCCAATCCAATGGTTGGTTGCGTGATTGTGCACGATGGAAATATTATTTCCGAAGGCATTCATCAGAAATACGGCGAAAATCATGCGGAGCGCAATGCGATTTTGCGTGTGAATGATGATATTATATTGAAAAAATCAACGCTATATGTGAATTTAGAGCCGTGTTCACATTTCGGGAAAACCCCGCCCTGTGCGGATTTGATCATTGAAAAACACATTCCGAAAGTCGTGATGTCTAATTTGGATTCCAATCCCGAAGTAGGCGGAAAAGGCATTGAGCGTTTGCGAAACGCCGGTATCGAAGTTATCACAGGCGTTTTAGAAGATGAGGGGCGTTTTCTCAATCGCCGTTTTTTTACCTATATTGAAAAACGTCCGTATATTATTTTGAAATGGGCCGAAAGTTTAGACGGGTTTATTTACAGTGAAACCGAACGCCAAATTACTAATGAGGCCATGCGAAACCTTGTTCACAAGTGGCGTAGCGAAGAACCGGCAATTATGGTTGGTGCCAACACGGTTTTGACGGATAATCCAAAACTCAATGTTAGAGCCTATTTCGGAAGAAATCCCTTGCGCATTACGATTGACCAACATCATCGACTTCCAAATAATCTGCATTTTTTTGATCAATCTCAACCCACGAAAGTCTATGAAACAACAGACCTTTCAGCGATTTTAACCGACTTGCATTCACAAAAAATTCAATCGGTCATTGTTGAAGGTGGCGCCAAACTATTGCAAAGTTTCATCGACCAAAATCTTTGGGACGAAGCACGCATACTCACCGGAAACAAGCAACTACGCAAGGGTTTGCACGCGCCGCAAATTCACGGCAAAGAAATCTATTCATCAAACATGGAAGGCGATTCTGTGATTTGTAAAACATCTCCTTTATTCGTTTGAATGTCGATAAGACCTTTCGCCTTATCAATAATAGAGAACGCAACAGTTTTACCGTCGATTGTTTGTACCTCTAAATGATCAGTATTCATCCCTGTTTGCAAACGACACAAGCCACCTTTTTCGCTTTCAATTTGAATCCATACCGTTTGACCTTGATGACGTGATGCACTGATTAAAAATGCGCCTTCTGCTCTGAAATCAATGAATGAAGCGTCTTTCCAAACATTCGGAACAGCGGGGAAAACACGGATTATTCCGCCCCACGATTGCAAATACAACTCCTGCAAGGACGCTGCACCGGCCAAGGGCGTTTCGATAACAGGCCCGGCCTCTTTGTAAAGCGTGTTAGGACGAATGTATCGATCGATTAATTTTTGCAGTTGCGACACGGCTTTTTCGCCATCGCCGAGTATCGAATACATCGACGACGAACCTGTGAACGAATAGCCTTGCAACCATTTCGGCATACTTTGCCAATGTTCAAGACTTTTCTCGATAATCGCCCTGTTTTCGGGCTGTTCGGGCGTAATCAGATGAAGCGGATAAATCATCAACAAGTGCGAATAATGGCGGTGCGAACTCGTCAGATTTACATTCTCACCTATCATGTAGCCTTGTTCCGAATCCGTTGGATAATCCGTCAAATTCGCTTGAAAATCTTTCCATGCAGACACTTTTTCATCGTTCAATTTATGCGTTTCATTCAATTCAAGCAATGTCTTCAAACCCCAGCGTAGTAAGGCCAAATCGTAGTTGCAGTCTTTCGCCGAACCATATTCGGGCGAACCGGTTTCGGGAAGATGATACCGGCCGTCGGCACGTTTTTCCCGGATATGTTCGTAATAAGCGATATTTTTTTTCAGCAACGGATAAAATTTATTCAATAATTCGTTCTCATCTTGTAAATAAACGCAGTATTCATAGTAATAATACAGAATCCAAGTTAGATTGCCAACCTCATAAAACGCTTTATTTTCCATGTTGGGATCCATCGGCGAAAACATCCGGTAACTCGCACTGCGCCCCATGATGACAGCATCTTTTTTCCATTCGTCCACAAAAACATTATCCGTTAAATTTTGCAGATTATCGTTCAACGCTTTCCACAGAGGCTTGCACATATCCGCACGATTGGCCGTCATTAGCGGGGAATACGTTAATTGCACGTTCAGATTCATCCAAATGGCGGGCCAAGGCGTTTTATCCACTGCCCATGGGCCTTGCAGGTCGATGACGTATTTATCCGGGCGTGTCAAACATGCAAATTTGTATTGTTGAATCCAATAAAAACGTTCCATCTTTGCGTTGCCGAATGTGGCGAAACTCGCGGGATAGTAAGTGTGCCACCATGCTTGATGAGTGTTTCCCAAGGTTTGAGATGTTTCGTTAAATGCGTCAGCAAGCGTTTGTTTGGCCTTAGCAATGGCTTGTTGTTCCGATGATTCCTGTGTAATGGTGATGAAGATACGCCGCTTGTTTTGGTCTTTAATTTCACGCCAAGCCACCACGTAAGTCTTGCCACCAACAAGGTTTTGCACGGACAGATGATAATCGCCGTCAGTCAATATTTTTACATCAGGATTTGGATTTTTCAGATAGTCTTGCGGATAGTCCGTCCTGCCTATTGCATAGCGTGGGCTCACCGCTTTCAATGGTACCCAATCGAACTTAAAATCCATTTCGCCATTTTCGGTTTCTGTTTCCAAAATAATCACGTCTTTTTGAGCATGCGTGTAATTTTTGAATGAGATTTTGCCTTTGTCTGTGGTTATAGTCCCCGTGGTTGTAGCGTTCCATAAGTCTAACCGCATAGTTTCAGAACTCATTTTTCCGGTTGGTTTTAATAAAAAATGTCCAATCGGAAGTCGTGCGTCGTGATACAGATTTTGATAATCGTATTTGTTTGCCGGCATTCGGCTTTCCGTTACATCTACATGGAATTTATAATGGGTATTTTCCTTGTAAATATTACAGCCAATCAAGCCATTGCCCATAATCGCACCGGCGTAATAATCGGGCGGTATGCTATCCCACAGCAAATCATGTTGTTTCAAAAAAGCAGACCAATCAATCGTTTGCGGCGTTACTTTTTTTTTGTGTTGCCCATTTTTTTATAGCGCAACAAAGCCTCCAAAAAATAGTAATCCGCATAAACTAATGGCGCATTGATTTCCGTCTTGTGCGGAACACTCCCAACACTGTGCATAAGCAGGAAATCCGCATTCTCGCCAAGTTTCGCACGATAAGCAGGGGAGGCCAAACTCTGCAACATTTTTACCGCATAATCCAAATATTTAGGATTATTCGACAATTCAGCCAATTCAAACAATGCGGAACAAACAATCGCTCCTGCGGACACATCACGGTCTTTCTCCTTGTAGGTTACCGCATACGACTTCACATCCGGCGTATAGCCCTCCTGCCCTACGTTGAAATCCCACAAAGGCACCAAATCCTCCGGCAGACGTTTCAAGTACCAATCTGCTGCTTTGACCGCCGCATCTAAGAATTTTCGGTCTTTGGTTTCACGGTAAGTCGTTGTAAAACCATAGATTGCCCAAGCCTGTCCACGTGCCCATGTCGAGTTGTCGCTATAACCCTGCGCCGTTACTTTATGCAAAACATTACCGCTTGCCGTATCATAATTTAATACATGATAGGTGCTGAAATCATCTCTGAAATGATTCTGTAATGTAGTATTGGCGTGCGTTACCGCAATATCATAATATCGCTTATCACCTGTTATTTTCGATACATAAAACAACATTTCCAAGTTCATCATATTGTCGATGATAACGGGATAAGACCAACGTGTTACGCCGTCCCAAGCCCTGCCGCCATTCCACGATTTAATGCTCTGCGTTCGTTTATCGAAACGTGAAATCAGCGAATTGGCGCTTTCTTCCAAGATTTTATCGTAATCGGTTTTAGGCGCCAAACGTTGCGCATTGCCGTAACTGCAATACATCATGAACCCCAAGTCGTGCGTGCCTTTGTGTGTTTTCAACGGTTCCAAAGAAGCCGTCCATTGTTCTGCAGCATCTTTCCACTTTTTATCATTCGTCAATTCGTAGAGATACCAAAGCGTTCCGGGGAAAAATCCAGATGTCCAATCATACATGTTTGTAACGTTAAGCGTATCGCCTTTCATGGTACGTGGATAATTTTTTCCGGTTGGAGCACCTAATGAGTTCAACATTAAATTGGTTTGCGCCACAGCAAATTTCACATTGTTATCGATAAATTCCGCTTTATTTTGCGATGTATTTTGAGCAATTACAAATATCGGTAATAAAATGCTTATCAAAAAAAGTTTCAATTTCATGATTTAATTATTTTTTTATTGTGCAAAGATACAAAAAAATTGAGAATTGAGAATGAAAAATTGAGATTTTTTTTGTATCTTTGCAAAATAGAATAATCTAATATTAACCATTATGAAATCCCCCCTCCTAATCACCACCTTGCTATGCCTCGCATTACAATCCCCCGCACAACCACTGACGTCCTACGTGCGCCCATTAGTCGGCACATCGGGCTTCGGAAACACCTATCCGGGCTCGCAAATATACAAGGACGCGATAAAGCGTGGGATTACATTGCTCAAACGACGAATATCAACCTGAAAGAGATTTTGATTGAGATTGCCGAAACAAGAGGCGAGTGACGCCATGACCCTTATAAACGCCGACTGCCTGGAGTATATGAAAAGGATCGATTCCGAAAGCATCGACATGATTTATATGGATCCTCCTTTTTTTACGCAACGATCACACGCCCTTACGGCAAGAAACAGTGCCAAGAGCTATTCATTCGATGACAGTTGGGAATCGCTTGAACAGTATCTTTCTTTTTTGAATGACAGGCTCAAGGAGTGTCGAAGGATTTTAAAAAAGACGGGGAGTATATTTTTTCATTGCGACAAACATGCTTCGCATTATTCACGAGGATTGCTGGATGATGTTTTTGGCCCGACCTGTTTTGTGAACGAAATCATCTGGAGTTATAAACGATGGTCCAATTCAAGAAAAGGATTGCAGAACAGCCATCAGAATATTTTCTTTTACGGCAAATCGGATTCCTTCAAATACAACACCCTTTACGATGACTATTCCGTAACAACAAATGTGGATCAGATATTGCAGGAAAGGGCGCGTGACAATAATGGAAAATCGAGCTATAAGCGCAATGAAAAAGGAGAGTCTGTAATAGGAGGACCCAAGAAAGGCGTTCCGTTGGGCGATGTCTGGCATATACCTTATTTAAATCCCAAAGCGAAGGAGCGAACAGGGTATCCAACGCAGAAACCAGTTCTTTTGCTGGAGAGAATCATTGAGATATCCACAGATCAAAATGATGCTGTTCTCGACCCTTTTTGCGGCAGTGGAACCACGCTTGTCGCCGCAACGCTGCTGAATAGACGGTGCATCGGAGTGGATAAATCGCCTGATGCGATAACTATTGCGAAGAGGCGACTGAAAAATCCATTTAAGACGTCATCCGCCTTGCTTGAAAACGGTGCGGATGATTATGTGAATAAAACTGAATTTGAACTTTGCATTTTAAAACAGTTGAATGCCGTTCCTGTTCAACGAAACGGGGGAATTGATGGATTTTTAAAGGAGGGGGTTGATGGAAAACCCGTGCCGATCAAAATCCAAACAAGTGGGGAAACGATCTTGGAGGCAAGGCAAAAACTTGTCAAAGCCGCCAAAATGCGTGGCTGTCGCCATATGATTTTGGTTAAAACGGAAAATGACGCCAATTTGTTTAATAATGAATTGGAGAATGGAAATGGGAATATTTTAATTGTCGATGCTCTCAGTTTTTCAGTTTTATCGTGGATGCGAGAGCGAGTGGGCGCCGGGAATTAAGTCATTGCCCTTATTTGAGGAACCAGACGATGCTGGAACGATTTTTCAAACTGAGGAATCACAAGACGACCGTTGGCGCCGAAGCGATGGCCGGGCTGTTGACCTTCCTGACCGCCGTCTACATCCTGGCGGTCAACCCCATGATCCTGTCCAGCGCCGGCATGCCCCAGGACGCGCTGTTCACCGCCACCGCCCTGGCGATCATCGTCGGCACGCTGTTTATGGGGCTGTTCGCCAACATGCCCTTCATCCTCGCCCCCGGCATGGGCATCAACGTCTTTTTCGCCTACGCCATCGTCGCGGGAAAAGGCTATAGCTGGCAGGAGGCCCTGACGGCGGTGCTGCTGGCCGGCATCCTCTTCTTCGCCTCCGGGGCGCTGGGCCTCCGGAACCTCCTGTTCCGGGGCTTTCCGGAACCGCTCAAGCACTCCATGACCATCTCCCTCGGCTTGATGATCGCCACTATCGGCCTCAAAAACGCCGGCGTCCTGGTGATGAACCAGGGCTTCGTCAGTTTGGGCGCAGTCACTCACGGCGCGCCGCTCCTGGCCCTCCTGGGCGTGGTCATCACCGGCATCTTCCTGGCCATGGGCATCCGCGTCGCCATCCTGGCCGGCATCATCGCCACCACCATCCTGGGCGTGTTCATGGGCGTGACCGACGCCTCCGGACTGT
>QMCD01007512.1_pt1 | contig 12329 bp, 9 predicted proteins | sample 1821841 | NCBI WGS metagenome assembly QMCD01 (sample SAMN01991225, study PRJNA193472) | Termite gut metagenome, whole genome shotgun sequencing project. | isolation source: worker | host: Macrotermes natalensis | reverse complement strand
GATGCCCAAAACCTTGGCCACGGCAGTCTGGTTGATTCCAAAACGCCCCTTCAGTTCGCGCAAGATGCCTGCAAGCTCTTTGTTTTCGAAGTATTTCAAAAAATCCCCAATGCCATTCAGATTTCCGTAGCGTTTTCTCGAAAAATATGGATGAAATTGGAAATTTCTTGAAATATCTTGAAAACAAAGAACTTGCAGGAATCTTGCACGAACTGAAGGGGCGTTTTGGGATCAACCAGACTGCCGTGGCCAAGGTTTTGGGCATCTCGATTCAGGCTTTGACCGACGCAAAAAGCGGCAGACGCACCTTTACCCCCCTCATGGCCGAGAAGCTGCTTGAGTATTACCGGCACGAGCCATGGGCTGGTTGGTTGGCGGGTGAGTTGAAAGATTTGGTCGCCCCTGTGGAACAGCCGATTGTCCCGCCGCCCGATCCCAAAATTGTAGTGCCGGTCGACTCCGTCGTCCATCTGCCGGGTTCGGAGACGCATCGCATTCCGTTGCTGCGGACGCCGATTCTCGGTGACTTCACTGCGATCGAAGACCGCTGCGAACGTTATGTGGAATTGCCGGAGTGGGCAATCCCGCTGATCCCCCCCAACTCCAGCCCCTATATCCTCGAAGTCGCGGCGGACGACTATGCCGGCCGTCTGCGGATGGGCGATCATGTTTTAGTGGTGCAAAGAGCGGCTCCAGTCAGGGAGGTAATGATTGTTGAGCATGCCGAAAGTTTGAAATTGGCGCGGAACGCGGCGTTCGTCGCCGACAAAACAGGTGGACGTGAGGAATGGTTCGCCATGGACTCGGGGTTGCCGTTGCACAGTGCGAAGCCGGTAGCCGCAATCCTGGGGGCGGTTATGGCGCGGCTGTGACGGCTATCCCGCCACAACCGTTTGCGGAGCGCTAATGCTCCCTTCATATACTTATAACGCGGAAAACGAGCTTTTTTTCCTGCGATTGGGATCTTGGAGACACAGGTGGCGAAGAAAAGCGTGGGCAGGTGCACTGCGCCCAAAAAAATCCTTGATGCCTTCCTGGAATACATGGAGCAAGGCCAAGAATCCTCTGACGCGGGGCTCTACGGAGAATTGTTCGAGTTGCTCTCTTCCACTTGGCTCAAACCTGCGGCACACTCCGCTCCAAACTCCTTCTCGACGTGCCCCGTCGACGCTCTCGAAAAAATCGCCTCGTATCAAATCCGACTTGTTGATGACACCCTTAAGCAACAATTTGATCTGCACAAGGGGCTGAATGACAAACGGGTGGTTGTTCTCAACATCACTCCGGATGTCTTCGAATACCCTTGCGCCACCCTCCCATCTACTGTTCTCTCAGCGGAACCGGAGCTGAGAATCCCCGTGGTGCTGGGGATACTCCCGCCGATTGATGCCGTTGAAGTTGAGTTGCTCCGGAACGAAAAGGTGATTGCGCAAGTTTCAGATCGCGGAGCAGATACCCCCTCGCCCCAGACGTTGCTTTCACTGCGCGGCCCCATGCCGCTGCCACACTATTGGAACGCATACGCCGAGTATTTGAGAAATCGTCCGCGAACCAGCCATTCCGAACCGGTCACTCCCGGCCAGTATCGCGAACTTCTTGAATCCCGACAGCGGGTGCGTGACCGGCGCTTGCAGTGCCTTCGCGAATACACCGGCGTCCGCCGGGTCAAGGCGCGCGACGACGACGTGCTGGCGGATTGCCAGGCGATTTTCTTCCGGTTCGTTGAAATGATGCTGCATGACGCGGGAAAAGGCATCGCCGCCCTCGCCGCCGATCCCATGGTCCTCGATCACCCTGATATGACGGGGTTGCGAAAATGCATTCTCAATGCCTGCGACCAGGTCATCGTGGATGAAATCGTTGCCTTTGACTTCAACGCCGCCCCCGTTGCCGATAGTTCCGAAGGTGACGCTCTTCCATTGAGGCGAAACGGACGTTGCGGAACAGCGCTTTTCTTCATGATGAAAACAGGAGAACGTGTCCACCGCGATGACAAGGTATGGCATAGGAAACATGCTGACGCGGATACGGCGCTCACGGCTCTCAAGCGCCATTCATGGGAACAGCAAACACCACTGACGCCTGATGAGCGTTCGCAGTATTCTTTTTCAGCGCCAAGAATTTCACGGGAATACCTTGCATGGCCCTCGCTCCTGGACATCGCGGCGATACCGCCCATCAACGGCCTCATGGAAAAGCGCCGGGGAGCGTTGGTGGATATTGATAAGCAACGCCTCGAACAACGCATGCGACGCTATTTCGATACCGCAGTTTCATGGACAGACATTCAAGCGATGGGAACGGGCTTGAGCGAGCAGCAGAGCCGCTTTGAACCCAAGGCAGTGCGCGATGCGGCGCTGGCTGCCGGCGTCGTCTTCAATGAGAATGCCGTCCGCCCATATGCCGCCAAGCCATTCGACGACCGGTGGTGCTACCATAGCACGACGAAATTCCTGTGGAGCGATCCCAAACCAAACTTCGCCGCCTTGTGCGAATCTGACAACAGTTTTTTTGTGACACGAGCCGGCAAGGTAGTGAATGACGAGGGCGTGCCGTTTTTCTTCACACCCTTTCTCGGAGACAGCGATCTGCTCCGCGGTCATTCTTACTATTTTCCGTCATGGTATCTGCGGGACAACGGCAATCGCGCTCCAAACATCTCCGGGAAAATCCAGGAATACCTGTCCGCATTGGGTATTCCGAGCGCCCCGCTCGAAATAAGCCGTCAGGTGTGGAATCATGTGTTGGCAATGGCGTTCGCGCCCGCCTATCTGCGCGATAACGCCGCAGGCATACGTCGAGACTGGCCGCGCATTCCGTTCCCGACCGCGCCGGGCGGCGACAGAGCATCCATAACGAAAACCAGAACCGCATTTCTGGACTCATGCCGGCTCGGGAGTATGGTTGCGGATCTCCTGAATCCGCTCGTGGGAGTAAACGGTGTGACGCAGGGAACAATTCGCCCCGAGCTTGAGAGTATGGGAGTGCTATGGGATACGGAAAAAGGCGCTCCCGTTGCCGCTGACGAATCCGCCGTCATCCCCATCACCAAGGAATGGGGAAAGTGGAGTAAGGATAAGTCGGTTCTCCTGTCGCATGGCGGGCAATGGTCGCGGGGCTTCACTTTGGACGAGCGCCAGCGTTTGGAAAAGGGGGCCTTGGCGGTCGGAGTGCGGCCGGCGGCGCTCTACTCCTGTCTCGGGGAAGAGTTCTACGAGCTTTATCTCAACGACACCACCTCGATCCGGAACGTTCCGATTAAGGTCTATCACTACATCATTGGCGGGTACCCGGTCCTGAAGAAGTGGTTGAGCTACCGTGAGACTTCGATTCTTGGGCGACTGCTTACCGTTGGCGAGATGCGGATTTTCACGGAAATGGTTCGGCGGATTGCCGCGCTGTTGCTGCTTGAGCCACGGCTGAACCACAATTATGCGGTTATTCGCGACACGCAGATGCCCTTTTCCAACCAGTAAAAGCGCCTGATTTGAGGCATGAAAATACCACTCTTTGCAGCTTATTAAAATACAATTTCACTCGATTCTCAAAACAAAACCTTGGTAGCATTGCCGACCGGAAAGGTTACGGAAGTTCGGTTTTGAGAACCTGCATCGCAATTCCTTAACATGCAATACATTGCAGAATATCACTCATGCCATTGCCCACCACTTGAATGTTCCGTATAGGCGCTTCAACAGGCAGTTTCTTGCCTATCACCTCGCTTTTGTCAGATTTGACAGTTCTTGCAGAGGCATAGCGGATGATTGCCTGAATCATGCAGCCTAATATACATTAAGCAAGACGTCATTCAAAGCGTGCATTGCAATTTATCAAGATAATATATTGACGAAATATTAAACGTGAATAAAATATCAGAAATCATACATACCGTTCCTTTATTATGCTGCCACAAGGTTATTCGGCTTCTCCTGAATGGACCCTTATCTAGTCGCTATGCGATAAAAGGAGTGTTCCCATGCCTGATCCCTTTGTTACCAGCATTTTGAATGCTCCCTATCTGGAGATGCGTTCCGGGAAGAACGGGAAAAGTGACTCTGCGTCAAGCGAGGAGTCTCTGCTCGCGAAACGAAAGAGGAAAATCCTTGAAATGATCGCGTACTATCAAAAACGCTACAACCTTCTGGATCTGGAAGGGCGCGAGGAGGGTTCTTTTGCCAGAAGACGTTTTTTCATGTGGCACTCCAACGCTCATGCCGACGGTGTCATCAGTGTGTTCGGGGGGCGCGGTAGCGGCAAAACCACGCTTCTACTCAATGTTTGCGCCGCCCTGTTTTATAAGAACAACAGACACATTGTTTTGCCGCCTATTTTGCCTGAGCGCTTTGGGCCTGGTGATACCCTCGCGGGTTGGGTGTTCACCTACTTGAAACTGTTTCTGGACGATAACAAGGGTCTCGGCGAAAAAAGAATCCGATGGCTAACGCAGTCGGGCGATGCGGATCCGGAGCGGCGGGAACCTCAGAGCGGCGAAGAATCCATTACGCTGTTGGAATATCTGGAGTATCTTCGTAGACAGGAGACGTTGTTCAGCCACCGTTTCGCTAGGGGACTCGCGGAACAGAATCTCTGGGCGGCGGAGTACAGTCAGGAGGCGTCCATTCTCCTTGATGCCGATGTCTCGTTTGTCCGGCACTGGGACAGATTCCTTGAAACACTTTTCAGATACAATGCCTTCGGCACCGGCACCGGTGAGGAAAACCGCCCTCTTCTCGTCATCATGATTGACGATGCGGACTTGAATCCTTCTGCGCTCCCCGGAGTCATTCATCAGCTGCGCCTGCTCGCGCACAGACATGTGCTTTTCCTGTTTTCCGCAGATCGTAAGACGCTTCACCAAGCCATGCAAGTTCGCGAACTCGACGGGTACGGCGATGACGGGGTTTCCGGCAATCAATGCCGCCAGTTCCTGATTCAGGAAAAGCAGATGGACTTCAATGAGCTGAACAGGCTTATCAATGTCCGTCTGCTCAAGGCGCTGCCGAAGCACAATATGCTGGATATTCCCAAATTCACGGAGAAGGAGCGCCTTGAATTCGTCCCGATCAAAAATTGGGATCAGAACGGCGACGTGCGATTCATTGATTTGCTGAACAAATTCAAGCGCCCGTATCCGTATTCCCATCCTTTCATGGAGACTCTGGCGCATTACTTCGATTTCGGAAAACGCATTTGTGCCGGTTGCTGCCCATGTCTTTGGGAAGAGAGAGACGCCCAGATCAAAGAGGAGTCGAGACCCTGCGGATACCGCAGGGAGAATGATTCACAGCCGGGAAAATGCGCGCACGTGAACCAAATAATTCCGGATGGAGCGAAGAGAGCGCCGATGAAGCCTGAGGGTTGCCGCAAGCGTTGCGTTCTACTACGTGATGGCGACAGCGATGAGGCAAAAGACATCATTATCCCGTCTCCGACAGTTGCGATTCTTCCCGACGCTGTCCGGGGAATGGAGCAGTTGTACTTCAAAATTGAGGCGCTGGCGCAGCAGCTTCCCGATGATGAAAATGTAAAAAAACATCGGGAATTGTTCACGGAGGCGGTAAAATCCATCATTACCGTAAGCATGGAGTATTACAGTGAGAGCATTTCAGTAAAACCTCGTGTTACTTTTTTGGAGTCTAAGCCATCCGACGACAGTGAACAAGAAAATAATAACGATGCAATAGCGCCTCCAGGCATTGTGGATATAGATCTCTCCAACATTGAATTCAAATGCGACAAACCCAGCGACAAAACCTTTCTTTCCGTCCGGCAAAACTCCGGCCTTGCTGCGTACGGGCTGCGGCTGGGCGGCAGATTGCAATGCTCCAAAGTCGGTCAAATCAAGGGAGCGGATACGTCTGAGCAAAAAAAAGACCTGTCCAATCAGCTTGCACAGGCCATTCTTTTCACAATGGACATGACTGACCGCCGGCAATTATTTACAAATGACACTACAGGTGGCCTTATCGAGCAGTTTCTTGAGCACAACCGTATCGCCGATACACTGGGTATCTGCGTGTACAAGAACCGCACGGACAACGTGGATGTCAACATTGACACCTCTGCCTGGATGACTCCGCGCTGGCCGAAAGCCATCGACGTCAACGTATTCTCCGAAGGATGGAATTTTTTGCGCGGGGCGGCAGCCCGACGCCCGGGAAACATGGAAAAAACTATTTCCAATGACTGGTTCTGGGACAGATATCTGCTGTTGGTATCCTGCATTCAAAGTGGCAGATGTCTCCCGAAGAGAGACATATTTGCTCCTGAAGGTGATCACGAATATTTTGATAACGCATTGAAAACAATCCGACGTGTCTATCGGAATTCGATTAAAGAGCGCCGAGAAAATTCGCTTGAACCAAGGAAACAGGCATTTATTACCTGGTTTAACAATTACCTTCCCTTCTTCGCGTCTGCGTTCCACTACGAGGCAGGGAAGGCGAAAAAATTACTGACGGAATGGTTCCAAATCAGATTGGACAATCTGAGCGCTGAAGATATTTCAGCAATTGTCGATTACTTGGAGAGTCCATCGCCGGAAAATGCGTTTGATCGGATGATTACGCAGGTGGGCAATTCAATGAATGCCTTCTTTTTACAGGCAGCAACAACTAAAGATAATTCAAAAACACTGTCGGACAGCAAACTTGAAGCATTTCTCAAAAAAGTTGAGGAAAATGCGGATCCAGACGATATGGACGAGTTTGAGAGTGCGCGCAGGAATTTCAGCGAGATAGTGGGGCGAATGAAACTACAGTCGAGAATTGACATGCTCGTTGGTGCTGTTGTCGGGGAAGAGTATCCGTTCAAACGGTTTTTCAGTATTTTTCAGGAGCAGGAGTCCCTTCAAATTATCATGGAACTTGACAGATTGTGCAAAAATTCTGAAGATGACCAACTCTTTTTTGAAATCCTGAATTGGGCGTCGAATCTCGAAGAAATTGAACTCGCTGTGAAATTTTTCAAGATTCTCCGCCATATTCGACAAACCGGCAAACAGCTCGAAAGAAGCAAAAGCATCACCGCATTCAAGCACGCGCGAAAAGTGCTCGCATATTTGCAAAACCGAATTTTAAACATTGTGCGAATCGACGAATCTCTGGATTTCCCGGCGGATTTCCAGTTTGAAGGTGGAACCGAGCTCCTCGGGCAGGCGTACAGACGTCACTGCATTTTTAATCCGCGCGGCGTCCACTTTCCAAGAAATCCATTTGTATGGCGATTATTATGAAGACGATGATGCAACCCGAAACCGCAATGCGTCAAGGGCAGGATATTCCGAAAGAGTTGTCAATAATTCTATCATGGCAAATATTGTTACATGGGACAAAGTATTCCTTGAATTTATCGAGCGATTTTCTGAAACTTTGAAAGAAATGAACTTCGAAATGAGTGTCGAATCTCGACACGGCAAAGCGGAAGGCAGGAGAAGTTTTGTGAAAATGGGAATGTTTCTGCAAGACGCCTCGCTTTTGGGAGAAGCCATAACGCTCCTTGTCTCTTGTTGTTATGGAAAGCGGCGTTCGGGGGAATAACCCATGGACTTCCGTCTTCGCGTCCTTTCACTTTTCTACGGGGATGAGAACATTTTCGCTTTTGCGGATCCCGTTGCCGCCGACGCTGCCAGAGGGGGTGACTGGCTCGCCCCATTCTGCCTCAACGAAATCGTTGCCAAACTCAGACTCCAGAGGGAGCCCCTGCCGAGACACCGAGGAGCCCGCGATTTAGTGAAGTACTTTCTGTGCGGTGGCGTTCCGGAATCCGAATCGGCGTCTCCGGCCTTGCCGCATGCCCCGCGCGACACCGCAGCCCTTGCCGAATTTGGCGCACTGTTCCACTTGGCGCACGCAAACTATCATGTCAGTGAGGACGGTAGACTCCACTGGTGCGGCACCTGGAACGATCGGCGTCTCATCAGAGACGTTTTCCCCATGGAACTACTGCATGCAGTTCGTGTCTCGCAGGAGCAGATGCCGGGGCTTCCCAGGAAACCCGTAGAAACGGTCAACGGCGATGATCCCGCGTTTCAGATAGCGCTTGAGGGCGGACTGAGCGACAATCACATCCATATGGCCGCCGCCATTCCGTTCTGGGAATTGTTGTCTCTTGCTCTCCGCGCGCTGCGCTTTCCCTCAAGTTGCCGTGACGCTTTCGGGCTTGGAGAAAATGGGCGGATTGCGGACAGGCGCCCGCAAAAGTCACAGTCGGAATCCTCCACCGGATCGGCGTCGGACGTCCGGAAGCTTTGGCTGGGGCATGGAAGCGAAGCATTGCAGGAGCGGATGGCCGCCGCCCGAATGCAAGATGTCCTTCTGACGCTTAAGGCACTCATGATCGCTCTGCACGATTTCAGGGAAAATTCGGAACAACATGCAACATTCAGAGATTTTCTTCAATTACGCCTAAAGGTGGAGAGCACCGGGATGAAATCGGATTGCCAAAGTGACAAACACTTCCTTGTCCGCCGCGCCTCCCTGCTTTGGTGCGCCTTGTTCCCTTCCCCGATCACGAATCACAATGAGAACGCTCTATGGAGAGAGTTCCGCAATTTCGCCCTGACGCCCCCGCAGGACACCTCCAAAGGGGAGTCACCTGCGGCGCTGCGACTTTTGCTTGCCGGACAGAGCCCTTTCCCCGCGACTGACAGCCCTTCGCTGTCCAATGAGGTTCATGCCAATTTCCTCCGTCTCCACACGCATCCCCGTGATGATGATTTTTCTTTCTATTGGCTTCAGGCTGTACGGCTTATGTGCTGGCTATACCGTACAACGCGGCATGGAAAAGGTTTTTATGAGTTTGAAACGGCCTTTCCCGCTGTGGACTGCCTTCTTGAGGCCGCCGGTCTACAGAATTCCCGTCCTCCTCGTTCCGGACTGTTTCCCTCGCAACAGAACACGGATGCTATGCCGGATCCTCTGACTGAACGCACTTTGCTTGCTTTGTCTCAAACAGTCGGTTTGCGTCGCGTCGAGTTACGTTTTCCTGTGCGGATGCCTCAGCGGCGCGTTACGGATCGCTCCCGTGGGCACCGTGTTTCCACGGAATCGCTCCGGCGGGAGTTGAATGAATACAATGCCGCGGCCGCCCGTGTTCCGAGCATCGCGGCGCGGTTTGCCATTCACCTCCTCCGGAAAGTCGATGAACGCAGGCCGGAGCTGCAGCCGAAGTCGCTGCGCTCACGGCAATTCAAGCCGGGCTTCAGAGATATTTGGAAACGGGGCGAGTACATCGCCACGCTCCTGACAGAATACCCGGTGCAATCCGCCGCCATTCCCATCCATCCTGTATTGGACTCTTGGCCCTGTCCTATTGACGTTGCCAGCAATGAAGACACGTTGCCAAATTGGGTGTTCGCGGCAGTTTTTGCTGAAATTCGAGACAGGGTTTTTCGCTCGGGTCGGGTCATTTCCCGACCACTCAGCTTTCAGGCGCATGCAGGAGAGCATTTTCATACCCCATTGCACGGTCTGCGGCGGCTGTGGGAGACGCTGGAATTCATGAAGCCGCTTCAACGTATCGGCCATGCGCTCGCGTTGGACGCGCCGGAGATATGGCCGCAGGAATTGTACCGCCGAGAGTACTTTGACGATATTGTATGGGCAACGACACTCTTGACGGAACATGGACTATACCCTGAACTTGCGGCGTCGCTCGAAAGCAAATCACTGGATTTAGCACCCAAAATTGTAGGCGAGCATTCCTACCCCCTTACCCGGAATCTTCTCTGGCAGGCCTACCGTGCGCGTTTTTCACGGGAGGATTTGAGTCGGGTCGGTTTGCTGCGGAAAAATACCGCGAGCGGGTTTTACGAATATATAGGGGAAGTGTTTCCGCTTCAGAAAATGGCGGATCTGAAACACCAATTGTTGGCAAATACATTGGGAACTTGGGGCAAGAACGATATGGTTCGGATCTCGGTGGAGATGCAGGAAAAGCTGAAGCAGGCATATGTGGCGCTACGCCCCTCGCTTTTCATGATGATTCGAGACGAGAAAATAATCATTGAATGCTGCCCTTCGTCAAATCTTGCCATTGCCGATTACGAAAAATATGAGGATCATCCCGCATTCGAACTCATGCGGCAGAATTGTCTTTTCACCTTGAATTCTGATGATCCAGCCATTTTCCAGACGACGATTATAGAAGAACTTGCTTCGTTGTGGCGTGCCGCCCATGATCACGAAGAGTTGCACCGCATGGATCGCCGAATGGAATGGATGAGGAATCTCCTTGTGTTGGCCAAATCAATACATCTGTTGCACTGAATTACTGAATACCATGGATTTTCATGTAAAAAACTTCTTTTTCTAGGCGATATACTGGAGTCAGTTGATAATTCGGCTTTTATCATCGAGCATATTTATCATTATATGTTCATACAAAAGACGTTATGAAAATACAGCGTGTTCGAAAATGCCGAATTCTCTACTGAAATCGGTATACCAGTTTGACTTTCCTTGCATTGTATTGACACCAAAAAAAGGCTTCATCCCCGAAGAAACCGGATGAAGCCTTTTTTCCTTTCCCTCCATCGACAACGCCAATGTCGAAGGCTACGAACTGCTTCTGGATTATACCATTTTCAATTGAGAGCTTCCTTTATCCATTCAAACCCGCAGAGCGATTTCAAGCTTTGCGGGTTTTCGATTACATTCATCCATGCAGTCGATACAGCATCGCACATGAGGTCGACGTCGGGAAAGACACGGTTGCCCAGATGCTTCTGACGCATCTCGCGCCATACCAGTTCCGCTGGATTCAACTCAGGAGATTTCGGGGGAAGATGCAGAAGCGTCACATTGCCCGGGACGGGTAAGCCTCTGGAAGTATGCCACCCCGCCTGGTCGCACACAAGAACGGCCTGGACTTCCGGATGCAGTACGCGGGAGAAATCATCGAGATATACCCGCATGCTCTCCAAGTCCGCATAGGGAAGAAGAAGACCATGCGCCGCACCGCTTGACGGACAGACAGAACCGAAGAGATACGTCCACTCATAACCCATCGGACGCGGAGCAACGGCGCGCTTTCCGCTTTCGCTCCATATCCGTGTCAGCGTGCCCTTTTGCCCGAATCTGGCCTCGTCCTGAAACCAGACTTCGACTCTCGCCTTTTCCTGACCGGTTGTGACCCGGCTCAGGAAGACGGGGAGCGTCTTTTTTTGAACTCTTCCTGGAGGGCAGGGTCGCTGTCCGGGTGGACGGGACGAGGCATGAGCGAGGAAAAGCCAAGGCGGTGGAGGACGTAATAAATGCCTGATTCGCAGTACTCCACTCCGAATCTTTCCTTCACCCACTGCCGCACAGCCCAGCCTCTCCACACCTCTATCTTCATCTCCGGCGGAGGACCTTTGCGAATCGCCAAGGCAAGCTCTTCCTCCTGTTCGGGTGTCAGATGGGGTATTGCACCCTTGTACTTGTCGTAACGCAGTGAGGCTGTGCCATGAACATTGAATGCAGCCACCCACTCCCGAATTGTTCTCTCACTGACCCCGACCACATCCGCAGCCTCCTGCGCAGTACGTCCAAGCGAGATTTGTCGCAGTGCGATAATGCGCCGCTCCACTCTAGCGTCTTTTCTGCGCTCAGCCAGAGATGCGAGAGCTGATGAATCCAACGCATGCTGCAGAACAAGACGCTTCGACATGGGGAACCCTCCGGAAAAGGATAAAGCCATTATCAACTTTCACCGGAAAAGTTCAATTCAAATCGGTATTAGTCGAACCGTGACAGGCGACAGAAGATGATGACAATGACCAAGGTGGAGAAATGACGTGGATATTGTTAATCCTGTTGCAATGAAAACACAATATCGTCACCTTGATCAAGTACATTTGTTTCAATGATTGTTTGAAATCTGACACCAAACGATTTTTGTGTTCCTGTTGCAAAGGCATACATCTGCTCTGATAAATCATGTATTATTGATTCCGTCATTTATAAAGTTATTTCAGTAATTTCAGCTTTGCGTGTTCAATGAAGCTCCTGAGCAAGCCTTTGTCTTTCTGCAGTGCCTCAAGTTCTTTGCCGACTTCCCGCCGCAGTTCGTCAAGTCCGGGAGCGGCATAGTTACACAGTCTGGCGTATTTCGTATGTGCCCAGACGTATTCGTCCGGATTCAGTTCCGGGGCATACGCCGGAAGGCGCTGTGTTACAATCCGGCGTTTTTTGGACAGCCAGTCGCGCACTTCCCGCGAATGGTCGTGTATCCGGCCCCGGTCCCAGCAAATGGTCATGGGACGACGAAGTTGACGGCGCAAATGGCTCAAAAAGGCAATCGTATCAGCCGCCTTTGCACCGGTGTTGTCAGGAAGCAGCATAAAGTAA
>QMCD01002964.1_pt1 | contig 12333 bp, 9 predicted proteins | sample 1821841 | NCBI WGS metagenome assembly QMCD01 (sample SAMN01991225, study PRJNA193472) | Termite gut metagenome, whole genome shotgun sequencing project. | isolation source: worker | host: Macrotermes natalensis | reverse complement strand
AAAGCAAAGAAGAATGCCGTCGTGCTGGCGCACTACTACACGCGCCCCGAAGTTCAGGATGTTGCCGATTTCGTCGGCGACTCGCTCGCGTTGTCACAAAAGGCTGCCGAGACCGATGCCGGCATAATACTTTTCGCCGGCGTTTACTTCATGGCCGAGACTGCAAAGGTGCTATCACCCGGCAAAAAGGTGCTCATCCCCGACCCTGCGGCAGGTTGCTCGCTGGCCGACTCGTGCCCCGCGGCCGATTTTGCGGAGTTCCGCGCCAATTACCCCGGCCATAAGGTCGTTGCCTACGTCAACACCTCCGTAGATGTGAAGGCGCTGACAGATATATGCTGCACCTCCTCCAATGCGATGAAGATAATAGAATCCCTGCCCCGCGATCAGAAATTGATATTCGCACCCGACAGGAACCTCGGCGACTACATAAAGCGCGTTACAGGCCGTGAAGATATCGTACTGTGGGACGGGGCGTGCCACGTGCATGAGAAATTCTCACTCGAAAAGATCATTGCACTCAAGGAATCCCACCCACACGCAAAGGTACTCGCCCACCCAGAATGCAAGAAGCCCATACTTATGTCGGCAGACTTCGTGGGCAGCACATCGGCGATAATAGACTTCGTGGCGCGCGACCGCGGCAACCAATACATAGTGGCCACAGAGTCTGGCATAATGCACGAAATGAGGCATAAATATCCCGACGTCGAGTTCATACCCGCCCCACCCATAGACTCCACGTGCGGATGCAACGACTGCGAATATATGAAACTCGTAACACTCGAGAAAATATACTCCGCACTCGCCTCCGAAACCCCCGAAATAACAATAGACGAAACAATACGCCGCGCCGCCGAACACTCCATCCGCGAAATGCTGTCATTATCATAAACCTGCTTACAGGAACATGATATGATGTCTTTATAATTTTTTCGTTCTTTCTTGTAAGAAAGAACCAAAGAACTTTCGGAAAAACTACGTTTTTCACGACTTACTTTGCAAGTTAATAAAGAGAGGGGAGCGGTGTAAGTTATTAAAGAGAGGTTGGCAACAAAGTCGCTCCCCTCTCTTTATTAACTTGTATAGAAAAACCATGAGATACGCAGTATCTCCAAGAGTTTTCTGGTTCTCTTTTGTAAAAGAGAACAAAAAATAATAGAACATAATAATATATTCCTATAAGTAAATTTGTTATAATGACAGGATTTGACGGGAAGGTAGATGAGTTGCGTGGTTTGCTTTCGGGTGGGCCTAAGAGGGTTGCGATAGTGTCGCACACTAATCCCGATGGTGATGCCGTGGGCTCTTCCATTGCGTTGGCGAGTGTGTTGGGTGGTTTGGGGCACAGTGCGGAGTGTTTGGTTCCGAACAGGTATCCCTATTTTTTGAGTTGGATGGACGGTATTTCGGATGTTGTGGTTTACAAGGAGGATACCGCGAGGGCCGAAAATATCGTTTCTGAGGCCGACCTTATCTTCTGCTTGGACTTTAATCGCATCGACCGTCTCGAATCCCTCAGTGAAGCTATAACGGCCAATGAAACGGCAAAGAAGATACTCATCGACCATCACCTCGATCCGCCTAAGGTTTTCGACTTGGAATTTTCGGATACGAAGTCATGCTCCACGGCTTATGTGGTGTATCGGGTTATCGAGAAGCTTGCGGGTTTGGATGCGATAAACAGGAGGGCTGCTGAGGGGCTTTATGTCGGTATTATGACCGATACGGGCAACTTTTCTTTCAGCACCCTGACCCCCGACCTGTTCAGGGCCGTGGCTACGCTTTTGGAGAAGGGTGTTAATGTTCCGGAGATCAATTCGGCTGTCTATAACTCATATACGGAGGGGCGCGTGAGGTTGCTCGGATTTGTGTTGATGAATAAGATGAAACTTATCCACAACAGCCAGGCGGCATATATATCACTCAAAGAAAACGAGTTGCGTAGGTTTGACTTCCAGATAGGCGACAGCGAGGGTTTTGTGAACTACCCTCTCTCTATTGCGGTTGTTAAGATGTCTGCGATGTTTCTCGAGACGCGCAAATTCATACGAATATCGCTGCGTTCGCGCGGGGGTGTCGATGTGAGTGAGTTTGCCGCGAAATATTTCGACGGCGGAGGACATAAAAATGCCGCGGGCGGAAAATCCTTTGAATCAATGGATAAAACAATAGAAAAATACGAAAAGGCAGTAGAGGAGTTTTTAAGGGAGGAGAAAAATTAGTTTACCGTGCAACATATCGGCCCCATTGTGCATCTATATAATAGAAACACCAATGCGGGGCGACATCCGATGACGACTAACGTTGCTTCTCATCCCAAATATCCAACTCGCCGTGTTCGGTTAATCTGAATATCCGTGCCAATTCCCCTGCTAACGGCGACACGAGCTCGATCACATCGGAGATCGAGCTTTCTTTTGTTTTATCCCCTTTTATTCGATATAACATAACGGCATAGAGTGCCCTGAAAGCCAGTTCTATATCTGAAATCTCAACATTGCCTGTCAACTCCCTCAGGCGCGGAAGCTCAGGTTCGAGCTTCGCATACAGCTCTCTGTAACGTCCGCCCGCAGGCGCCCTCAACAACTCCTCGTGAAGCCTTTGAAGGTCGGCTATAAGGTGAAGCGTATGTTCGAGGTGCCCCGATGACTCCTTGCCCTCCTGCCGGAGCAGGTTGCCGATTTCCACATACCACAACAACAACTGTCCCCCACCCTCGGGGTCATTGCCCGCTACAGGTGCCACCAACTTCGCATATATGGCCTCCGGACTGAACTGCATGGCACGCAGCAAATCCTCCAACTGCCACAAATACAATATATACTCGGCTACATTACCAGCCCTCTTCTCCCTCGCTATATACATAACATCCCTCCTATCTTTCCGACAAAGATACTGAAATACGTGGATTATTGTATTGAATATTTTTTGTTCTCTTTTGCAAAAGAGAACCAGAAAACTCTTTTGGAAACTACGTTTCCCTGCCATTTTTGCACAATTAAAAAAAGAGGTGGCTACGAATTTATTCGAAAGCCACCTCTTTTTTTAATTGAACAGAATAGTAGTGAGATACGAAGTATCTCCGAAAGTTCTTTGGTTCTTTCTTACAAGAAAGAACTAATATATTTAACATAATATCCGTGCATATTTCAGCATTTTCGTCAGAATGACAGGAGGGATTTTACGGGGGCGATTGTTTGGTAATACCAACGAATACAAACCAAAAGCCTCTTTGTCGCCCAGCGTCGCAACCCCCGAGCGTTACGTGCAGGCAACCCTACAAGACGCTCCAAGGGCGCCTTGTCAATGGGGGATCCCTTAAGCCAGAGTTGCCGCCGCTCCAAATCCCGAATTTTGTCATGAATGATTATGCTGGCGATGTGAATCCAGAAAAAAGCAAAGAATGGAGAGGCGGAAGCAGAGGCTGTCGCCGCCGTATTCCTTTTCTATCTCTATCTCTATGAGGTCGTTTTCGGTTGCCGGGAGCTTTGACTTTTTGCGGAATGCAATAAGGTTCTGCGGGCCACCCTCCGCGAGCAGGAGCGGTGCGCCGAACAGGAACCCGCGGGCTTCGGGCACGGCGACATTGGGTGTGGTTATCTGTCCGGCAATCTCGCGTATTAGTGCACCGAATGTATCGGCATCGCCGAGCAGTGGAAGTACATCTATGAAGTTGACCCATTTCTTGGGGAAGTCGGCATAGAACTTTATCCGCTGCCGTATTGTGTCGAGTGTATTCATTCGTGCCTTATGATGTGTGCGCCGAGGGCGTTCAGGCGGTGTTCGATGTTCTGGTATCCGCGGTCTATCTGTTCGACGTTCTGTATGATGCTTTTGCCTTCGGCACTCATGGCGGCGATGAGGAGGGCTACTCCGGCGCGTATGTCGGGCGAACTCATCATCGTGCCGCGTAGGCGCCGTTCGTGGTTGTGGCCTATGACCGTGGCGCGGTGGGGGTCGCAGAGGATTATCTGCGCGCCCATGTCGATGAGCTTATCGACGAAGAAGAGGCGGCTTTCGAACATCTTCTGGTGTATCAGCACCGACCCTTTGGCCTGTGTCGCCACAACGAGGAATACCGACAGCAGGTCGGGGGTGAGTCCTGGCCACGGGGCGTCGGCTATTGTCATTATGGAGCCGTCCATGAAGCTATCTATCTCGTAATGGTCCTGCTGCGGAATGTATATGTCGTCGCCGCGCTGTTCGAACCTGATGCCCATACGTGCGAACTGCGCCGGTATTATGCCGAGGTCGTTGTATGATACATTCTTGATAGTCAGCTCCGAGCAGGTCATTGCGGCCATACCGATGAAACTGCCCACCTCGATCATGTCGGGCAGCATTGTGTGGGTGGTGCCGCCGAGGCTTTCGACCCCCTCGATGACGAGCAGGTTGGAACCTATGCCGCTGATATTGGCGCCCATGCGGACAAGCATTTTGCATAGCTGTTGCAAGTAAGGCTCGCAGGCGGCATTGTATATCGTGGTAGTGCCTTTGGCCATCACCGCTGCCATGACTATATTTGCCGTGCCGGTCACGGATGCCTCGTCGAGGAGCATGTACGTGCCGCGCAACTCGTCGGCACGGACGGCGAAGAAGTTGTCACCGAGGTCGTAGTCGAATGTCGCACCAAGCTTCTGAAAACCTATGAAATGGGTGTCCAGCCTGCGGCGCCCTATCTTGTCGCCCCCAGGCTTGGGCAGGTAGGCTATCCCGAACCGCGCCAGCAACGGGCCTACTATCATCACCGAGCCGCGCAGTTTCGCGCCGCGCTTGCGGTAGTCGTCCGAGGTGAGGTATTCGAGGTCGATATCTGCGGCGCGGAACGAATAACTTTCATGCCCTACCCTTTCGACCTCTACCCCCATTTTGCCCAACAGTTCGATTAGCTGCATCACATCGACTATCTCCGGAACGTTGTGGAGTGTTACCTTTTCGGGTGTCAGCAATGTGGCGCAAATTATCTGAAGGGCCTCGTTCTTAGCCCCCTGTGGTACTATCTCGCCGCTTAGAGGCCGGCCGCCGTGAACTTCAAAGAAAGCCATATTTAATGTTAGTTCGGGATAAGAAAATATCTTATTCCATTGTTATGTAATTTATTACTATTATTTTTCTTATCCTGAACTAACATTAGCGGCTTTCCAAAAGCCGCCAAGGTGTTCGACCACCCCTCCCACTGCCCTCCCCTAATCGTAGGGGAGGGCCTTGTCGCGGCCAAGGCCGCTCCTAAGAGGATGTGAATCCGGTATTACGCTGTGCTTATCACGGATTCACGTTATTTTAGGGTCTGTTTAAACTTTATCGATTACAGAAACAGAGTATAAAGATACGAAATCTTATTGATATTTTCGGTGATACCCTTGTTTACACAAAATTTATCTACCTTTGCGTTAGACAGCAAAGATAATTCTATGACAATCCATTACACTTCATCCCGTTAGAGATGAATCGTTTGGTAGAATATAGAATACTCCGGCACCCATGCATCCCGTAGGGATGCGACCAACTAAGGCTGTTTTGGACGCATACCTACGGCATGCGGAAATAGTGGGTAATATTAAATTTCTACCAAGCGCCCCATACCTGACGGCATGGGATAGAATTTCTTTTTTATATAATCTGATATTATAGTTTAAACTGATAATTCGCATGAATTATCTCCCGTAAGTTGTGATACTACCAAACCATGTTGGAAGTTTAGTATACTCTATCTCACGACCATCTTCTCCGATTGTGTTAACTGTTCCGCATTTTTGACATCGATCAGATGTTCTTGTGGAACCAATACCTGTCCCGATATCAGTATTCACTAAATGTGGTGTAATTTCTTTACATTGTTCGCAGTAACGATAAACCTCGGCCATAGTTTTTAATTATTATATTTTGTGTAAATATAAATATAGTTTATCGTAAAACAGAATGTGTTTTGCGATATGGAAAAAACTTCCCATAAAATTCTTAACTTTGTAGGTTGATATATATGTCCGCATAGTCAGATGAAAGAGAAGATCGAACGATTGTTGAAGCATGTCGAGGAGTTTGTGCCCAAGACGGCTGCCGAAGTGGAGGAGTTCCGCGTGAAGATACTTGGCCGCAAGGGTGTGCTGAACGACATTATGGAGGAGTTCAAGGCCGTGGCGCCCGAATTGAAGCGTGAGCTCGGCCAAAGTATTAACATGTTGAAGAACAGGGCGCAGGAGCGTGTTAACGAGTTGAAGGAGTCGTTGGAACACAATTCGGTGCGCTCATCGGCAGCCATTGACGATATGACGCGCCCGGGGAGTGCCGAACCCATAGGTTCGAGGCACCCCATTTCGTTGGTGCGCAACGAAATATGCGGAATATTCGAGCGGTTGGGCTTCGTCGTGGCCGACGGGCCTGAAATAGAGGACGATTGGCACGTCTTCTCGGCACTCAACTTCCCGCCGGAGCATCCCGCACGCGACATGCAGGATACGTTCTTTATCGAGAAGAACCCAGATATACTCCTCCGCACCCACACGAGCTCGATACAGGTGAGGGTCATGGAGACCCAAAAGCCGCCGATAAGGGTGATATGCCCCGGCAGGGTATTCCGCAACGAGGCCATATCGTACCGCGCGCACTGTATTTTCCACCAGATAGAGGGGCTTTACATCGACGAGAACGTCTCGTTCGCCGACATGAAGCAGGCGTTGCTCTACTTCGTGCATGAGTTTTACGGTGCCGACAGGGAGATAAGGTTGCGGCCATCCTACTTCCCCTTTACCGAGCCGTCGGCCGAGATGGATATATCGTGCAACCTGTGCGGCGGCAAGGGGTGTCCGGTCTGCAAGCATACCGGTTGGTTAGAGATAATGGGGTGCGGCATGGTCGACCCCAACGTTCTGGAAGCATGCGGTATAGACAGTACAAAATACAGCGGTTTCGCATTCGGCATGGGTGTGGAGCGCACGGCGATGCTCAAGTATGGCGTCCGCGACCTGAGGCTCTATTTTGAGAACGATGTAAGGTTTTTGCGGCAGTTCGAGTCGGCTTAACTCAATTACGAACCGAAGTCGGCTTTAGCCGGCTGAGCTCATCGAGTGAGCAGGGCATGTCGACGAAGTCGGTGCCCGATAAGTGAGCTAAATAATTACGCATTTAACTATGAGGTGGTTTGTCAATATGTTCGTGCTGCTTGCGTGCGTGTCGTGCGGGGGTGCCGGACGTATGCGGTCGTCCGAACAGCCGACGGCGCCTGATGGCCGCAATGCGGCTTACTACTACCACTCCGAAGGCATTAAATCGTACTCCATCCACAACGACAACGGTGGTGCGATAGATTACCTCAAGAGGGCAATAGAGGCCGATTCGGCCTATTCTGCGGCATATTACGAGTTGGCGGGGATCTACCTCGAGGGAGAAGAGCCGCAGCGTGCGCTCGAATACAGCGAGGCGGCCAACCGTTTGGACTCCGCAAATCTCAGCTACAAGAGCCAGTTGGCGCGCGCATTGGTAGTTACGGGCCACTACGACAAGGCGATGGAGATGTACGGAGTACTGATGCGCGAAGATTCGCACAATGCGTTGAATTACAGTATGCTTGCCGCCCTGTATGAATATAAGGGGCAACCTTTCACGGCGATATCGATACTCGATTCTGCGGAGTACAAGTTGGGCAGGATAGATGCAGTAAGCAACTACAAAAGGCAGTTGCTGATAGGTGCGCGCCTCTACGACAAGGCCATAGAGGAGAGCAGGGCGCTGATTGCCGACTACCCGTACGACGACCGTAATTACCTCGTTTTGGCCGAACTCTATTCGGTGATGGGCAAGGATTCGCTGGCCTTGGAGAACTACAAGGAGGCACTTCGTATAGATTCGACCAACATAGAGACATTGCAGTCGGCAGGGGAGTTCTACCGCATGCGAGGCAAAGACCGCAGCTACCTTGCCATGGTGAAGCGCATGTTCGAATCGGATGCCATGCCTGTGGCGAAAAAGGTGTCGATGTTCACTGAGATCACGGCGAGCATAGATTTTTACGGGAAAAATTTCTTTGCTATAAACAGTCTCGCATCCACACTGTTGGTAAAGTACCCTAACGACTACTCCGTTTTAGACCTCTATGCTGTCCACCTAATACATTCGGGCGAACTGAATGCGGCTTTGGAGCTTTACAAATCATATCTGTATGCCAACCCTACCGTTCCCGACCCCTATTTCGCGGTGATGGATATAGAGGCCTATTTTCAGCGTCCCGATTCGGTGGCCAAATACTCCGATATCGCCCTGTCGCACTTCCCTGACAATACCGACCTCTACCTGCGCCGCGGGTTTGCCCTCGACAATATGAACAAGGAGAAGGAGGCGCTTAAAGTTTACAGACAGGCATACCGCCATGCCGACAGCGACTCACTGCGCAGCACTATTACGGGCATCATAGGCGATATGTACTACCGGCAGGGCAGTCATGCAAAGAGTTTCAGGCAGTATGAGAAGGCCCTGAAGTTATATCCCGACAATGCCGCCGCACTCAACAATTACGCCTACTTCATCAGCGAGGATGGGCGCGAATATGAAAAGGCACTTGCAATGAGTGCTAAAGCGAACGAAATAGAGCCCGGCAATGCCACCTATCTCGACACTCAAGCGTGGATACTCTACAAGTTGGGGCGTTATGCGGAGGCCAAAAAGATAATGCTACAAGCCATTTCGCTGGACAGGAGCGACAGTGCGGTACTGCTGCTCCACTATGGCGACATACTCTACGAACTCGGCGAATATTTTATGGCCAAGACATATTGGAGGCGCGCATTCGAGAAGGGTTACGACAGTGCAGAGGTGGAAAAACGATTAAAATGGCCGGAAAAATGAAAAGACAACTACTGAACTTCGCCCTTGCGGTGCTGTTGCTTTGCATGGCCTGCCCCGGTGCCGCCGCACAGAAACAGCCTACCGCACAGTCGCTTCAGGAGCAGGTATCGAGGCTCGAGAAGGAGATAGACCGCAATAAGGAACTCCGGCAAAAGAACCAGAAAGACCAGAAGGTCACGCAGAACGGCCTGAAGATGGTGCGTACACAGATAGAATCGCAGCGTAAGCTCGTGGCGTCGCTCAACGAGCAGGTAAAGCTCCTCGACGGCGAGATAAACACCCGCGGCAAGGATATAAAGGCCATGGAGCGCGATGTGGCAAGCATGAAGCAGGAGTACGCCAATATGATATATGCCGCCTACAAGAACCACAAGCTCAACAATTCGATAGCTTTCCTCTTCGACTCCGAAAACTTCAACGATGCCACGCAGCGCATAGATTACATGAGGCGCTACAACCTTATGCGCGCGGAGATGGTCGGGCGTATAGAGTCCGCCCTAAGCGACCTGAACCGTGAGGTAAAGGGTCTGGAAGGCGAAAAAACTAAACTCGAAAAGACGAAGGCAAGCCGCGACAGGGAGATCAAAACATTGAACGCTAACGAGGCCAAGTATAAGAAAGACAGCGAAAAGCTTGCCGCGGAGGAGAAGAAGATAGCCAACACCATAAAGCAGAAAGAGAAGGAGAAGAAAAACGCCCAGGACAAGCTGCAAAAGGTAATAGCCGATGAGGCTAAAAAGGCCGCCGCCGCAAAGCGCACGGCCGAAGACCGCAAACGTTTGCAGGCACTGTCGGGACAGTTCGACCAGAACAAAGGCAAATTTCCATATCCCGTGAGCGGGGGAGTGGTCATAGACCGCTACGGCAAGCATACACACCCCACCCAGAAGAACCTTACGGTCGATAACAAAGGCATAAACATAGCCGCCGAACGCAATGCTGAGGTGAGGTGTATCTTCGAAGGGACGGTTACACGTGTCATCTTTATCAACGGGCTCAACAACTGCGTGATGATACAGCACGGCGAGTACTTTACTGTTTACTCCAACCTCGCAAGCGTGCAGGTGAAGAACGGCGACAGGGTGACGGCAAATCAAGCCATAGGCCGCATACCCGACACCGCCGACAGCAACGACTACTTCCTCCACTTCGAAATATGGAAGAATACCGCCAACCTTAACCCCGAACAGTGGTTTTACAGATAGGTGCGTTGGCAATTACAGGCAGCATTTCAGCATATTAGACCTTTAAATAGCTTCGGCGGAAAAATCCAAACAAGCTCTAAAACACTCCGCATGGCAGTAGCATTTTACTCTCAGGACTGTGGCTTTATGCCGCCCGGGCGCAGGAAGATAGCGGCTTGGGTCAAAGATACTATCCAAGCCGAAGGGTACAAAACGGGCGATATCACATATATATTCTGCTCGCCCGAATACCACCTCGCAATGAATCGCCAATACCTTGGACACGACTATCAGACAGATGTCATAACGTTTGACTACAGTGATTTAACCGCGACAGGCATCGTGAGCGGCGATATATTCATCGACCCAGCGCAGGTTGCATGCCAGGCAGTGGAGTGGGGCACAGACCCCGACGAAGAGCTCTTCCGCGTGATGATACACGGAGTACTCCACCTCTGCGGGTACGGCGACAAAACACCCACCCAGCAAACCACGATGCGCACCAAAGAAAACACCCGCCTGATAGCCTACAAACAACTCCACAACACATTCAAAACCTAATTCATTACAGAGATGAGGTTTGAGTATGATGTTATAGTTGTGGGTGGTGGCCATGCAGGGTGTGAGGCTGCCGTTGCTGCTGCGCGGCTGGGGTCGCGTGTGCTGCTGGTTACTATGGACATGACTAAATTTGCAAATATGTCGTGCAACCCCGCTATTGGCGGTGTAGCTAAAGGGCAGATTGTAAGAGAAATAGATGCATTGGGCGGCATGACGGGTATTATCACCGACCTCTCTTCCGTACAGTTCAGAATGTTGAATAGGTCGAAGGGTGCGGCGATGTGGAGTCCGAGGGCGCAGTGCGATAAGGCGGCATTTTCGGCGCTGTGGCGCACTACAATTGAAGGTACGGATGGCCTGTATATATGGCAGGATGCCGTCACTGAGCTTATTACGGAGCCTGTGGGTGCCGGACTGTTATCGTCAGGCGATGATATTCGGCCGGTTGGCGATGAGGCTCGTTCGTCAGATGACGGCGTTACGGAGCCTGTTTATCGCGTTTGCGGGGTGAAGACCCGTATGGGCGTCGAGTTTATGGCACGGGCCGTGGTGCTGACCAACGGGACATTTCTCAATGGACTCATGCACGTTGGGCGCAGCAGTACCGAAGGGGGCAGGGCAGGCGATGAGGTGTCGCACGGGCTGACTGAAAGCCTTGAGAATCTGGGTTTTGTGTCGGGACGAATGAAGACCGGCACACCTGCGAGAATTGATGCCCGCACTCTCGATTTTGAGCAGTTCGAGCCGCAGGAGGGCGATGCCGAGCCGTCTAAATTCTCTTTCTTGCCGACTATCGAACCTGTTAAGGAGCAGTTGCCGTGCTTCCTTGTTCACACCAACGAGCAGGTGCATGATACGCTGAAGGAGGGGTTTGCCGACTCGCCGCTCTTCAATGGGACAATTCAGGGTGTCGGGCCGAGGTATTGCCCGAGCATCGAGGATAAGCTGCGCACCTTTGCCGACAAGACGTCGCACCAACTGTTCCTCGAACCGGAGGGTAGGGAGACCAACGAGTATTACCTGAATGGGTTTTCATCTTCGCTGCCTCTCGATGTTCAGGTGCGCGCACTTCAGCAGATAAAGGGTTTCGAGAATGTACAAATATATCGCCCGGGCTATGCCATCGAGTATGACTATTTCCCGCCGACACAGCTAAAGCATACGCTGGAAACCTTTTATGCTTACGACCCCCAGATACACATCATACTTCTTCTTCCACAGGAGCAGGAAGCCTATTGGAAACAACTTTGTACGGAGCATGACGTACGTGTGCCACATAAGATCGCTTATGGTGGAGAAACACGTTTTCACTCCGTTCGGAATGGACTTGACCTGATACATGCTGCCGGATTGGTAGGAGTGCATGATGGTGTACGGCCGTTCGTGTCAACCGAGGTTATTGCCCGTTGTTACGAAACAGCCGCAATGCATAAAACCGCAATTCCTGTAGTGGAGGTTGTCGAAACTGTTCGTCATCTTACGGCGGCAGGTAGCGAAACGGTAAACCGTAACGATTACCGGTTAGTGCAGACTCCACAAGTCTTTGATGTTTCTTTGCTCAAAAAAGCATATTCCCAGGATTATTCTCTTGTCTTCACAGATGATGCGTCGGTGGTAGAAGCAATGGGAGAGGTGCCAATTACTTTAGTAGAAGGAAACCGTGAGAATATAAAAATAACAACTCCGTTTGATCTGAAAATAGCTACTGGTTTGATCTGATGTTCGATCTGACAACGCGTGACATAAA
>QMCD01004225.1_pt1 | contig 12339 bp, 10 predicted proteins | sample 1821841 | NCBI WGS metagenome assembly QMCD01 (sample SAMN01991225, study PRJNA193472) | Termite gut metagenome, whole genome shotgun sequencing project. | isolation source: worker | host: Macrotermes natalensis | reverse complement strand
TCCTCAAAGCTTCTCAAACTGCTTTGCTTGTTTGATAAGTTAGACCAAAATTCGTTAATGGTTAATGGTTAATGGAGCTTCGCCTAATTGCCGTCATTGCGGGCTTGACCCGCAACCCCCTCGCAAGGAGATCCCGCGTCAAGCGCGGGATGACGATAAAAACAACAAATAAACAAATAAACAAATAAAAAATATGACTACAAAAAAAAATCTATCAATCCTAATCCTAATTGCGATGGCGTTGGGATTGAATGCGCAAAAATTTCGAGTACCGAACGCTTCCGGCGTACTCTATAAAGGCGACTTTATCTATGAAATTCCAAAATCGGCATTGCCCTCGGATTTCAGTCCTGAAACTTACGTAGTGAAAGATGGCAAGAACATTTACCCGATTGAAAAGTCGGTAGATATTGCAGGTAATGAATCCTTTATCTCCATTATCAACATTACGCTTGATATGAACAGTAAAGGTATCTACAAGATTCCTACGGTGCAATTGATTAAAGGACAGGCAAATGACTACCCCAAACGCACCTACGCCGAAATCACGAACAAGACGGGCGGAAAATGGGTGCGTAATCCCAAACGTCGTCAACTGGAATATCTGGGCGGAGAATGGGTGAAATCGAACTATATTCGCGTTCCGGATGAGTACACCGACCATTCCTTCTACATCAAATACGAAGGACCGGGCTGGGAAAGCGACAAAATCGGCTATCGTTTCTACCTCGACTGGCGCAACGCGAACGACATCTTCGCCAAAACCAAACCTGAACTTGTTTTGGATAAAGTGGGCGTGGATGGATATGATAACTACCACAATTACAGCGATTGGGGGATGGACGTGCTGAAAGTGGGCGATGCGCTCGGCGTGGGAACATTCGCTTATTGGACAGGGAAAAAAGCCTTCCGTGTGGAGATTTTCGACAGCCTTATCAGCGAAGTTACCGCCGATGGAAAACTGCGTTCGCAAGTGAAAACCAATTACTTCGGTTGGGATTACAGCAACAAAGGACAAAAAATTAACGCTACTTCATTGATTTCCATTGATGCAGGCAGTCGTGCCTCCCATATCGAACTTGCTTTATCCGAGCCTGTGGACAACATCTGCACCGGTTTGTCTAAAGACAAAAACGCCGAATATTTTGAAAAAATCGACACCAATTCCACTTGGAGTTATATGGCAAGTTACGGCAAACAAAGCCTTAATACTCCGCAAGATAATTTAGGAATTGCAGTGCTTTTCCGTACGAAAAATCTCAAGCTTATGACCGATGACAAAAACAGCCACGTGGTTGTTCTCACTCCCGAAAACCAACGCTTGGATTACTACTTCCTGGGTGCTTGGGAACTTGAAGAAAACGGAATCAAAACGAAAGAAGAATTTGTTCAGTATTTGGAACAACTTCGGAATACTTTAGAATAGAAATGAAAAAAATTAGTTTAATATTCGCAACTCTCTGCATAGCAGTTACAGCGGTTTCTCAAGACCCTTGGCAACAAGCAGAAGAAATAATAAAAGCCATCGGGCAAGTTCAACTCTCTGAAAAAAAAGTTGTAACAATCCCTGTTAAACAAGCCAAAAACGCAACCAAAGCCATCAATAAGGCTATTGCAGATTGCAACAAAGCCGGCGGAGGAAAGGTGATTATCCCTGCGGGAGAATTTTTTACCGGACCTATCGTGCTGTTAAGCAATGTAAATCTGCATCTTTCGGAAGGTGCTGTGCTGAAATTCTCAACCAATCCGAAAGACTACACTCCTTTTGTGCTTTCACGTTGGGAAGGTATTGATTGTTACAATTATAAGCCTTTGATTTACGCTTATAAGCAGAGCAATATCGCCATTACCGGAACGGGAACTCTTGACGGTCAGGCAAATGCAACCAACTGGTGGCCCTGGAAAGGCAGTAAGGCACACGGTTGGAAAGAGGGTATGAAGTCGCAACATCACAATGGCGTGAATATGCCCGGACGTACGAAATTAGATGAGTATAACAACAATGAAATTCCTATTGAACAACGTGTTATGCTCGAAGACGATTGTCTTCGACCGCCGTTTATCCAACCTTTGGAATGCTCAAACGTGTTGATTGAGGGCATCACGATTACAAATGCTCCTTTTTGGTTGATACATCCTACACTGTGTGAGAATGTTACAGTTCGCAATGTGCGTATGGAAAGTCCGAGCGGACCGAACAACGATGGTTGCGACCCCGAAAGTTGTAAGAATGTGTTGATTGAGGGCTGTTACTTCAACACCGGCGACGATTGCATTGCGATAAAATCGGGACGTAACAACGATGGACGCAGATGGGCACGACCGAGCGAGAACATCGTTATCCGCAACTGTGTGATGAAAGACGGACACGGCGGAGTGGTGATTGGTAGCGAGATTTCGGGCGATTGTCGCAATGTGTTTGCGGAGAATTGCGAAATGGACAGTCCGAATTTAGACCGTGTGGTTCGCATCAAATCCAACCCTATTCGTGGAGGTGTGATTGAAAATCTGTATGTTAGAAACATTACGGTGGGTGCTTGCGCAGAAGCGGTGTTCCGTATTGAGATGAAATACGAAAAAGTTACCTCAGGACCGTATATGCCTGTTATTCGCAACATCAACCTCGAAAATATCACAAGTAAATCAAGTCGTTACGGCATCTATATCGACGGCTATAAAGACGGCAAAACCGTGAGCGACATCACCGTAAAAAACTGCGAGTTTACAGGCATTAAAGAGCAGGGATTGAATAAGATTGTGGGGGCTGAACATGTTCGTTTTATCAATACGACTATGTCTAATTGAAATGCAAGCATTTCAATGGGTAAAAGGTAAACGGAGCTACGCCCAATTCCCCACCTTTGACCCTTTAACCACTCGCGAAGCGAGTATTAACCCTTTGACCTACTATACAAATAGAATTGAATAACCACTAATAGCAACTAAATGAAGAAAAATCTTTTTAACATTAGTAATAAAGTAATCGTAATGACCGGAGCAACAGGTGTTTTGGGCAGTTGTGCTGCGGAATATCTGGCTGAACAGGGTGCCACCCTCATTTTGCTCGGACGACGTGAAGATGCGGGTATTGCCCTGCAAAATAAAATTGTAGCCAACGGAGGAGCAGCGAAATTCTACGCTTGCGATGTGTTGGATGAGCAAAGTCTGACAAAGGTTTGTGAAGACGTTGTGAAAACATACAAAACTGTGGACGTGCTGATTAACGCAGCGGGTGGAAACAAGCCCGGTGCAACAATCCCACCCGATAAAACCTTTTTGGATATCAACACGAACGATTTTGAAGATGTGCTCAAACTCAACCTTTCGGGAACGCTGATACCTACTAAAGTATTCGCCAAACCAATGATTTCCAAAGGCGAAGGTTGCATCCTTAACTTCTCTTCGGTGGCATCTTTGCGCCCGCTCACACGTGTTTGCGGTTACGCATCCGCAAAGGCGGGAATCAACAACCTAACCCGGTTTCTGGCTACGGAAATGGCAATGAAATACGGCGAGAAAATCCGTGTAAATGCGATTATTCCGGGTTTTTTCCTTACAGAGCAAAACCGTAGCCTGCTGACCAATCCCGACGGGTCGTACAGCGACCGTGCAAAAGCCATCATTCGTCAAACGCCGTTTGCACGCTTTGGTACGCCCGATGAACTTTGCGGCTGCATTCACTACTTGGTTAGCGATGCGAGTAAATTCGTTACGGGAACGGTTTCTATTGTGGACGGAGGGTTTAACTCATTTGCCATATAATTGAGAACTCTTAATAATTCCAAACTCTGCGTTGTACTCAATACGAACAACTAAATATAACAGTATAAACAAAATAGAAATACAATGATAACTTGCACGCAATCTTGGCGATGGTTCGGTCCGAACGATCCTGTGAAACTCAGTCATATCCGACAAGCCGGAGCAACCGACATCGTTACTGCCCTGCATCATATTCCCAACGGAGAAGTATGGACGGTTGAAGAAATTCGCAAACGTCAGAAACTCGTGTCTGATGCGGGTCTTAGGTGGTCTGTCGTGGAAAGTCTGCCTGTTTCGGAAAGCATCAAAACCCAAACCGGCAACTATTTACAGCATATAGAAAACTACAAAACGTCCGTCGAAAACCTTGCCACTTGCGGCATTCACATCATTACGTACAACTTTATGCCGGTACTCGATTGGACACGCACCAATCTGCATCTGAAACTCGATGACGGCAGTGAGGCTTTGGCTTTCAATCATATCGACCATATTGTGTTCGATGTGTTCCTGCTTAAACGCAAGAATGCGGAAAACGGCTACACAAGCGAAGATTTGGCAAAAGCCGAAACACGTTTCAAGCAGATGACAGATGCCGAAAAAACAGAGTTAATCCGCACTATCATTATGGGTCTTCCGGGTGCGGAAGAATCGTTCACACTCGAACAATTCCAGCAGAAATTGGATGAATATGCTCCTATTGATGCCTCCAAACTGTGCAAGCATCTCATTGATTTTCTGACGGCTGTTGCGCCAACAGCAGAGGCAGTAGGTGCAACACTCGTTATTCATCCCGACGACCCTCCCTACCCTATCTTCGGACTTCCTCGCATTGCCTCTACTATTGAGGACTTCGAGGCACTGTTCTCCGCCGTTCCGAGCAAGGCAAACGCATTGTGTTTTTGCACAGGTTCTCTGGGCGTTACGTCGAACAACGACCTTTCAAAGTTCCTCGAACGTTTTGGAGAACGTGTCTATTTCGCACATCTGCGCAGTACGCAACGCGACGAAAACGGCAATTTCTACGAGGCGAACCACCTCGAAGGCGATGTGGATATGGTTTCTGTAATCAAACAACTACTTCATATACAACAACAAACAAAGCGAAGTATCCCCATTCGTCCCGACCACGGACACCGTATGATCGACGACCTCGAAAAGCAAACCAATCCGGGCTATTCCTGCATCGGACGACTGCGTGGACTTGCCGAAATACGTGGGGTTGAGGCTGCGCTTACTCAATTCGCTACAATCGCACATTGTACATTGTAGAGACGCGATTAATCGCGTCTCTACTTTACAAACTTTATAAACTTTATAAACCTTACAAACTGTCAACTTATGAACACCTTCATCACAAAAAATTTTCTCCTGCAAACAGAAACAGCACAAGCATTCTATCACGAGCATGCGGCGAAAATGCCTATCATCGACTACCATTGCCATCTCGTTCCTGAAATGGTAGCGAAAAATCATCAATTCAAGAACCTTTCAGAGATTTGGCTTGCAGGCGACCACTACAAATGGCGTGCGATGCGTACCAATGGCGTTGACGAAAAATACTGCACAGGCAAAGAAACGTCCGATTGGGAAAAGTTCGAGAAATGGGCAGAAACGGTGCCTTATACCTTACGAAATCCGCTGTATCACTGGACACATCTCGAACTGTTTACCGCTTTCGGTGTGGATAAAATCCTAAAACCCGAAACGGCAAAAGAAATCTACGACCATTGCACGGAACTCCTGCAAAAACCAGAGTATTCCGCACAAGGACTGATGAAAAAGTATCGTGTGGAAGTGGTTTGCACTACGGATGACCCTATCGACAATTTGGAATACCATTTGCAAGTAAAAAATCAACCTTTCGGCGTAAAAATGTTACCGACTTGGCGACCGGACAAGGCTATGGCAGTGGAAGTTCCGAAGAATTTCCAAAACTATGTCGGAAAACTTTCGGAAGTGTCGGGCGTGGATATTAAATCTTACGATGATCTGCTTGTTGCCCTTCGTAAACGCCACGATTTCTTTGCGGAAGTGGGCTGTAAACTGAGCGACCACGGCATTGAAGAGTTTTATGCCGAAGACTATACGGAGAGCGAAATCAAAGCCATTTTCACGAAAGTGTATGGCGGTGCTCATCTCACGGAAGTGGAAATCCTCAAATTCAAATCTGCAATGATGTATGAATTTGCTGTGATGGATCACGAAAAAGGCTGGACACAGCAGTTTCACTACGGTGTGATTCGAAACAACAACACACGCCTGTTCAACAAACTCGGTCCCGACACCGGTTTCGACTCCATTGGAACATTCAACGTTGCCAAGCCTTTGAGCAAGTTTCTGAACAAACTTGATATGGAGGATAAACTCGCAAAAACCATTCTCTATAATATCAATCCATCCGACAATGATATGATTGCCACAATGTTAGGAAACTTTCAAGACGGCACTATTGCGGGGAAAATCCAATTTGGTTCAGGTTGGTGGTTTTTAGACCAAAAAGTGGGTATGGAAGCACAGATGCAATCGCTCTCAACACTCGGATTGTTGAGCCGTTTCGTGGGAATGCTCACAGATTCGCGCAGTTTCCTCTCCTACCCCAGACACGAGTATTTCCGCAGAATCCTTTGTAACCTCATCGGAAACGACGTGGAACAAGGTCTTTTGCCGAAATCCGAAATAGCGTGGATCGGACAAATCGTTGAAAATATATGTTATAACAACGCAAAAAATTATTTTAAGTTTGATTAAAACCCGAAAAATGAAATTCAACCTAAAAAAATCATTAAGCAATTTAGGCGTACTGATTCTGTTAGCAATGTTCGTTGGCAGTTTCGTGGGCTATTTTATGGGCGATAGCGCAAAGATGTTCGACCCCTTGGGGAATATCTTCATCTTGCTAATCAAGATGTTGGTCATTCCTTTGGTTTTCGTATCTATCCTGTCAGGTGCGATGTCGTTGGGCGCAACGAAGAAAGCCGGAAAGGTGGCGGCAATCACACTGTCGTTCATCTTCATCACCTCCATAATTGCCGCACTGCTCGCAGTGTTTATGGGCACGTGGTTTCACCCCGGAAGTGGCGTTGACCCCGAAGTAGTCAAAGGATTTGTTGGAGGACAAACCGTTGAACATACGGACGTTAGCACACCCGGATTTTGGGCAACTATCGAAAGTTTCATCCCGGAAAACCCCATTGCCGCACTCGTGCAAGGAAACATTCTGCAAATCATCGTGTTCTGTATGTTGCTCGGATTTGGAATAGGAACCATATCCAACGACAAAAAAGAAATCATTACCAAAATAATAGACGGTTTCCTTGATGCCCTGATTTGGTGTATCAAAGTGGTGATGTGGACAGCACCTGTGGGCGTTTTCGCACTGATGGCTTCCGCCGTGGGAACATTGGGATTCGACATCTTTGAGAAACTTGCCAATTTATTGTGGGTTAACATTTTAGCACTGCTCATTATGTGGTTGGGTATCTATCTCTTACTCATTCATTTCTTCTCCAACATCTCGGTAGGACAATTCCTCAAAGCAATGGTAAAACCGCAGGTTGTGGCACTTTCCACCTCTTCATCGTTGGCAACATTATCCATCAATATGGATACCGCCGAACGTGAGTTGAAACTGTCGAAAGAAACCATTTCGTTCGTACTGCCTTTGGGAGCCACAATCAATATGACCGGCAACGTCATCTACTACGTGCTGGCGACCATCTTCTTCTCGCAATTCTACGGCATTGACCTATCGCTCAGTGCCTACACTGCTGTTGTGATCACAGCAACGCTCAGCGCTATCGGGCAAGCCGGAGTCCCCGGACCCACGCTGACGCTGTTCGCAGTGCTCATCGCAGGAGGAATACCTCTCGAAGGTGTACCTCTGCTGTTTGCCGTTGACCGTCTGTTCGATATGATACGCACCACAGTCAACATCACCGGCGACACTTGCTGCGCTGCTATTGTTGACAAATACACTAACAATACGCTGATTAACAGTTAATAAAAAAAACAACAATGTTTCAAACAAACTTGTTTCCCAATTATTTCAGCGACCCCGCTTTTTTGCTTTGGTTTCGGCAATATATTATGTAACTGTAAAAAAATATCAACAATAAAAAAAACAACATGAAAAAAATGACAAACTACCGTTGGGCGATCTGCGCACTGCTGTTCTTCGCCACAACCATCAACTACTTGGACAGACAAGTGCTGTCGCTCCTCGCCTCCGACATTCAAGGCGAATTTCGATGGACGGATAACCACTACGGAACAATTACAGCGTTTTTCTCGCTGTTCTACGCCTTTTGTATGCTTTTCGCAGGACGTTTCGTGGACTGGATCGGGACGAAAAAAGGTTTCCTCTGGGCTATTGGCATTTGGTCGGTAGGTGCTTGTATTCACGCATTCTGCGGTATCGCAACAGCCGGAATGCTGGAAGGAAACTGGTTCGTAGGCTTTGATGCTGCAAAAGAAATCATTGCAGGCGCGGAAGATACTGCGATGAAAGACAGTTTTTGGAATGTATTGTTTTATAAAATTCTTGCAGGTGTGGAACTCACATCAATGGTAGCAAACATCTCCATGGGACTGTTCATCTTCGCTCGTGCCGTTCTTGCATTGGGCGAGGCAGGAAACTTCCCCGCTGCAATCAAATGCACAGCCGAATACTTCCCGAAAAAAGACCGAGCTTATGCAACGAGTATCTTCAACTCCGGAGCAACCATCGGTGCGATGATCGCTCCCGCATGCGTAATCCCTCTCGCTGCTGCAACAAGCTGGGAATGGGCTTTCCTCATCATCGGAGCATTGGGATTTATATGGATGGGATTTTGGATTTTTATGTACAAAAAACCGAACGAACACCCCAAAGTGAACGCCGAAGAACTTGCCTATATCACACAGGACAAAGACGATGCAGCGACTACGACCAACACACCTGAGAAAAAACTTTCTTTCCTTGATTGCTTCAAATACAAGCAAACATGGGCTTTTGCTTTCGGAAAATTCATGACCGACGGCGTGTGGTGGTTCTTCCTCTTTTGGATGCCGAAATACTTGAAAGAACAGTGTATCAAAGGCGATATGACGGTTTTCGGATTTAACCTCTCGCCCGAAAGTCAATTGGTTTGGGCATTGACTATTCTTTACACCATCGTGATGATTTCGCTCTACGGCGGAAAACTACCCACAATCATCATCAACAAAACCGGTAAAGACCCTTACGCAGCACGTATGCAAGCGATGTTGATCTTCGCATTCTTCCCTCTACTCGCACTGTTGGCGCAACCTCTTGCGGGATATTCCTACTGGTGGGCAGTTGTGATTATCGGATTGGCAGGTGCAGCGCACCAATCCTGGTCGGCGAACATCTTCTCCACTGTGGGCGATATGTTCCCGAAATCCGCTATCGCCACCATTACCGGTATCGGAGGAATGGCAGGTGGTATAGGCTCGTTCCTGATCAACAAAAGTTCCGGAGCACTGTTCGACCACGCAGGAGCAACAAATATGACCTTTATGGGCTTTGAAGGCAAACCCGCCGGATATTTCATCATCTTCTGTGTGTGCGCCGTTGCCTATCTCATCGGCTGGACGGTGATGAAAACTTTGGTGCCGAAATATAAACCTATTGTTTAATCGTTTAATTGTTTAATCGTTTAGTTGTTTATTTGTTTAGTTGTTGTTTACTGTAAATTGTTATTTGTTATGGAGTATAGATATAGTTTTGAGAAATTAGAAGTTTGGAACGATGCAAGAAAATTTGTTTCTGACATTTATCTTGTATCTAAACAATTTCCTAACGAAGAAAAATATGGATTAACTTCGCAAATACGAAGAGCAGCTGTTTCTGTTGTATCAAATATCGCAGAAGGAGTTTGCAGAAAAACAACAAAAGAAAAAATACGTTTTATAGAAGTTGCATACGGCTCTTTGATGGAAGTTTATTGCCAGCTAAGTATTGCAGTCGATTTGAATTATATAGAACAGATTTTTTTCGACAAACAAAAAACAACAATAACAATGATTTCAAACAAACTAAACGCATTAAGTCGCTCCTACGAACGCTCTATACAGTAAATAACATAAAAACAATCAAACAACCAACAACAACTAAACAAATTAACGACTAAACAAATTAACAACACATGAAAATTATGCAGTTCGGAGAAGGCAACTTCCTCCGTGCTTTCGTGGATTGGATGATCCACAAAGCGAATGAACAAGGCGTTCTCAACCACGGTGTAGTGGTGGTTCAGCCTATTGATAAAGGTCTTGCCGATATGCTCAAAGCGCAAGACTGCCAATATCACGTCTATCTCGAAGGCATCAAAGACAAGAAACCCGTGAAAGAAATCACGAAAGTAACCTGTATTCAAGATGCGATAAATCCATACGCAGACTACGCAAAATATGAAGCGTATTTTCTCAGTCCGGACTTGGAAATCATTATTTCCAACACGACGGAAGCAGGCATACGCTACGAGGAGGGCGAAGATATTTTCGCTACTCCCCCGGCCTCTTTTCCCGGAAAAATCACGGCTTTGCTCTACAAACGTTTCCAAAAATTCAATGGAGATAAAAGTAAAGGCTTAACTTTGATTGCCTGCGAACTTATTGAAAACAACGGCTCTACTTTGCGTGAATACGTAGAAAAACACGCCAAAGCAAACAATCTCGGCAATGATTTTCTGACGTGGTTGCACGAGGCTTGTCAGTTCGCCGATACGCTTGTCGACCGCATCGTTCCGGGTTTTCCGAAAGAAAACATCGAGGAAATTCAAGCCGAAATAGGAGAAAAAGACAACCTTGTTGTAAAGGGCGAATACTACCACGTTTGGGCGATTGCTCCAACTGCGATACAGGCGAAGTTTCCCTTGGATAAGGCGGGACTGCACGTGCTGTTTATGGACGACATCAAGCCGTTTCGCGACAAGAAAGTGCGTGTACTCAACGGTTCGCACACCGCAATGGTTCCTGTGGGATTGCAAATGGGCTGCAAAACCGTGATGGAGGCTTTCGACAACAAAATCGTGGAACACTTCATAAACACAATGGTTTCGGAAGAAGTACTGCCCGCTATCGACGGCGATCCGAAGGAGCTAAAAACCTTTGCCGAAGGCATTTTGGAAAGGTTCTACAATCCGTTCATCAAGCATTATCTCGAAACCATCTCGCTCAACTCCTTGGCGAAGTGGGAAACCCGCGACTGGCCAACGGTTAAGGACAATCACTTCAAGCTCGGAAAAACTGCCAAACGTTGTCAGTTCTCGTTTGCTGCGCTATTGGTGCTGTATGCGGGAAAATCCAAAATCGAATTTACACCGAACGACAATGCCGAACAAATTGCATTCATTCAGAATAATTTCGATGTGAATGATTTGGAACAATCCATCACGAAAATTGTAAAAGAATCGAAGATATTCCTCGAAGATTTTTCTGTTGTTCCTGATTTCATTCCCAACGTTACTGCGCATTGCAAGAATATCCTTGATATGGGAATGTCTGAGGCGCTAACATCTTTGTAAGGGTAAAAAGGTAAAAAGGTAAATGGGCTAAAGGGTAAATGCTTCGCCCATGGTTAGATAGTTTCTCCTAAGAGATGTAGTTTTTCTTTTTTTTTACAAAATATTTTTGTATCTTTGTAATCGGTAGTGAAAACTTCAAAAAAAATGAGGACACTTTTTCTTGCAATATGGACTATTGGTATAACTTCTTTTGCGATGGCTCAAGAGGACGAGAGCGGTTGCAACCGTGATATTCCGGGCTGGGGTGAAAGTTTGGGCAAAGTGCGTTTCGTATCAAATCGAGTTTGGACCATTGGTGTTCACACATGGTCGGATGCGGTTACTGCGGAAAATTGCAAGAAGGAAGCGTTTGACGGTGGAGAGAGAGGGCGAAAAGAACCCGGATACAATGCGGATTGCAGACGAAATATAACGGATTCTTATGGCGACTTGTTTTCTTGGTGTGCAATAAAACGTTACAGAAATCAATTATGTCCTGTTGGGTGGCGTGTACCTACGATAGAAGACTTTATGGCATTGAGCCGATGGCTTGAAGGAACGAATTATGGATGGATGCATGGAGGAAGTTCTTCAGGATAACGGTAGAAAGGCTGAGGATCATATTCCGCGTAACTGTCTTTAAGATGTTCGGGAAGCATTCTTCCCTCGGCATAATAAAAGAGTTCCCCGCGGACTGTTACCGTCCAGTCGCCGTTCTGAAAAACGGCAGGCCCGACAATCTGGCGGGGGTACGCATCCGCTATTGCCTTCATTACGCTTTCCGCACGGCTGGGCCCGGGCATTTTGCAGAATATTTTCGACGGCATCGAGCGGCCGCTGCGCGTGATGGCGGGCAAGAGCGGCGCGTTTATCGCCACCGGCCTGCACGTTTCCAGCCTGGACGAGGAAAAGCTGTGGGACGTGCGCGTAAGTGTGCAGGCTGGCGACGCGGTGAAGGGCGGGGATGTTATCGCCACCTGCCCCGAGACGCCGGTGATTACGCACAAAAGCACAAAACTACAGAAACAAACGGACTCTCTGAACGTAAAGTTTTGCTGTTAAATAAATC
>QMCD01001860.1_pt1 | contig 12340 bp, 5 predicted proteins | sample 1821841 | NCBI WGS metagenome assembly QMCD01 (sample SAMN01991225, study PRJNA193472) | Termite gut metagenome, whole genome shotgun sequencing project. | isolation source: worker | host: Macrotermes natalensis | reverse complement strand
CGTGAATGGTCAAACTTTGAACTGTTATATGAATTGACAGAAGAAGACAAAACGGTAGATGATAGTTACAATTATTTTTACGGGGAACAAACCATTTCTTTGGAAGATTATGCCGGAGAAACGGTTTACATTGCATTTTTGCTAACCAATAGTTTTTCAGATTGGCGTATTGATGATTTTGAAATCGTTGAAGACGAAGATGAGCCTCCGTTCTCTTTCACGGAGAATTTTGATGCGGGTACAACACTTCCGACAGGCTGGCAAAACATTTATTTGGGAAGTGCGAACACGGTAGTTTGGACTTTTGCTTCAGGCGGTACAACAGGAAATTATACACGTGTTTTAAATGGATCAAGTCGCAATGCGGCGTTGATTACACCTGAATTATCTATTCCGAGTTCAGGGGTATATGAATTGTCGTTTTCAACAAGAATGGGCTTTGGCGGTTACACCGAAGGCGATTGCAAAATTATGATATCCGAAGAAGGTCCGGGCACTTCCGGTACTCCCGGAAACATTGATAACTTTGCGCCATTTCGCACTATGACAGAATCTGATTTTGTGGCGTATGACGATACTTGGAGAACCGTTACATTTTCATTGGCAACTTATGCGGGGAAAGATATTCATATTGCATTTGTATATAACGCCAATAACACTTCCTCTATTTGGGGAATTGACGATGTTGCAATCGCAAAAGGTAGCGGTGAAACCCCCACGTATGTCGTAAACATCACGGCACCGGAAAACGGTTCAATCACCGTAGAGAACGGAGGAACTCCGGTAAACGATGGCGATGAAATCGAAGAAGGCACAGAGTTGTCATTAACGGCAAGCCCTGATGCTAACTACGAATTTGTAAAATGGGTAATGGACGATAATACCGAAGCTACTCGCACTTTTACCGTAACAGGAGCGGTTACTATCGCTGCAGAATTCAAAAAAATACCCGCACCGATTGATGTATTCCCTTGGTTTGAATTTTTCACGTCAGACATCACCATTGGAACGGCTGATGATGAATGGAGTATTCTGAATGCAACGACAGACAATCCGAGATGGGGCTGGTCGGGTGCGTATGACAATCCCTCGAATGTTTACAGTCATGGAACAAGTAGTGGAAGCTACGATAATGCTTTGATAACACCTGCGATTAAAGTTCCTGCGACAGGCTCTTATACTTTAGAGTTCAGTTCTCAAATGTCGGGAACGGATTATGGTTATTGCGGAGTTAAGATTTCGACAACGGGTAATGACGACCTTTCCAAATTCACGGAAGTTCAGAAAATAACTGAAGACGGTTTACAAACGTATTCTGTTTCATTGGATGCTTACGCCGGCCAAACCATTTACATTGCTTTTCACTATACCGGTTCGGGCTATAATGCCAAGACATGGTATATCGACAACATCATTCTTCAAGATGCTGCCAATCCTGCGACTTACACTGTAACGATTACCGCACCGGATGTTGCAGCGGGCACAATCGGCGTGAAGTACGATGGCGAAGATATTACCACAGGTACTTCTGTTCCATTGGGCGCAGTGTTGGATTTGACAGTTACACCTACAACTGATTATCAGTTTGTGAAATGGTGGGATGAAGAAGTTAAGGAGACCCGTCAAATTGTTGTAACTGATAATGTTACGATTTCAGCAGTGATAGAACTTATTCCAGCCTTTGCGGTAACAATTACCCCATCGGCAAATGGAAACATCACGATTATGGCAGGAACAACTCCGGTCAACTCCGGCGATTTGGTCAAACAAGGCACATCAATAGCCATTACTGCACAACCTGACTTGGGTTCAAAATTTGTAAAATGGTGGGACAACGCCGCAAGCCCTGTTATTTATCGTAATATTACTGTAAATGCAGCGACAAACATCTCGGCAGAATTTGCCGAAGTTACTCCGGTTACGAAAAGCACGTTTCCGTGGGAAATGAACTTCGTAAATGCCGCAAGTTTGAATGAGTTTTATACGTATGGAGTTGGAGGAAACTTATGGGCGGTATCCGGTGTTACAGGTGCTAAGAATGGTCAGGCTGTTCAAAGTATTGCATGGAACAATTCAACACTTCCGATTCATCAAGTTTTGTACACACCTGCACTCGAAATTCCGGAAGAAGGCGTTTACGAATTATTTTTCAACGTTTCTTGGGGATCATTCTCTGCTCAATTGGCTGAGGATTATATTCGTGTCATGGTTGGCGAAACGACCAATGGCTATGAATTGACCAATTACACAGAGATATTTGACTTGTTCACAGATAAAGGCGATATGCCGGCAGGAAATAATTTTAATAGTCCAAACGCTAAAGAATTTACACGTTCATTAGAAGCTTTTGCAGGCAAAACCGTTTATATTGCTTTTGTGAAAAATTTGCCGGCTCTCTCTATGAGTGCACAGCCTATTTTGCGTATCGACAGCCTTGCTGTACAAGCAGCACCGGAAGTTGCAAAACAATTTGTAGTTAATATCACGGAGCCAACCAATGGTAACACCATTTCTGTGAAAAATGCAGGTATCGATGTAACTGATGGTACAGAAATCGACTCCAACACAGTATTGAATTTGCTTGCAACGCCTGCCGATGGCTACACCTTTGTGAAATGGCTGATGGATGACAACACGAATGCTTCTCGCACCTTTACCGTAAAAGAAGCAGTTACCATTGCGGCGGAATTTGCAGAAGTTTTGCCGGAAACACTGCCTTATCGTGAAGGATTTGCTACTGCGGCAAGTTTGAACGATTGGACGATTGAAAAAGTGGTGGGCAACGGAAACTGGACATTTGTCGCCGGACCTGCGCAAAATGCTTATGGTATAATTCGACATGCTACTGTTGGCAATGCGCAAACAGCACTTATTTCTCCACAAATCGCCATTCCTGCAACAGGGGATTTCAGAATGAATTTCCGTTCATATATTTCAAACTCATTGGGTATTTTTGATACGGAAAATGCACGTGTGATGATCACAACGGAAAATAGCACAGACCTTGCAGACTACACGAAAGTGTATAATATCCGTCCGGGTAGTGTAACAAACAATGAATGGAGAACAAACGACTGGGTATTGTTGAACGATTTCCGTGGTGAAGATATCCGCATTGCGTTTGTATATGACGAACGTAGAGGATTTACTCAACTCCAATGGAATATCGACAGCGTTTGGGTGGAAGAATTTACTTACACTCCGACTACACTTGCTTCAACCACACCAACGAATGAAGCTACGGACGTGTCGAAAAATAGCGATGTGAAATTGGTATTCAATCAAAATTTGAGATTGGTTACAAGTTTGGAAAACATTACTATCACGCCGGCTGTTCTAAACAGCGCATTCACTTTGAACGGAGCAACGATTGAACTCACACACGCGGGATTAGATTATGAAACAGAATACACTGTAACCATTCCGGCAGGAACATTTATGTATTTGGATGAAGTTTCATTTACGTTTACTACAGAAGATGTTCCTGCGGAAGGTTCATTCCCATGGGAAGAAAATTTCAACAGAGGAACTATCCCGAACACATGGACAAACCTGGGAAATGGAGAATGGAAAATTTCAGCAGTAAACGATGGATGTGCGGTACAGGGTTTGTGGAGTGGTAGTATTGGCGTTCGTTCTCCAAGAGGTGGCGAAGCAGCTTTGGTTACACCCGCAATTCGGATTCCGAACACGGCAAACGATTATGAATTGGAGTTTCTGTCCCGTTCGGCAAGTGGAGTATTTTCTACCCAAGATTTCCGTGCTGTGCTTATCTCAACGACAGACGCAAGCAGTTTGGATGAATTTGCCTTGTTGGAACAACTCACAGATGTGTCGGATCCAAACTGTGTGAGAACACAAATCTCCTTGAATGATTTCAGAGGCGAAACCATCTATCTCGCATTTATGTGGGAAGATGCTTCGGGCAAAGATTGGATTGTGGATAATGTTATCGTGAGAGAAATTGTGGTTGGTCCCGGATTTAGCGGAGAAAACACAATGGCTATGGGCGAAGTTTTCAACAACGTGAATGTGGCAAGCGTGAAAAATTACACGGTCAACAACGTTGGAAAAGAAACCCTGACACTTAGCGATTTTGTTGGATCTGCCGGCGTTTCAACCACAACGGCATTCCCCTTGGAAATCCCCGCAGGAGAAAGCAGAACAATTGCGATTAACCTGAATGCGAAAACCGGAACTCTTCCAACAGGTGCACACACCGGAAAGTTTGAGTTCAATACCAACGATACGAGAAATGCAAAAGTTACGGTTGTTGTAACAGCAGATGTGTTCAAGTCGGGTTATGTTTACGAAGACTTTAACAACGTGTTGAGATTAACAAACGGCTTGCCGAACAAATGGACAAGCATCAACAACACGCTTAGATACATCGAAGAAGGCGGTGTTGCTAATTCCGGAGCCATTCGTTTCAATACGTATAACGATCCGGCAAACGAAGCCGCAGATTCTGTTGCACACGTTGAAACATTCTACTTGGATATGGGTAGCGACCCTGTTATTTCTTACGATTTGAGAGCCTACAACGTAGCGATTGGTGCAGCAGCTCGTCCGCAAGATGTGGTTTACCGTGTTTTGGTTCAAGAAGAAGGAAGCAACACATGGGAAACCGTTTTCAGTGCAGAGAATAACCACAATAGCTCAAATGACTATCAAACGATCTCGGTTCCGGAAAACGAACTGACGTCCTACATCGACAAAGTGGTTAAAGTACGTTTCACATTCGAAAGTCGCGGATCCGGCATTGATGTTACGTATCTGATCGATAACATAACCGTTGGAACGGCATTAAACAACGACCTCGACGTAACTGTGCTTAGCAGTTCGGGCGTTCAATCCGCAGAAGTAAACTATCCTTACTCGGTTCAAGTGAGAAACCTTGGAAATACAACACAAGGAACTTATACCGTTAAGTTGATGCTTGAAGATGGAACAGAACTTGCAACAGCTCCGGGCGTTTCGATTGCTAAAAATGAAACCAAAACGATTGATGTTATGTGGAGTCCGCTTGCATCGATGGTTGCATCAACCATTCGGGTGTATGCTGTGGTTGAATTGGCAAGCGACGAACTGTTGTCGAACAACCAATCGGACAATGTGCTTAGCGTTCGGATTATGCCGGCAAATATCGGCAGAGCTATTATCGGAACCGGTAATGACTTGAACAATGCACCGTTCGACTACTCATACGCGTATGGACTGACCCAAAGTCTTTACTTCCCGCAAGAGATTGCAGCGAATGGAGGCTCTATCAAGGGCGTTGTTTACAAATCACGTTCGAATGAGGCATTCACAAGCAATGTTAAAATTTGGATGAGTGAAACAACGGAAACAGATCTGGGACTTGATTCGGATTTCAGCAGCTTCATCAATCCTGCAAACTTTACGTTGGTATTCGACGGAGAAGTTGAAATTCCTGCCGGCGATGGCGATGCGATTGTTATTTTTGATAACGCATTCGACTATCAAGGAGGAAACCTTGTTGTTCATGCTTGGAGAAACGAAGCCACAAGCGACGGATCTGCAAGATTCCGTAGCACACGCACTCCGGAAATCGGACGAACAATGAGAAAATACAACACCGCCGGTGTAAGTTTTGATCCGATTACAGAGGCTAACGCAGGCGTAAACTACGGATTCGACTATTATCCGAATGCAACATTCTTGATGGGCACGGAAACATTAGGCTCAATCATCGGTACGATTACCGATGCCGATGGCGTAGTGGAAGATGTTACCCTGAGACATTTGGGAGGCAAGTTCACGGTATCGACGAATGAAGAAGGCAAATATGCATTTGCGTTCTTAACTCCGGGCGATTATAAAATCGAAATCAGCAAATACGGATATTATACCGATACGCTTGATATTACGGTTACGACTCAAAATGAGTTTGTGAAAAATCATACGATGCGACTTCTTCCGTTTGTTACCGTTAGCGGTAAAGTAACCGGAAGCAATACCGAAGGTGTTGGAATGAAAGATGTAAGCGTTACATTCGAGGGTTACAAAACCTACACGACAACAACTGATGCCGACGGAAATTATACGATTGCAAACGTTTATGGCGACAAATCGTATCAAGTTACTTCGGAATTGGAAGGCTATGTGAAAACCATCACAACGGCAAATATCGGAAGTGCAGCCACTGCAACGCACAACATCTATATGAACGAAACACCTTATCCGGTGAGCCGTCCGGAAGCTTACGTTACGACAGAAGAAAAGGCAATCATCACATGGGAAGCACCGGGAATTCCAAAGCTTTTCCGCTACGATGCCGATACGTTCGTAGGAAACAACGGACTTGAAACCCGCTATGGTGTGATGGGAGCAGTTCACAGAACAGAATCTCAATTAACAGGTATGTCGTTCTATATCTTTGAAACAATCGCAGGTGCAGCACCAAGAAAAGTAAATGTGTTTGTATTCGATTTGGATGAGAACGGTTTGCCCACGAACAAAATTTTGTTCTCGCAAGACGATGTTCCGAATTTAATCAACGAATGGACAACGTTCCAATTCCCCGGAATTGTGGAAGCTCCTAACGGATTCTTCGTTGCCATAAGCCGTACGCAAGGACACATGCACTTGGCACAAGGTCCTGCAACCGCAGAATGGCCTGCTGTTCCAAACAGTTTCTATTGGGGTAGCTACGACAGAAATGAGTTCACTCCATTTGCCAATGGAGAAAGACCGCATTTCGGAATCCGTGCAGAAGGTTTGTCTGTAGGTCAAGCAGCGCAAACCGTGAATGCGATTAACTACACGGTTTATCGATTCGAAGAAGGCACTCCGCAAGCAGATTGGACTAAACTTGTAGAGCTTCCCACAACCACATCAACCTATACAGACGAAACATGGTCTGCATTGCAAGATAACACAACTTATCAATATGCAATCATCGCTGAATATGTGAACGACAACTTCTCTTTGCCGGTGTTCACGAACACTTTGACAAAGGGTAGGCAAGTGGATTTCACGGTTAACGTTACAACGAACAGCGGAGATAATGCGGAAGGAGCCGTTGTGAGATTAACCAATCAAGATGAAAATCCGGAACACGTTTACACACAAACGACGGATGCAAGTGGAGTTGTAAGATTCCCGACCTTATGGAAAGGAATTTACGATATTTCGGTTACGAAATTGGGTTATGAAGAATATGTGGCAAACGATATTACGGTTGACGCAGGTGGAACATCACACGGTGCCGAGTTGATCGAAATAATTGTAGTTCCGTATGAATTGGATGTTGTGGTTAATGATAAGGAAGCTACATTCTCGTGGAACAATGCGCCCAAATCGTTCTCCGATGATATAGAAAATCTCGAAGACTGGGCTACTGTGAAGATTGGCGAATACACGCTGGTTGACATGGACGGTGCAAACAACTATTATTGGCAACAATGCAATTTCCCCGGACAAAGTGATATGCCCGGTTCCTTTATGGTTATGAATGCAGCGCCGGATGGTGAATTGGCATGCAGTCAGGCTCCTCCCGGAGCACACAGTGGAACGAAATACTTGATGTCAATGGCGGCGGAAGGTGCTCCAACCAACGACTGGCTCATCTTGCCACGTACCAAGATTGTTGCAGGCTCGAAATTTGAATTCTACGCAAGCAGTCCGAACACAGGTGGACAGCTCGCTTTGGAAAGATTCAAAATTTGGATTTCTACAACCGGAACCGTTGCTCCGGTCGATTTTGAACAGATTTCGAAAGAGGGCGTTTTCGAATTTCAAGTGCCGGTTGGCTGGACTAAATTCTCGTTCGACTTAACAGATTATGTAGGCGAAAATGTGTATTTAGCCATCAACAACATAGGAGATGAACTCATGTTCTTGATGATTGACGACATCTTTGTTGGTGTTCCGGGATCTGCTGCTTCGGTTGCTGATGCCAAAAAAGGCGCAAGCAAAGCGTTTGGAAGCTACAATGTGTTCTTGAATGGAGATGAAGAAGCAAGCGGAGTTACAGGAACAGAATATGTGTTTGAAGATCTTGAAAACGGAGAATACACAGCCGGTGTTCAATCAGTTTATAGCTCCGGTGTTTCAGAGGTTGTAACCAAACAATTCACCATTTCAACCGGTTCGAATATCAAGGTTACCAACGAACAAAGATTCAATGTTTATCCTAACCCTGTTGCCGATGTGTTGAACATCGAAACAGACCAAACGATTACCGAGATTGCCGTATGGGATCAAAACGGCAGAACGGTGAAAGTTCTCAAAGGCAACCACAAAACGGTTGATCTGCAATCTCTTCCCGCAGGACACTACGTTGTTCGTATTCATACGGCAACCGCTGTAACTCCGGTGAAGATTGTTAAACACTAAAATTTCATTTTTTTGGTTTTGATGCATAATGAGGGGCGTTGTTCGCAACGCCCCCTTATGTTAAAATTGTTATTAAAAAACCTTATTCAATAAAAACAAAAAAATTACTGTCATGAAAAAATTATTTTTAACTTACACTCTGTTAGTAGGAGCAATCTTGTTAACCTCTTGCAACAAAAAAGAACTTATTGAGGATGAGAATTTGTCTTATGATTTTCTTTCATCCGTAGAAACAAATTTAGATGATTTGATGTCAATTCAAGTTATTGGTGCAGATGAAATGGAAAAAATGTCAAACCATCCATCTGCAAAATCATCAATGTTTGGTTCTGAAATCATTACTATAACACCAGCTCAAGGAGCCTCCTCCTATACCCTCACACAAATCAATTCTGTACGATCAATTCGAGATATTTCAGCTCTTAACAATAATGATGAAGTTACAATAGATTTTGGTTCTGCGACTGCATCGAATTCGAATGTATCGGTATTCCATGTTCCCAATCGAGATGTGATAAGCAATATGCAACGAATGATAATGGAAGCAAAAAGATATTTATATGCTCAAAGTTTTACGGATCAGGATATTCAACGTATGCTTATGGAAGCTGGGGCAACAGAAGATGATTTGGTCACTCTTGTAACATATCTTTCTAATTCCACAAGACCAGGTCTTACTTGGGAAATTACGCTTAATTGTTTGTCTGCTGCTGTTGGGATTGAGGCTTTAGAAACAGCGGTAAGACAAGCTGCAGGAGGCAAACTAACATTTAGAGCTGCGGTATCGGTTTTAAAAACAACCAGTAGAAGACTTATGCCTGCTATTGGTGTAGCGATAACTGTATATTCATTTATTTCTTGTATTGATAGCACTATAAAGAATGTAAGATAACAAGATGAAATGAAAAAATTATCTATCATAAAAAAAATATCAGACACCGACTTGTATTGGCTTTGTTTTATTATGATTTTTATTTCTTATCGAATAATTCATCATAACATAATGACATTAATGACGTTGGTTCTGTGTATTGGAGTAGCAGCATTGTATTTTATCAGGTTGCATATTTCACATAAAGAACATTCTGAAGGTCAAATGGAAAGAAAAAAATATAGAAATCTTCTTATTAGAAAAGGTATTTCTTATGCCCTGCTAATAATCTTATGCTCTATGGTTTTCTTTCATAAAATAAATAATCCCGTTAATGCATAAGAGCGCAAAAAAAATCAAGGCAACAGTGGGCAAAACGCAACCAACGAAACCAATCCCGTTAGGGATTGTCGTTCGGTAGAAAAAAGATATTCCCTCGCCACACATTTGCATTCCGTTAGGAATGTAACCATAGCCGAAGGTCGCATACCTAACGGCATGCGTGCAATAGAGAGAGCCGTTTGTTTCTACCGAACTTTAATGCCTACGGCATTCGAGGCACGCACCAACCAACGAATGGCATACACAAGCACATATTCTGCGGGGTTGGTAGAATATACGAAGTCCGTTGCCACCGACCATTTAGGCAGTATTGTCGCTGAATATAATCCGCAACGAGACAGTTATAATGGAATCTCAATTGTCAAAAGAAGAATTTGAAAAAATATGGATAACGAACAATATATAGGGGACTATATTTCAAATTTGAAAACCTTTTCTGGTTTCTGTAACAGTATTTTTATCATGATAAATCCGTTTGATTATTTACAATATAAAATATATAAGACTATGTCTTGGCTTATAGGAAATGGTAGTGAAAGATATTATGGGATACTATTTTCGCTTTACTTTTTGAACATTATAACAATAACCACGATACTTATTGGTCGTCAACTTTCAGATACGTTTGCTATAAGTTGCGGATTTTGTATCCTTGTTGTAGGTCTTATTTTTTATCGCAAAAAACGAGAAAGGAACGTCATCGCTAAATACAAAAACGAGTCTGAAAGATCACGAATAATAGGGAATTTTGCAGTTGTTTTGTATGTGATACTTTCTATTGTTTCTTTTTTTTGGACTGCAAGATATTTTTAATCGGAGAAAATTATGATAAACAAAACTAATAAACAATCAAAAATAAATTAACAGAATAAACAAAATTAACGCAATGATAACCGGAGAACATATCACCCCATCAATCGCAAGCAGAGTCCATTCGGATAATGTGATGCGGGATGTTTTCATTGCAATCTGTGGGCAAAACGCAACCAACGCAACCAATCCCGTTAGGGATTGTCGTTCGGTAGAAAAAAGATATTCCCCCACCACACATTTGCGTTCCGTTAGGAATGCAACCATAGCCGAAGGTCGCATACCTAACGGCATGTGTGCGAAAGAGAGAGCCATTTGTTTCTACCGAACGATAATGCCTACGGCATTCGAGTTTCGCACGAACCAACGAATGGTATACACAAGCACATATTCTGCGGGATTGGTAGAATATACGAAACCCGTTGCCACTGACCATTTGGTAGCCATTGCCATGAAAACCCGAACCTCATCGTCGTTGTATTATACACATACCGATCATCTGGGTAGTTTAAGAGTGGTAACCAATGAAAATAAAGGTATTGTTTCACGATATCATTACGATGCTTGGGGCAAAAGAACTTTGGTTGCGGGAAGCCACATAACCCATCGCGGTTTCACCGGACACGAACATTTGGAACCGTTTGGCTTAATCAACACCAACGCACGAATGTACGACCCCGTTTTAGCCCGTTTTTTAAGCCCGGATATGTATGTGCAAGCACCAACTTTTACGCAAAGCTACAATCGCTACTCCTATGTTTGGAACAATCCGTTAATGTATATTGATCCGACAGGGTATTTGACAACTGGACATAATACAATATATACAGGAACCGTGAATAAAATCTCCGGAGTAACGGTTTATGGTCAAGCGATTAACCAAAGTACGGACTGGGGAGCCTATTGGTCAGTTTATAACACAGCCTTTTCTGATTGGGCTCGTGGTTTATGGAACGAATGGGACAATCGAACACAAACATCTACGTTGATCAGAGGTTGGAAACACGAGAATTTGGGCGGCAGAGGTGGAGGTGGAGATGGAACCAAATGGAATAGAGTGGAAACTTACAAAAATCAAGCGGAAAGGAATTTGACAGACCATGAAAGAACGATGAATAATCCTTTGGTGCAGAGCATACATCGAGGACAAACTGAATTTTGGAATTATCCAGTTACTAAAATAACTCTTGGCACAGTGCTATTTATCGGGACCGGAGGGATAGAGGGAGTTATAGGGTTAGCTACAGGAACAATGTCAATGTTCCAACTTGTGACAAACTCACAAATGTCAGACTGGGTAAGGACAGGAATGACAGTTGTCCCAAACCAATCAATATACGGCGTAGGAGTTCCGGGAGCTTCAAGAATATGGGCTATCAAAGGTGGTGGAAATCTTTATAAAACAGGACAACCTATGGGTTTCCATTATCATATTCATCAATACAATTGGTATACTCCATGGACATGGTTCAAGCAAACTCCAATTATAAAACCATAGCATTATGAAATATCTAATTATCGATTCCAACTTTTTAGATTTGTCTGCATTTCAACAAAATTTAGTAAAAATGTTTATTGAAATAGATAATTCCGGTAGTGTGAAAAGAGAAATAGGATTCAATCTATCAGGTCAAGTGGTACACGCTTACCCCTCAAGAAAATACTCGTATGGCAAATATGGTATTTTTGATTTAGCGACTTTTGATATGTCTTCGATAATGGAATCTCAATTGTCAAAAGAAGAATTTGAAAAAATATGGATAACGAACAATATATAGGGGGCTATATTTCAAATTTGAAAACCTTTTCTGGTTTCTGTAACAGTATTTTTATCATGATAAATCCGTTTGATTATTTATCAATGCTGTATCAAGGGAATGTTTCGACTACGTCCGCTTTGCGGACTTCGCTCAACATGACGGAATTAGAGGTGAAACATGGGCAGAGTAGGATTTT
>QMCD01002133.1_pt1 | contig 12341 bp, 9 predicted proteins | sample 1821841 | NCBI WGS metagenome assembly QMCD01 (sample SAMN01991225, study PRJNA193472) | Termite gut metagenome, whole genome shotgun sequencing project. | isolation source: worker | host: Macrotermes natalensis | reverse complement strand
ATCGTAGGTATAGGCCCAGCCGTCGCCCATCTTACCGGTCTGGGGCATCCAGAAGTTCATTCCCCAAGGCATGGCTATCGCAGGATAGGTATTGCCCGTGGAGAGAGAAAATTTCGACTGGGTCCCCACTAAGGGACTGACATAGTCAACTAATTCTGCTTGCTGTGCTTTTGCCGCGCCCAGCAAACCGACAATGCTTAAGAATAATAATCCTATTCTCCTCATTTTTTTTGTGTTTTTAATTAACGATCTAACATTTTTATATAATATCCTCCCACTACTGATCTTGCCTGAAACCCGCGCTGATTTGGCCGATCAGTAAATACCCAGTCTGACATAGGTACCCTGTCGGGAGTTTCATTCATAAATAAGTATAGCGGACTGATAAACTTCTGGAACGTTTCCTGATCTTGAGTAAGAGTAGCTGTCCATATGATCCAATCTGTTTTGGTATAGGTTTCACGGTTATCCAAAGGCAACCCGTATTTATTCTGTTTGCGAAGATAATAAGCAATTTCTTTTTGTGCAACCTCCGCAGGGAAGATACCCATACCCAATATTTTATCCCAAACCAGATTATACTTCTGACTCCATGTTCCAGGCTTGTCAAATGTTAAACGATAGTGATCTCCGTCATCTGCCATTTTCACCCATTCCTTCGCCATTTCTTTTGCTTTGGAGGTATATTTCTCTGCCACATCTTTTTTACCTAATTTATCGGCCAGATAACCATACGATGCAACACCCATTATAGCTTTTATAGAAAGATTAACATTATGTGCAAAATGTCCGGCAAAGTCATCTGTACATAATTGGTTTTCGGGATCGAGCCCGTTTTCAGCGAGATAATCAGTCCATGTAGTCAGCACATCCCAATGTTTTTCAGCATACTGGGCATTTCCCTCTATGTGAGCAACCGCAGCAGTAAGAACCAGCATATTTCCTGCTTCCTCTACCGGCATATCTCCACCATATGTCTGTCCGTTTGCAAGAGGATAAGTACCTACATCATGAGCAGGGAAAGGTTTTACCCATTTGTTGCTTTCACTGTAATAGAAGATATGGTTTAGCAGACCTTTTGCCAGTTCAGGATTGTAGTAAAGGAAAAGAGGCGCTGACGGATATGTTACGTCTACCGTACCAATGGAACCGTTACTGAAATTTTCTTTCGATAAAAAGAGTAAATCCCCGTTCGGTGCTTCCACCAATTTATGAGCCGTAATAGCCTGACGATAGGCAAGGGCGCAGAGTTCGGCATATTCTTTACCTCCGGCCTGTGCTGTTTTTGTTATTAACTCTTTATCAAAAAGGTATGCTTTTTCCATCAGCTTATCATATTCCTGATTTGCTTTATGGAAAACACCTGTAATAGTCTGGTCTCCTCCCTTGTTCCAATAGGGCCTCAGATTCTCTCCGAAGTACTGGATAGAGTATATGTCATCATAACCGATCATTATTTTTCCGGCAACAGCATTATTTACAGAGCCCAATGAACGGGTCAGGGCCAGCTTATCACCGGTATTCTCCCTTTTATCGGTAGATTCTTTTTTGACGCCTTCTATAAAGTTTGCTCTCAATTCTTCAGCGTCTCCTATACCTGATATCGTATTCTTCTTTTCGGCTACCAGATAAAAATGCCCCCAGTCTATGCGTACGTTATCGCCCGATTTTCCTAATATTTTCTGGTCCAGACTACCGGTCTTAAGGAACATCAGATCTCCGTCTTCGAATCCTTCACTCACCGATTGCTGCAAGGGTTTGTCTAGCGCCCAAACAGGTGAAGCTTCGAAGTACAGGCTTACATCGTGTGCTTTGCCATCGTTAGATGAAACATTGTATGAAATGTAATTTACGGGACGCGAAAGAAGAGCCAGGTCTTCCATAAATAAAGGCGCTGTGAAAGTCAGTTTGAGATCTACTTCACCACATGCGAATGTATAATGAGTCTGTGTTGCTTGTACATCTACAGATTTCTGAACAGCTGTGGTTTCGAATAACCTCTTATGATCTTTTTCCATTACCAGCCCAAAATCAAGCAGGGCCAATCCTCCGCGATCGTGACAGTAACCGGCAATGATATTCTCTCCCTTTTTCAGTGTAGCAACGACCTCCTCTGACAATGGAGCCAGAATATTTTTCTTAGCGGCATTTCCTGTATTAACGACTTCTATACCGTTGATATAGATAATCGCATCATCGTCATGGGAGTATTCGATATATACCTTCTTCCCTGATAAGTCTTCATCCAGATTGATAACACGCCTTACCCATATGTACTCGGTATTCCACTCTGTCTTAGCTGTAATTTCCTGTGGAATAGAACCAAAAGCAGCAGGAGCTTCTTTCCATCCGGCATCATTGAAGTCTTTATTGAACCAGTTCCCGACAGGCTTAGTGGTTATATATTTTCCTGTCCAGCCGCCTTGTTCCGAATTGGGAACGACTGTCTGCATGGGAGTTTCTTCTATTCCCATAAAGCGATAGACCTTATTATCGACTTTCACTACACCGATAAGAGGAAAATCGCTGCCTGTCCAGTGCTTTACATTTCCATCATAGAGGTTGTCGGTAAACGACCAGCCCGAAGTATAAGGGTCTATCGTTATCAGAGGATAGGCCGGGGCTCTCAGATCACTTTTGACGATTTCATAATCGTGCACTTTTTCAGTCTTACAACTCAGCAAAATACTTATGCCGAGACAAAAAAATAGTAATTTTTTCATTAAAATTGGTTTTTATAATTGGTTATTATTTATATTCTTACGAGTATAACCTGTATTGGAACACGGTTTGTAACGAGTTTTGTCTAATCGCAGAAGGGGTCTTTCCCATAGTCTCCGGAGGTTATACCGGAGAAATTCCTCCCTGCTCATTTTTCCTCTTCGGAAGCATGACAGGCAGAAAATAAGAATATCAGGGTAATGATAAAAAATATTTTTTTCATGATGCTTAAATAAGAGGCTGTTTAATCCACTGTAAATCTATTCTATATAATTTACATGAATACTGAAATCCTATTCAAGAAACAAGAATATATATCCAATTTCATGATTTAACCCGGCATTAACCCAAAACGTAATGGTTAAACTTTAGAAGTATTAAATAAAAATAAGCATCCAACTACCTTTGCTGGCTTCTATTCGGATCTTTTACGTAATTTTAGCACAGATCCAGAAGGCAAAAACCAAGAGGAAAACGGTTAAAAAAGATGCTTAAAACAACTCACAACAGTCAGAAGACCTTATTCGAACAGCTTTTTAAAGAACATTCCATTTGCTCTATTCCGATATAACGGAAATAGTTACATCAAGTTTGAAGAGTATTGTTGTGTTTTTCTTTTTATCATTTTTGAAGAAGTCTCAGAACTTTCTCTATCTTTTCGTTCATGGGTAGTGATGTATTTATCCAGTGGATATGGGTTCCCCTCTTTTCCATCCCCCTAAACCAGGTCATCTGTCGTTTGGCGAACTGATGGATGGCGATTTCGAGTTGTGAGAACATTTCCTGATAAGGTAGTTTCCCTAACAGATAGAGTGTGACATATTTGTATTCCAGTCCGTAGTAAATGAGGTCATCAGGCTCTACCCCCTTATTCAATATATTTTGCACCTCTTCTATCATTCCTTCATCGAGACGGGCCTTAAGGCGCTTCGATATTTTTTCGCGGCGAAGTTCCCGGTCAATATCTACTCCGACAACAAGGCTGCTTAGCGGAGGGAATTCGTTTTGCTCCAATGGATGCTCTCTTTTATATACCTCTATCTCTATGGCCCGGATAGCACGTTGGGCTGTATCTATATCGGTAGTGTTATGGAGATTTTTGAATGTTGCCAATATATCAGTAAGTTCCGGCAAACTGTATTTCTCGTATTTCTTCCTTAATTCCTTATTTTCAGGAACATTCACTAGAGAATATCCTTTCAGAACAGACTCTATATAAAGTCCCGAACCTCCGCACAAAATGGGGAATTTACCTCTGCTTTTAATATCGGTATAAGCCTGATGAAAATCTGACTGATATTCGAAAATATTATACTTATCGCCTGCCTCGCGGATATCTATGAGGTGATAAGGTATATTTTCCCCATCTACGATGTAATCTGCTAAATCCTTTCCTGTGCCTATATCCATAGACTTATATACTTGCCGTGAATCTCCGCTGATGATTTCAGTATCGAGAGAATGAGCCAAATGACAGGCAAAGTTAGTTTTGCCGGATGCGGTTGGGCCTACTATTGTTATCAGGTCATATATTTTCATGATACAAAAGTAGGTTGATTTTATTTTACCTCTTCATCTTTCTTCATTTAAATCTTTGTTCTTCTATAATATATAAGCGATTTGTTCAAAAAACCCCTTATATTTGTAGGTTCAAACAGATTCAAACACTTTATAATTACGAATGAAAGAAGGTAAAAGTTTAGCAAACAGCATCGTAGCTGCATGTCAGGATAAAAAAGCAAGGAATATTGTCATAGTAGATATGACAGAACTACCAGGAACTATCTGCCAATACTTTGTTATATGCGAAGGAAATACGCCTACCCAAGTAGGTGCTATCTCTGATGAGATCGTAGATTCACTGAAAAAAAAGAAGAAAGAACGCCCGATTTCAATTGATGGATTACGTGAGAGCCGATGGGTCGGTATAGATTATGGTACGGTTATTGTACACGTGTTCTTACCGGAATTGCGTGAATTCTATAATATCGAGCATTTATGGGCCGATGCCAAGTTGGAAAGTATCCCTGATATCGACTGACAACAAATAGCCTTTATTGATTGTTGTATTCCGTAAAACCAAAAACGAATTAAAAAGATATTATCATCAAAATAGTATATGGATAATTATAATAAAGGAGAAAATAACAAGCCGAAAACGCCAGGGATGAAAGGCCCGAAGATGCCCTTTAATCTCTATTGGGTATACCTGATCGTGTTCGCTGCCATTATCGGAATGTACTTTTTCTCCGAGAATACGGGCGGAATTCAGAAAGAGATAGCATGGTCCGAATTTCAGGGTTATGTGAAAGATAATAGCATAAGCAAGATTGTAGTCGACAATAAAAGCAATACATTAAAGGCCACTGTCCGCAAAGATTCGGTCAATCATGTATTTAAGGCTGATGCGGATAAGGCGGGTGATAAACCCTCCATTCTGGTAAAAATACCTTCTGCCGATAAATTTTCTGACTTTTACGACAAGGTAAGGGCTGAACATAACTACAACATCGATGTCAGCTATGAGCCAAATACTACCAGTGCGTGGGACATACTATTGAGCTTCCTGCCTATCGTATTGATATTCGGACTTTTTATTTATATGATGCGACGTATGTCAGGCGGTGGTTCCGGCGGTGGCGGCGGAGTATTCAGCGTGGGCAAGTCAAAAGCCCAGCTATATGACAAAGGTTCCGATCTGCGCGTTACATTCAAAGACGTAGCCGGACTTTCGGAAGCCAAAGAAGAAATAGAAGAAATCGTGGAATTCCTTAAGAATCCTTCACGATATACAGAAATAGGTGGTAAAATACCAAAAGGCGCATTGCTTGTAGGCCCTCCGGGAACAGGAAAGACATTGTTGGCAAAAGCCGTTGCAGGAGAGGCGAATGTTCCGTTCTTCTCCCTGTCGGGCTCCGACTTTGTGGAAATGTTCGTCGGTGTGGGAGCATCCCGTGTAAGGGATTTGTTCAAGCAGGCTAAGGAGAAATCGCCGTGTATTATCTTTATCGACGAGATAGATGCTATCGGACGCGCCCGTGGACGCAACCTGAATATGGGCTCGAACGATGAACGTGAAAACACATTGAATCAGTTGTTAACGGAAATGGACGGTTTCGGTACAAACAGCGGTATCATCATTCTTGCTGCAACCAACCGTGCCGACATTCTGGATAAAGCACTACTTCGTGCAGGACGTTTCGACCGTCAGATAACCGTTGATTTACCGGATGTGAACGACCGTAAGGAAATATTTAAAGTACATCTTCGTCCTGTAAAGATCGACGACTCAGTGGATGTGGAATTCCTTGCCCGCCAGACACCTGGATTCTCTGGAGCAGACATTGCCAATGTATGTAATGAAGCCGCGCTGATTGCAGCCCGTAAAGGGAAGAAAGTTGTTCAGAAAGATGACTTTACCAATGCAGTAGACCGTATTGTGGGAGGTCTGGAAAAGAAGAATAAAGTGACAACTCTCGATGAGAGAAAGACCATTGCCATACACGAGGCCGGACATGCCACATTAAGCTGGTTCCTGCAATATGCTAATCCTTTGGTGAAAGTTACCATTGTTCCGCGGGGCAAGGCTCTGGGTGCTGCATGGTACCTGCCCGAAGAAAGGCAGATTACAACCAAAGAGCAAATGCTGGATGAAATGTGTGCGCTCCTTGGAGGCCGTGCTGCCGAGGAAGTGTTTGTCGGTCACATATCGTCCGGTGCCGCCAATGATCTGGAAAGGGTGACCAAACAGGCATATGCTATGATTTCATATTTAGGAATGAGCGACAAGTTGCCTAATATAAGCTATTATGATTCATCAGGCGAGGCCTATGGTTTCACCAAACCTTATAGTGAAGAAACTGCCCTGCTGATAGATAAGGAAGTGCAGGCAATGATAAACGAACAATATGAACGAGCTAAAGCCCTGCTTCGTAAACATTCCGACGGTCATGAAAAACTGGCAAATCTGCTGGTAACGGAAGAGGTTATATTTGCCGAGGACCTGAAGAAGATATTTGGTGAGCGTCAGTGGGTTTCCCGTTCCGAAGAGATATTAAAGGAAACCGAAGAGCCGCCCAAGAATGTGGAGATAGAGATTAAAAAAGGTACAGTTAACCCGGATATGATTACCCCGGAAGGGCAACCTGAATAATAAAACTTCCCTATTAAAATATATAAACCCTTTACTTACTGATAGTGAAGGGTTTTTATTTTTTGCCTATCCTATCCTCACATATCAAAGTAGCAGGCTTCCGAAAATATTTATTAGATTTGCACCCGTTTAAAAGAGACAACATGAATAAGACAAAAGGTATCATACTAGCGCTCATCTCATCGGGAACATTCGGGCTCATTGCATTCTTCTCCATTCCATTACTAAAAACGGGGATGCATGCGCCATCTATACTTTTCTACAGATGCCTGATTTCGGTGTTACTAATAGGAGCAGTATGCCTTATCAGGAAAAAGAATCTCCGGATATCACCTAAGGCTGCCGCACAACTTCTCTGTCTGGGCCTGTTATATACGCTGACGGCTATGGGACTGCTCTACTCTTATAATTATATCTCGAGCGGGGTTGCCACTACTATACACTTCCTCTACCCTGTCTCGGTTTCTTGTATGATGATTATATTCTACAGGGAGAAATTGTCACGGAATCTCTTATTTGCAGCTGTCTTATCTCTGGCTGGTGTGGCTATGCTATGCTGGAGCGATTCCGGATTCATCAATACAACAGGGTTACTGGCTGTATTGATGACCGTTTTCACCTATTCCATCTATATCGTATGGCTCAATAGCCCCGAAATAAAGAGACTGGAGCCCGAAACCATTACTTTCTATGTAATGCTCTTCGGTGGATTTATCTTTGCTGTCTTTTCCTATTCTACTACAGGCATCGAACTTTTGCCGGATATACCATCCGTTTTCAATCTTATCGGCCTGGCATTATTTGCGACAGTTATATCCAATCTGGCGCTTGTTGCAGCCGTAAAGCACGCAGGGTCTACCATTACGTCCATACTCGGATCGTTAGAACCCGTAGTAGCTACAGCAGTGGGGATACTCCATTTTGGCGAACCATTCGGATGGAACGGCCTGTTTGGCTTATTGATTATCATAAGCGCGGTATTATTGGTAATTCTTACAGGTAAGAAGAAAGCCGAAGTTCCGGCAACTTAAGGGCACATCCTGTAAATTTTATATCTATTAGCACCAATTATTGCACATTTTTACTATTTTTGTGCGATAAAGAATTAACGAACAGCTATCACAGTTTTTTTAAGTAGCTAATAATCATCAAATAACGATAAAAATGAGTAACAATTTATTAAAAGGTAAAAGAGGAATCGTTTTCGGTGCATTGAACGAAAAATCAATTGCATGGAAAGTGGCCGAAAAAGCCGTGGAACAAGGAGCAACTATTACACTATCGAATACTCCGGTAGCCGTAAGAATGGGTGAGACCAAAGCCCTGTCAGAAAAACTGAATGCAAAAGTTATTGCTGCCGATGCTACCAGTGTAGAAGACCTTGAACAAGTATTCGTACAATCGATGGAAGCTCTTGGTGGCAAGATCGATTTCGTACTCCACTCAATCGGTATGTCGGTGAACCTTCGCAAAGAGAGAGCATATGACAACCTTGATTATGGATTCTTAGACAAGACACTCGACATCTCAGCTATCTCTTTCCATAAGATGATGCAGGTTGCGAAAAAACTGGATGCTATTGCCGAAGGTGGTTCTGTACTTGCACTTACCCACATTGCTGCTCAACGTACATTTACCGGATATAACGATATGGCTGATGCAAAAGCATTACTTGAATCTTTTGGACGCAGCTTCGGTTATGTGTATGGCCGCGATAAAAAAGTCCGTGTAAATACAATATCCCAATCACCTACATTGACTACTGCCGGACAAGGAATCGGCGGAATGAACGCATTCTTCGACTTTGCAGAGAAGATGTCCCCACTGGGTAATGCCAGCGCAGAATCTTGTGCCGACTACTGTATCGTTATGTTCTCAGATCTGACGCGCATGGTAACCATGCAGAACCTGTTCCATGACGGAGGATTCTCCAATATGGGTCTGACTCAGGCAATTGTTGAAGATTATATCGAAAAGAAATAAACAAAATAATACCTGATCTGCGGCTCATAAAATACTATTTATGGGCCGTTATTTATAATAACCTCTATCTTCCCGGAAATATACACAGAGGCTCATCTTTCTCAATCGAATAAAGCTAAACCTAGATATCACGATTTTTTTATTCATTAAGAACTACTTTTTCCCTTATTTGTTTATAATGATAATATCGGTCAATATGAAAATCCGTTTTCCATTCCTTCACATATTCATTGCAATACTTGCCTTAACTCCCGGAGGAGTTTTTTCACAAGTAACGATCGGTTCCAACGAGGAACCGCTGAAAGGAGCATTGCTAGACTTGAAAGAAAATCCGAATGGCACCAGCAACAAAGGGCTGATGCTGCCACGCGTGGAACTGACCGCGAACAATACCCTGACCATCGCCAGCGGAACCACGAGTAATTCCGACTATATAGGTACAGTTGTATATAACACAAAAAAAATAGAAACCAGTGAAGCCGACCGCCTATGTCCGGGTGTGCATGTGTGGACAGGCAGTAAATGGCAACCGCTGGTCGCATATCCTATAAATACCATCCCTCCATCTTTAGCCGGCCCCGAAGCCGACCTGGTCGATTCCAGAGACGGAGAGACATACCATACGGCACGTTTCCATTCAGTTAAGGCAGGCAGTCCGTATAGCTGCACCCCTGTCGAGGTCGTTATAATCGACGCGGGAATATGGATGACACAGAATTTACGTTATACACAAGGGATAACAAATAGTCCGGCGGATACTTATGTTGCCATGCAATATTATACCCCCAGCAACACAGGTGCAACCGCAGCCCGCATCCGGGAGAATGGCAAATTATATAACTGGGCTGCTGCTTCTTCGCAGAAAGGCAATACTACAACAGGTCAGGGCAATGTAGACAATCCGCCTACTTATGCAGCAAATGACGAAAAATATGGTACAGCCGGAGCATCTACAGAAGTCAGGCGTCAAGGTGTATGCCCTCCGGGATGGCATCTGCCAACCGACACAGAATGGTACATACTGACCGAAGCTCTCAAACTCCGCCCCGATCTGTACAGTTCCCAGACTACAGCAACTGATGCAAATGTGGGAAATGTAATGAAGAACTCCACAGAAGCAGCAGGGGCATATCTGGGAACCAGCAAGCCTTCCGACCAGGGAGGATTTGCAGGCTATCTGGTGGGCTTCGCAAATCAAAACAGGGTAACCGGCTATGGTGTAAGCAATCACTGGTGGGCCAGCAGCTCCTACAATGGAGCCAATTCCTGGAAGCGGAGGGTAGACAATAGTACCAGTTCCATAGACTGGTCTCCCAGTTCACGAAACAATCACTTTTCGGTCCGTTGCAAGAAAGATTAACCCCCAAAAGAGCAATTATCCTTTACAATCAAAGGGTATTAAGTCTATGTTAATTCTGTAAGTTTTTTCAATTTGTGAAGAAAGATTAAAGATTATTGCTATATCTTTGACAATAATACAATTGATACCTGGCACAGAGCTCGATTGTATTACAGAAGTAATAATTGATTATCAGGGAAAATACCATTGTCTTAATTTATACTATGCTTGTAAAGTTATACGAAGAAAATCCTAATCCGAAAGAGATCGATAAGATTATAAAAGTTTTGCAAGACGGCGGGCTTATCGTCTATCCTACCGACACAGTATATGCCATTGGCTGTGATGCGCTCAATGTACGGGCGGTAGAGAAAATATGCAGGATGAAAGACATTAATCCCGAGAAGAGTAATCTGTCTATCATCTGCTACGACCTGAGCAATATCAGCGAATATGCCAGAGTGGACAACAATACATTCAAGCTGATGAAAAAGAACCTGCCGGGTCCCTTTACGTTTATTCTGAACACGACTTCATCCCTTCCCAAAATATACAAGAACAAAAAGACCGTAGGTATTCGTATTCCCGACAATAATATTATACGCGAACTCGTTCATACTTTAGGCAATCCGATTATGACAACATCCGTTAAAGATGATGATGAAGTGATAGAATACACTACAGATCCGGAACTGATCTATGAAAGATATCAGGACCTGGTCGACATTGTCGTCGATGGTGGGTATGGTGGTATTGAAGCGTCTACAATCGTGGATTGTACGGGCGATGAACCGGAAATAATGCGGCAGGGCAAAGGTGAATTAATTTTGTAAAAGGATATATAATCCATATATTTGCAAACGTCTATACTTTTGACATCCTTTTGTAAACAAATAGCTTTTTAATGTAAAAAAACTTATAAAAAAATTATTACTATGAAAAGAAAAATATCATTATTCATTTTTGTTTTATTTCTATTGAATTGTACAGATAACAAGGTCGAAGATTTAACTTCCGAGGCTACAAAGGATTTCGAATATGATATGTTGAACGATGGATTATTAGCATTTACTTATAATGATACACTCTATTCTTCTCATTTAAAAAACGATAACTCTGATATCTTTTTTGAAGATTCAATAGTAGAAGGAGTGTACAAAAATCAGGCCGAAGTTGACGCCGCACTACACTATAAGGATTCTCCAACCAACTATGGTTTGGCCGATACCAAGCCCGGTGACTTTAAGTATAAGGATGTGAACGGTGATAAAATTCTAGATATATCGGACACTGACCGTGCTATTGTAGGGAACTATATGCCTGACTTTACATACGGTTTTGGAACATCAATAGGCTGGAAAGGCTTTGACCTGGGCATAAACTTCCAAGGTGTTTACGGCAATGAAATCCTGAATCTGGGCCGCCGCTATTTCTATAACCATGAAGGAAATATGAATAACTACAAGGGAGCACTCAACAGATGGAAATCGGAAACCGATACCGGTAGCGGAATGAATGTTAGAGCCAACCGTGTAAGTAAAGGCCAAAACGGTACAACATCGACCTGGCATCTCGAAGATGGTTCGTACCTGCGGATCAAGAATATCACACTGGGGTATACCGTTCCGATGCATTGGGCCAGAAAAGCGTATCTGCAAGCAGCGCGCATCTACTGCACAGTTCAGAACCCATTTACGTTTACCGATTACGAAGGGTATAACCCGGAAGTGACTAACCGTTCAAACGTAACGACAAATGGTGAAGACTACGGTGTTTATCCGTTGGCACGGACGACTTCAATTGGTGTAAATCTTACTTTTTAATAAATGAGCAACATGAAAAAAATAATCATATTATCGATCTGCCTCATGGTAGTGTTGACAGGATGCGAAAGTTTCTTAGACCTGAAACCTGTTGATTTCCCAACAGAAGAAACATTCTACAAGGATGTAAAAGGACTCGAAGGCGCTATTATCGGTGCTTATGATCAACTACAATCGAGCGACCAGTACAGTGGCAAGTTCATGACGCTGATGGAAACCCGTGGCGATAATATCTTCGAGTGCCGTCCGCCAATCCCGTGCAACGTCGAAAGCCCTGTGAAACGTACTCTCCATCGGCTTTGCAAGTTCGACAAGCTCGCGG
>QMCD01001858.1_pt1 | contig 12342 bp, 9 predicted proteins | sample 1821841 | NCBI WGS metagenome assembly QMCD01 (sample SAMN01991225, study PRJNA193472) | Termite gut metagenome, whole genome shotgun sequencing project. | isolation source: worker | host: Macrotermes natalensis | reverse complement strand
TATAAACATATATAGACGCAAGGAGATTGTAAATAGTGAGTCTTTGCTGGTCGGTAATGTTCGAGTTTAGCATTGCTTCGCCGATTTCTACGGCTTCTTCATATCTACCGGAGTTGCTTAAGATCTGCATCTTTAATGAGTTTAGCTCAAAAACTTGGTCGGCATTTTGCGTCTTGGTTAGATATTCGTCTATGCTGGCGAGCATTTCGATTGACTGCTCATCACTGGGCTCACTGTTGGCGAGTGGTATGAGATCGTTGATAGCTGTTGCAACTTCTTCATTGGGGGCAAGGATGCCGCTGTTGTTTCCACTCATGAGTAATAGCAGAGCAAGGGCAATGATGGTGATGGCTGTACCGATGATGATAAATAGCCGCCTTTTGTTGGAACCGTGCGGTGGTTGCGTTTGCGGTTGTTGGCTGAGTGGGGCGGTGCTGCCGCCGCCAGTGTTTGGCGGACCTACGTCAATTTTTTGTTCTTTGTTTTCCTGCACTGCATACCTCCTTTTGTATCTTGTACTAAATATTTTAGCTTATGATGCGAAATTTTGCAAACACAAATAATTAGGCTGGCATTGCGGGGTGGCTGTGGCCTGTTTGGGTTATAGCTGCGCTTTTCAGGCAAAAAGAAAAGGCTATTCGTTTTACTCCGAATAGCCTTTATGGTCATAGGTTACTGTTGCGCACTTATTCTCCATTCGCCGTCATTACCTTCTTTTCACAGTGAGGCGGAGAACAGCCCTTTTGCCGTTTCTGAGCTTGGCGATTATTCTGGCTTTCCCAGGTTTTATGGCTTTCACCCAGCCAGTTTTGGATACGCGGGCTATCCTTTTGTTACTGCTTTTCCAGACTACTTTTTTCCAAGCCTTTGAAGTGCTTTTTGGGGTAACCATGGCTTTCAGCTTCAATTTCTTCAATACCCTCAGAGTTACCCTTTTACGGCTTAGCCTGATCTTTTTAGCCTTAACAACCGGGGTGTTTGGGTTGGCTGATATGTTGCCATTGGGCGGCGACGAAATAAACGAAGGGGAATGGCTGGGGCTGGATGGGGTATCAGGTGAAACCTTAGGTGACGGAGCCGCAGATGATGAAGGCGGCGGTATTATGGTCGTACCTACCAACGGTATGCTGTGGGTTTCATTGGGAGCTAACAGGTTAATGTTTTGCACCACATACATTTTCCCATTAACGGTTGCCGTTGCGCTTATGAGATCGCCATAGACGTCAGGCTGTTCCAGGTCTAAGTGATAGGAAACCTCTCCATGCCTGCCTTTGGCGATAGCTCTCACCTCGTCAGCGGTTATAGAAGCTGCATAGCCTGTTGCCATCAATGGCAGTACGGTGTCTTTGCGGTAGTTGCCTCCGCCAGGGGCTAGGTACTCGTTAATAAATGTCGCGCTAACATGTGCACGCATGAAACGCATACTTCCTTTGGTTGTCTGAAAAGACATAGCTAGGTCTAACGCCTCGGTTGCGTCCACCTTTATCCCGATAAATTGCGCGTATCCATCTTCGCTTCTGTAAACCAAACGAACCTCTGTGATCTCCCCTTGGGCGGTCTCTGCTTTTGCTGCGGGCAATAGTACGATACTGAGAAAAAACACCATGATAAGCGCCATCGTTGTGTACAGCTTTTTCATTGAAAAGCCCTCCTTTTAAGTTTTTGGCATTCAAAAAACACCTGATGCGTGTATCCCTATGATGTGGAAAGTGCGCAGGTACGATTTCAAACGCCTGTTTCATTTAGTATACACTATTTTTTAGCAAAAATCAAGCACTAGCAAGTATTTTCGGGGTTTTCACAGGGGTGAGTGTTGTAAATATTACAGACAGGCCGTATGATTTTGCGGGATTCTTGCATGGGGAAGGGCGCACCCGCGCTTGCGAATGCGCCCCGAACCGTTACTTCATTTTCACAACCACCCGGGCCCGTTTAGTTATTTTCTTTGCGCTTTTCTTGCCGGCGGCATTCCGGTCTGTGTTTGTGATGACGCAGTAATAATACATGGTGCCCTTTTTCTTCGCGGGGGCTTTATAATTTTTCTTGGTAGCCCCCCTGATTTTTTTGCCCTTGCCTTTTTTTGTCTTGCTCTTATACCACTGGTAGCTGATTTTTCCGCTGGCGGAAGCGCGTACCTTCAAGGTAAGCGGTCTGTTCTTTTTTATCTTTTTGGATCTCGGCTGGGTTTGAATTGCAGGGGCCCTGGCATTGCCCCGCTTTAATCTGCCCGCATCAGACGGGCTTGCCTGGGGTAATTTTGTATTGGAAGGACTTGCTTGCGCGGACGCAGCGGGCGTTACGCTCGGCGGAGCCGGCTCTTGCGCCTCTTGGTCGATGAGCCTGTATTTAATACTGTTGCTTTTGGCGTAGGTATGAGCGGTTGAGCCGGTATAGCATGAAACGGAAAGATCGGGACATTCGGCGAAAGCATTGGGTTCAATAGCTTCCACACTTTCCGGCACGGTTACGTTTTGCAGGCTGTCGCAGTGGTAATATGCTTCTTCTCCGAGCGACATAACCGTATTGGGAATATTAACGGTCCGCAGCGACGTACAGAATTTGAACGCCCTTGCCCCAACGGACGACACGCCGTTCGGAATATCCACAGTTACCAAGGCGGTGCAATATTGGAATGTCCCGTCCCCAAAGGACGACACCCCGTTGGGAAGCGCGACCGAAGTCAGCGATGTGCAATACTCAAAGGCGTTCGTACCATACGTTTGAACGCTGTTTGGTAAACTCAGGGAATGCAGGCTCTCGCAATGGGAAAAGACTTTATCGCCGAAGGTTGCGATGCAGTTGAGGATGTTGAGTTGTTTCAGGCCGACGCAATGGGAAAACGCTTCATCTCCGAAGGTGACGATGGTATTCGCCAAATTCAGCGTAGTCAGGGATTCGCACATATAGAACGCACGCTCGCCTATGGAATCGACTGCGCTGTTGTTCAAGGTCAGCCCGTCCAATTCAGCGCAATACTCAAATGCCTGATCGCCAATCTTTCGAAGCGTAGTCGGCAGCGTAACGCTTGTCAGCGAATTGCAGTATGCAAATGCCGAGGCCCCAATGCTTGTCACGCTGTCCGGTTGAATACGGACGCTGATCAGACGGTCGTTTTTATAAAAGGCTTTTTCGGCGATCTCGGATACAATGTATTGATGCGCGCGGCCGGTGACTGGGTCTTCCTCGGAAAGAACGGCAGGAATCACAATGTGCTGATCTTCTCCGGTATAGCCCGTGATGATTGCCGTATCGCCGGACTTTTTCCAGGTGTAGTCGGTTGACGGCTTCACGATAAGTGAAAACGAAGCAATGCCGGATTTGTAGTTTGCCCCTTCGCCCGCACGTGCGATGATCGTGCATTCACCTTCGCCGTTGAATACGACAACGCCCGAAATGCCGACGAACGCCACTTGTTCATCCGTGGACTCAAACTCTATTTCCCCGTCCGTAATGGCTGTAAGCTCATTCATGTACGAAATGTCGCCAAATCTCCCGGTATAGGAATCGGCCGCGAAGGAAAGCGTTGGGTTCTTTTTGCTTACGCTTAACAAGTAGCTCGCGCTGCCGGCCGAGTACGCCTGACCTTCCGCCGCATTGGCTGAAATCGTACATGACCCTGCGCCCGCAATGGTCACCTGACCGGTGCTTTGATTAACCGTCGCCACTGTTATATCGGACGAAAAGAAGGTTACTGATCCATCCGTTACTTGGGAAAGAACATTTGTAAAATCATCATCCCCGTAGGTCTTGGTTACGGCAGGCGATGCAAACTTTAGGGAAGGCGCGTCTTTGTTCACGATCAAATCCCGATAACGGTATTCATTATAACCGCCGCCGGTTTGAACTTGGCGGGTGGAGTGGAAATACCACGGATCGTTCCAATAGTCTCCATAAAACTCCCAGCCGCAATCAGGGTCTATTCCCGCGTAATTGATGGGGGAATCGCGCCAGCCGGATTCCTGATATTCAGAAGTATGCAGGCCTTTCCAGGTGCCGTTGGTAGGGCCGAAGAACCAAACGCCGGGAGCCTTCCATCTGTAATACAGCCACTGGGTCTTATGCGTCGGTTGAATGTAACGGCTTTCCCGCTGACGGTTTGCGCTGCTGCCCGGATCGGTGCGGCTCCAACCACTCCATTCAGACCAACTTGTCGCCGCTGCAGCTTCCTGCTTTGGGATGAGGGCGCCGCCGATAACAACCGCCAGCATTACCGCAAATAAAAACGCGGTTTTTTTCATAATATGCAGCATAAAAAATCCTCCCTGTTATTATATTTTCGAATAAACAAACAGAACGTTTCCATTTATGGGGTTTTGTTTTACACTAACGGCTTTTTTCACAACCACTTTGGCTCGCTTGGTCGTTTTCTTTGCGGTTTTCTTTTTGGCAGCGTTGTTATCCGTGTTTTTTACTACGCAATAGTAATACATGACGCCTTTTTTCTTGGTGGGTACTATGTAATTCGCCTTGGCAGCCCCTTTGATTTTTTTGCCCTTGCCCTTTTTAGTTTTGCATTTAAACCACTGGTAGCTGACTTTTCCGGTGACGGTTGCGCGTACCTTCAAGGTTAACGTCTTGTTTTTCTTCACCTTTTGGGATTTCGGCTGCGTTTTAATGACGGGGGCTTTGGCGTTGACGCGCTTCACCTCCCTGGTATCCGGCGAGTTTGTTCGGGGAGGATTTGTATTTGACGGGCTTGCTTTCGCCTGGCCCGGATTTGATACGCCCTTGCCGGTCAGTTTGAATTTAATGCTGTTTTTCTTGGCGTAGCTATGCGCGGCCGAATCGTCGACGCAGTTAATGGTGAGGTCAGGACATTCCCCGAAAGCATTGGTTTCAATGGTTTTCACACTTTCCGGTACGGTTGCGGTTTGCAGATTGTCGCAATGGTAATACGCCTCCGCTCCCAATGTCAAAACGGAATTGGGAATGTTCACGCTGGTCAGGGCTGTGCAGTAGGTAAAGGCCCTATCGCCCACCGAGACGACGGAATTGGGCATATTGAGAGACGTCAGGGATGTGCAGTAGGCGAAGGTGCCGTCGCCGAATGTCGCGACGCCGTTGGGAAGCGCGACGGTGGTTAAAGATGTACAATACTCAAAGGCGGACGTCCCATACTCCTGGACGGTGTTCGGAAGCCGCAGGACTTGTATGCCTTCGCAGTGTGAGAACACTTTTTCACCGAATATTGCGGTGCAATTATTGATATTGAGGGCGGTAAGCTTTACGCAGTGGGCGAACGCTTGGTCCCCAAAGGTCACGGTTGTGTTGTTGAGGTTGACCGTGGTCAATGACTCGCACATATAGAACGCCTTGTCGCCGATGGAATTGAGCAAGCTGTTGTTCAAATTTACCGAACTCAGTTTGGCACAGTATTCAAACGCCGAATTGCCGATGTTGCGGAGGCTGGTCGGGATAACGGCGAGGCTGAGGTTTGCGCAATAGGAGAAGGCCGAGGCCCCAATCGTATCCGCCTCCGCTGGCAGGCGAACCGAGGTGAGGGAGCTGTTATAGCTGAATGCGCCGTCCCCGATGGCGGTTACAAGCTTGCCGGCCAGTCTGTCGGGGATGACGACATCGCTGGTTCTTCCGTTGTACTTTGTGATGACAGCCGTATTGCCTGACGACAGGAATTCATAGTCCCCGAAGGTTTCCGCGCGGACTGGCTGTATCGGCAGAAGAACCAAGGCAATGGCCAAAGCTAAAACAAGCGATCCAGCTCTTTTAAGTTTTTTCATGGAATGCAATCCTCCAAATTATAAGTTAGCGCCTATGCGCAGTCAGGTCTGCCGCGGGGTTTTATGTATGTTGTGAAAAACCTCCTTTGCTATATCCTTCCAGTGTGTTTTTGCGCCGTGGTTTTATGTATAATCCACCCAGAAAGGGAACGGATGGAGTTTTTATACTTGTTTTGTTTGTTTTCTGTTGATTTTCCCGTCGATTGTGATGAATTCAGAAGAAAAAACCAGTCTTCCATTTGGGCTTTCGCAAAATCCTATACTTTGCGAATACGTCGAAAAAAGCCTGTGAAATCAGGGGCGTGCGATTCCTTGACCAGAAATCAGACGGCGTATTAAATTGTCTTTGGCGACAGACGATCCATATACTTCCGTTTCATCTCAAAGGTGGGGTGGACATACAATTTTAATGTGGTTTGGATGTTGGCGTGGCCTAAAATCTCGCTCAAGCTTTTTATATCAAAACCCTGCTCAACGGCGCGGGTGGCGAAGGTGTGACGGAGGGCATGAAAATTGGCGTCGGCGGCATCGGCCTGCCTGAGGTATTTTTTGAACCGGTATTGCAAGGCGCGGGGCTCCGCAAAGCGATCCGGGCTTCCGGTGAGTATATACGCATTCGGCGCGGCGGCGGCTTTGCGAAGGAACGGCGTTAGAAATTTGGGAATAGGGATTTCCCTTGATGATTTGACGCTCTTCGGCTCAGTGATGATAACTTTTGTCTTTGCCCCGCCCTGGCCGGAAAGATTTTTAATTCTCTGCATGGTGTGCCGAACCCGGATGATTCGGTCTTTGAGATTAATGTCGCCCCATTTGAGGGCGCACAGCTCGCCAATCCGAAGGCCGGTGTAAAGTGTCAGCAGAATTCCCAATGCAGAATCATTGGAACGGCATAAAAGAAAATGCGTAAAGCTCCGCTGCTCCCGGCAGGTTAGGACGCGCATGGGTTTGCCGCCCTTGGGGACGGAAATCTCCTTGAAATCGCATACTACGGCGTAACCGGTTCTTTCGGCGTATTTGAAGATGCTTTTCAGCAAAACCACAATGTCCGACGCCATTTGAGGCGACAAACCGCTTTTCAGCAGTTCGGAAACATACCGTTCCATCTCAAAAGCATTGATGCCCTTGATTTGCCGTCCCTGCCAATACGGAATAATGTGCAAACGCAGCAGGGAGTGGTATCGGGCGATGGTTGAGTCCTTTTTCCCGGATTGGTTAAATTCCAGCCAATCTTTCGCTATGGTTTCCAACAGGCCGCGCCGCAGTTCCTGCGTTTTTTGCGCCGTCAAAGCTCTCACGAGGGCCTGATCGCGTTTTTGCTTGACATCAGTACAGTTTTTCCCATAAACAGATTTGTACAGAGGTTTCCCGTTTGGTTTGCGGGAAATAAAAAAACGGGCTTCCCATCGCCCGTCCTTTCGCTTATAAATATTTTTGCCGACTCGTGCCATTTCTAGATTTCCTTTCTTTTCTTAATTGTTTTTGACGGCGCATTTGACGATAATCCAAAAATATATCGCTGTTCGCAGCATGAAAAGCCCGCTTAATCTCTGCAATTCTTAACGCCTTCTTTCCTGGTTTTTATTTTCTGCCCTTGACAATAACCGCCAGCGTTGGTATAATTATAACCAATAGAGTAGGTTATCCTGTTAAAATGTTATTTCGCAAAGTATAGGATTTCACGATGAAAAGCGGACGGTTTTATTATAAACCATCCGCTTTTTATTTGAAAATTAAGGCTTCCAGAATATCAATCGCCCTACTAAAAAGGGCAAAAGATAGGGGCGCACAACATCGAACCATGAAGGGCATTGAGAACGCTGACATATACCTCTTAAACCATAACTGCGCCCCTATTGAATTATTTTAACACAAAACAAAATGATTGTTTTTAGAAAAGCCCCGCTTTCGCGGGGCGGCCTGTTCCCGATTGGACAGGTTATAATGCGCTAATGCCGCTTCAATCTAAATGGGGTTCTAGTCAGCGACTCCTCCAGCGCGGCCATATCCAGTCCGAAATCCCTGTAGCCCTCGATGATTGTGCGCAGATACCCCGTACTGGGCGGGGCGAGTTCGCCTCCGTTCATAATGTACGTCATCACTTTCATCCGACGCTTACCGAACATGACGGGGATTTTCTCCTTCCGGTAAAGACGTGGAAATCCCTCATAGCGGTCCAGCGACTCCTCATCTTTTTTGCTGATGAGCCACAGGCCGCACGGGACGGAACCTCCCTCTTTTGGCGCGATGGTGGCTACACCGCGAAACTGCAATTCCCAGCCTTCCAGAATGATGCTCCCGACAGGCTTGGCTTGGGGGCAGCGTCTCTGCATTTGCGGGAAATTCAGATTGCTTCCGTAAGCGAAATAGTAACGTCTCATTGGTTTTCCCCTCCGTTTCTTTTGGGACGGCCAAACCGCCAGGCCCCGTTTCCGCTTAGGTGCTTACATAGGTGTTCGCGGCAGCTTTTGAACTCATCGCCGATAAAACCAATGCGGTTCAAATACGTCCTCATGGCAAAGCGGTCATTGGCTGCTTGAACTTTGCGGCTGCTGGCTGTGGTTTGCGTTAATGCCTGATGGTTTAACGCCAGAGCAAGGACGATGTAACTCCGGACTTTCCCAGCGTGGAGAATCGAGTTGAATCCCCGTAACTCTACCGTGCGGTGTCTCGTAAAAAAGCTGTGCAGATTGAGGAAATTGTATCTGCTGGGATGATAATGCTGATCTCGGTTGCAAAAATTGTCCGAAGTGCATTCGTACCAGATGTCTGAGATATGCTGAAAAGAGCTGGGGCGGTCTTGTTTGATGCGATTGATCAGCCTCTCGTCAAGTTTTTGGCAATACATTATTCTTTCCGGCTTGATTTGCAATGATTTGTACAGCAAATCGTTTTTACTGGCGATGATCTTCAAGAAGTTGCAGATACTCCTCGGTGTGTGGGGCGAACCGTCCAAGTGAACATGGATGCCGCAGCTTCCATTGGTAAGGCCGCCGATCCCGCGCAGTTTGCGAATCAGGGACTGTACCGTGCCGATGTCCTCCCGATAGGTGAGGATGGGACTGACCACCTCCACTTTATAGGAGTCGGGGGCATCGACGATCCGCCCGTTCACTTTTCGTTTTCCGATGATGCTGCTATCGTAGATGCACTTCCATTCCCTTCCGTCCGGGCATCTGACGGCCCATGCGTTATACATCCCGCCGACACGCCGGACGGATCCTCCCAGACAATCCGCTGCTTTTACAGCGGCCTGTTCACGTTCGACGCCCGTGAACTCAACCTCCAAGCCAAACTTTCTGCTAAACACATATAAACCTCCCTTCTCAAATTTGCGTTCGCGTATTTGGCAAGGGAGGTTTTAGCACACAGGTCCCTCGAGGCAAAGGTTTGGCCGCTTGGGTTTCAGAGGCGAGGGCGCAGCCGCCCGGTTGATGCTGCAAGGGGCGGCAAAATAACGCCATGCCAATTTGGAACAATTGGCATGGCGTTGTAAAATTTACGCAATCTTGCTGTATCGGGGCTGCTGTGCTAAACTGCATATTGATACAATCTAATAACACAAATCTAGGCTTAAAAAGCCGTCCGTAATCCTTTTAGGTTGTATCAGCGGGCGGCTTTTTGAGCGAAAGGAGATAAAATGGAGTGTTTTTTACAACATAGGGGCAGCGTTTCCCATGTTGCATGTGCTTCCCTTGTAGATTTTGGCTTCAATTCTGCCTTTTCGGATCGATTCCCCCTATATCGGAGCCTTGCGCAAATACTTATCCTATTATATACAATCCCCGGAGACGAAAAGAAAGAGCGTAAAGAAAGGGATTCTATGGAGCAAAATGAAAACATCGCAAGCGAAATCACGTTGCTGAACATGAAACAGGTCATGTCATATTTGAATGTCAGCCAGTGGATTTATTACAAACTGGTCAATTCCCGCCAGCTACCCACCATAACGCTGGGATCGCGGAAACTTGTCCGGCTAAAAGCCCTCAAAGAGTATCTCGACAGCGTGGAGACGAAGGCGAAGGGGACAGGTGGCTTCTTCTAAGCGGCGTGCAAAGGGCGAAGGCTCCATCACCCGACGATCCGACGGGCGGTGGATGGGCAGATATACAGTTGTTTTGGGTGACGGAACTAAAAAACGCCAGTGCGTAATTTCCAAAGACCGCTCGGTCGTTGCGGAAAAAATGCGCGCTGAAATGGCGATGGCCGACAAAGGTACGCCTGTTCTCCACAGCAAGCGCACCACAGGTGGGTATCTTGAATACTGGCTCAAAAATATAGCCCCGAACCAGCTCCGGCCAACCACGTTGCATTTCTACACTCGAATAACCCAAAAATACTTGATGCCAAATCTCGGGGGCATCCCCCTTACGCAGCTCAAACCGGAACATATCCGGATGATGCTGAACAGGATGAAGAGTGATGCTGCAGGGGATAGGACGCTGCAGCAGGTGCGCAATATATTGTCCGGCGCATTGCGCGAAGCTTTGAAGCTGGAGTACGTGACCAGAAATGCAGCCCGGTTGGTTGACCCGCCGGAATATGCGCCTCCAGAGAAAAAAGTCTGGACGAAAAAACAGGTTTCGCATTTTCTTGGCGTCGTGAAGGGGCATAAACACTATCCGCTGTTCCTGTTGCTGCTTTGCTATGGGCTGCGCAGGGGCGAAGCGTTGGGTTTGCGCTGGGCAGACGTGGATTTCGGCAACGGGCTTATTAAGATCCGCCAGTCGCTGTACGAAATTGAGAGCAAGCCTTTCTTCGGGAAGCCAAAAACAAAGGCGGGCATCCGTGATTTGCCCATGCTGCCGCTTGTGAGGGAGGCCCTTCTTGAACACCGGGCGGCGTCTGGGCATTTCGATGACGGCTTGGTCTTCCACTCAAGAGTTGGCAAGCCTGTCCATCCTGAATGTCTGAGAAAAACATTCAAGTTCCTGGCTAAACAGGCCGGATTGCCGCCTTTGACGCTTCATGAGACCCGGCATACGGCCGCCACGCTGCTTGCCGAGGCATGGCCTTCGCCCAAGGAGGCGCAAATTATTTTGGGCCATGCTTCCATAAAAACCACATTGGAAATCTATACGCATTCAAGCCTTGAAAAGAAAGCGCAGGCACTTGATGCGCTGGCGCGGATCGTGTTCTGAGATAGCCGCTACAGTCTTATACGGTTTTAGGCACATGTATGCTTATAAGGTGTCAGATAAGGCGTCAAATATGGAAAACCTTGTGTTTTCTTTGGGTTTCCCCCCGTTAATTCTACAAAAACATTGCAAGGTATGTAAAAGCTTCTATAATTAGATATCATTGCTATATTGACCGACCAGCAGGACTACACAAAAACAAGAAACTATTGGAAGTGGCTAAAGAATAAACTTATAAATGAGGGCAGCCAACAGGTTAGTAATACTAACCTGTTGAAACTACGGGCGGCGGACGGAAAAATGCGCCTTACCGACGTCGCCGATATCCGCTATCAACAGCCGTCAGAAATCCCCACGATATATTCATATCTGAAGTTACTATTTGCGATGGATTCTGAGAATGCACTGTATGGTACAACCGGAACCCCCGCAAAATTTTATACGCACTGGAAAAACGAGCATCCAATCCCCGAAGATACAATACGTGAGGTAATTGGTCGCAGGATTGATGAAAATACCTATAAGCAAATACTGGCCGACTTCAAGCCCGCATTATCAGTAGATAACTACCCGCAAAAGCTTAATCGTGGCATTAAACCACAAGACAAAACCATCCTAGGGATGCTCTCGACCGACTCGATTCTTGGTTTTATCAAGAAATATGTATTCTTTGATGCTGATGATGAGAAAGTGGCCCGCCACCAACAATCGCGCGCAGTAAACAAAGTACTCGACAGAATAAATGAATTCGAAGAGTCGCCAACCGGCCGACGTCGTAAAGGCGGCCTAGTTTGGCATTCAAGCCTTGAAAAGAAAGCGCAGGCACTTGATGCGCTGGCGCGGATCGTGTTCTGAGATAGCCGCTACTTTTATACGGTTTTAGGCACATGTATGCTTATAAGGTGTCAGATAAGGTGTCAAATATGGAAAATCTTGTATTTTTTTTGGATTTACCCCCGTTAATTCTACAAGAACATTGCAAGGTATGTAAGCCTGCCGAGCTACCAACTGCGCCACATCCAGATGATTTTATTCTATCATATTCCGTGATTTTATTGGCTTTTACCTCTGTTAAACTTATTGTGAAGCCCGACAGGCGCGTGTTTGACTTTTTGCTGGATATAATGGGTGGTTATATGGTTTTAGGCTCATAAGGTGTCAGATAAGGTGTCAATTTGCACTACGCCTTTCTCTTCAAAAGCTTCCCGCAGAGACAGTCAAAAAAGGATTGTCCGACATTTTTTGTTTGTTGGGTTTTTTACGCTCCCTTGAAATACAGGGGGTCTTTTTAAGAATCTTTCAGTTTGGAATATATTGCATTTTCAACATTGCAGATGAGAGGTTCTCTGCTTGGAGTTTTTTCATCGCACTAAAACGCCCTCTTGCATCATCGGTTTCAGTGATACGCAGGGGGCATAGAGGATTTTATTGCTTCGGGGCATAATCGTTAAAAGTTGCACCCAAAAAAT
>QMCD01003107.1_pt1 | contig 12345 bp, 15 predicted proteins | sample 1821841 | NCBI WGS metagenome assembly QMCD01 (sample SAMN01991225, study PRJNA193472) | Termite gut metagenome, whole genome shotgun sequencing project. | isolation source: worker | host: Macrotermes natalensis | reverse complement strand
ATGATGTAAAAGTATAACGGAATCATGGGTGTTTTTGTCACCTCTCCTTCTGCTTGGTAATTTACCGTGATGTTTTTAAGTGAATGGTTGCCGGTCAATCCAGTTGCGTCAAAATAAACTTCTGAAAATGTTTCGCTTTGGGGAATTTCTAAATCGACTTGCGTTTCTGTGCTTGTGTTTGTTCCGTTCGGTACGTAAGTGTAATTTGACGTGTCTGAGAACATGTTATAAATTGTAATGTTCGTGGTTCCCGGGTTCAGAGTTTGTATTTTTATCGCAAAAACGAAAGCTTCTGGATTGTTTTCAATCAAATCGTATTGAAAAGAAGAGCCGCTGTATTGAAATGTTATAAACGGAACTGTCGAAATTGCTAAATTTTGCTTCTGAATTTCATAAATTTGCTCATAATTAGTCAGCTGCGCGGAGGAGTTGATTGATAATGTTGCCTGCTCTGTCAATTCGCCCAATCCGGGCTCATAATCAGGAGGAAGTGTATTTTTTATTACTTCGTAATCTACTTCGCTTGTTTTAACGAGAATTGCCGTTATTGAGCTGACATTTTCAGATTCATATATTTTATCGAGAGAGATGTAATTGACAGTCCCTGTTTCGATTTCATACGATTCAGGATAGACGTCTTCGCTTGCCGCGGCAGCCGGAAGAGTAAAAATCAAAAAGAGAATAAAAATGAAGATGTTTGTTAATTTCATAAAAACCTCCTTCTTCTGCCAAATCCGCCCCTTCTTGTGCTGTCTTTCATTTTATTAAGAGCAGATAAAACAATCATTCCGGCAACCCAGATGATGACAACACTTGCGGCGACGAGGAAAATGTAAGTGAGATTATCAAACAAGCCGTCCAAAACAAACAGCTCTGTGTTTGCGACCGTATCCATTAAAAGATACAGTGCTGCCAAAAAAAAGACTGTGAGCGCTATTTTTGTTTCTGTTCTCATTTTATCAATCTCGTGTTACATTTTCAAATATATTTTTTGTTTTTAAAAGGGTCGCGGACGTTGTATGTGTCTCGGAATTCTTTTATTTTCGGTTTCTTCGTTTTTCTTTTCTTTGCAGTCGTTTTATCTCTTTCCTCCAGTCTGCCGCTGAACTTAATCCGTGCTTCCGTCCTGATTGGGATTTGGATATGCGGCTGTATTGGAATTTCGGGACGTGACTGGATTTCGGCTTTGGCTGGGACTTCTGCTTTTGCAGGCACTTCTGTTTTTGCCGGTACATTTGCTCTTGCCGGTACATTTGCTCTTGCCGGTACATTTGCTCTTGCCGCAATCTGTACAGGCACTTGAGGACGAGCTGCCAGAGATGCTGCTCGTTGAGCCGGTGTCCTCATTTCAGCCCTCATTGCAGGACTTGCAGTCTTGTTGACGGCCAATGACCTGTTTCTGATTCCCATAACAATATCATCCGGCGAAGGTTCCACTGTAGGGCCTCTTGCTGCTGCCGGCCTTGACGCTGCGTATGCCCTGTAAGATTCTGCATTTGCAACATGGTCGAGATATTGTGGCTTTGGTTTGATTTTATCAACAGCTCCGACGACTTTTTCAGAGAGTTTTCCCGGCCGAACGTCTCTTAATTTTTTTGCTGCAGGCCTGAGAAGCCCGTGAACGTCTCCGCGGATCATGTTGCCGTAGATAATGAGGTCCGAAGTGTCGTAGATTTCTTCGTTCCTGCGGCGCATGAAGTCTCCGACATCTTTTGCCGCGTTTATTCTGCCGATTATTTCCGCTTGTTGACTCGGAGTCGGCGGAGTTGAGACGGTTTCTCTAAACGATCTCGGAAGCGCCGTGTAGTTGAGAGCTTCTTGGTTCCAGTTATAAAATGCGTCTTTGTCGACAACGTAGACATCTGGGACAGCACCAGGAGGAACGTATTCCGGTTTCATCACTCTTAAACCGCTTGGGATGGATTCCGTTGTTCCGTCGACCCTTGTTGCCGGAGATACCAAATCTGTATAACGACGGCTTGTCGGTGTTTTATAAGTCATGTTAAATCCACGGCCTGCAACATATTCTGCTGGTGCTTGAGTTACTGCATAGTGTGCAAATTGATCCCAGAATTTTTGAGACCCTAATTTTGCTGCAGCTCCCTCTCTTTTTTGGATCCATGAAGCAGGATTAATTTGGCCAGCGGCTACATTAGACCAGATGTCTGTGTTATAACCAAGGCCGTAGGGTATCGAACCCGCAACCAGTGCTACATCATCAATAAAATCAACTCGTTTAAGAAGTCTTTCTGCTCCTGTTATTGTAGGTGCTTTGTTCATAACACCTCTTATTCCAACTTCCATTGCCGGGACAAATCTGTTTAGAGATGGTCTTAATGCCTTTGGGGCGTATTCTAATGTTTTCGGAAGAGTTCGTAATGCCGCCCTTCCGCCGATACCTATTGCATCTCCTGCAAGCACAGCTCCTTTTGCTGCTCCCCTTGCACCCCAACCAAGAAGAGCCCCACCAGATGCAATAAGTAAAAGGTCTGTAGCTATCTGTGCGCTTTTGGCCACAGGTCTCTCTCTCCACTCATTCCACGTATCTGCCGTTTTCCCGACAATAACATCTTCGACGATTTGTCCCGGGTTTAAAATGACCTTATTTCCATAACCGACTACTTCTGTTTTTGGTCTGTTGTCAAATGGTCTGTTGTTTGTATTATACAGTCTACCAAAATCATTTTCCTGTTTTAGGGGCAATCCTGTTTCTTGGTTGTATAGTCTGCCATCTACACCCTGGTACACGGGAACAGTATACTTTAGAGTTGTTGCTTTTACGATTTCTCTTTGGTTATCTTCTATTGCCTGAATCGGGTTTGCTTTATCATATGGCCGCACGTTTGGATTATACAGCTGAGACATTGGATTTACCGGAGCCGCAGGAAGTCCTGTATAAGAATCATATGTCCTCCCGTCTTTTCCTATAAAAGTTGGAGCTGCCGGTGTATAAAATGATGAAAAATCATTTCCCCCCGTAGGTAATCTTGAATTAAGAGCCGCATTCACATCCGCAACAACCCGATACCCGCGGTTTGATTGAGTAATCGACGGAGCGCCGGATGCTTTGAGCTGCGTCCAGCCTGCAGGCACTTGAGCGCTGCTTGCAAACGTGCGAACTTCTCCAGTCGGCGACTGGTAAGACCTTTCGGAAACGTAATTGTTGTAATTCGGCGAATTAGCTTTTGTAATTGCGTCTGAGAACATGTGACGGTAAGTGTTCACATCCATTCCGACGCTGCCTTGGAAATTCGGGTTCGTGATTCCGGCTGCTTGGTTGACTTCACGAAGCAGGCTTAAGTCAAAAGCGGTAATTGTGTTTGAGTTTCCCAGACTAAGTCCGACTCTTTGATCAGCAGGAATCGCGCTTATTCTTTCTGTGAGTGTTTTTCTTGAGTCGGCGACCGGCCCAGTAGGGACAGGAGTTCCGGGAGAACTGCTGCCGGATCCCCCCCTGTTGACACTGCCTGCCTGTTGGTTTCCTCCGGGACTGTATGTCCCATTTCTATTTCCTGCAATGTTTTGGCTTGCTTGCCAAAATCCATATTCTGCAGATTTGCGCCTCTGTGCATTGACTGTCATTCCGCCGCCTTGTGTTGTTCGGGCATCCCCTGTAGAGGACGTCCATGACCCGGATGAATTGTTCTGATTGTTTGCCGCTCTTGCTGCTGCTCCTCTTTGTGCTGTGTTTGCTGTTGTTCCGGTAGATCCTGAAGATTCTCCAGAGAGTCTGTTTGCGAGTGTTCTTGCTGCATTTACAATATTTCTAAGACCGCCACCAAGTGTTGCCAATTGTGTACCTTTGTTTTTCTGTTTTTATTTTTGAATTTATGTATAAGATCGATAAAGTGAATAAGCGATTGCAAAAAGAGCAATGCCGCCGAGAATTATTGTCGGCAAATAATCATATAAATTGTAAAGATATGTGTAGCCGCCTGTCAAATAAGTCGGCAAAACGACGCCGAATTCCGAAAGAGGGAGAAGACCGGAGATGTACATGCCTAAATCGAGAGGCAGGCCGAAAATTGCCCATAGAAAGACGAGGCCGATTGCTCCGAAAATGATTTTCCAGACTGCTTTAATCATTGGAAACCAACTCCTTTCCGATTTTAATGATGTAAATGATGACGCTTGTCAAAAATACAAATGGCGTCAGAACCAAAGAAACAACAAAAGAATAATTCTGCCGGAGAAAACGATAAGTGTTCTCACAGTCAGGAATTCCTTCTTTGAGTTTTTGATCTTTTTTCATTTCTATCACCATTTCTTAAAAGCGTCTCCGCCGCCGCTTCCGCCGTCAAACGAATCGGCATTGACCCAGCGCATTGATTTTGCGTAATAAAGGAAAATTGAAAGGCCGAATGCAAACATTGCAATAACGACCAAAATCTGCCAGTATTGATCCGAAATCGTGCCGATGAACGTAAAGACGTCGTAGAACCTTTCGCCCTGCGCAATCTCCGTATTCGGCTTGATTGCTCCGATGATTAAGAGTCCCATCGGAACGGCGACCGCGAGTCGTAAAAACCAAGTCACGAGGACGATGAAAGGAATTTTGATATCACTTATTTCCATGATTAGCCTACCCCTTTTAGTTGGTTTTTACTCCTCGAATGAACATGACTAAGACGGCCGTTAAAATCAATCCGATTAAAATGAACAAGACGGCCTGCATCGGCTCGTAGACCGTGCCGCCGACAAAGCCGAACGCGAGAACGGCCATTGTGTAAGTCGTTGTGATGTTGCCGGAACGCATGTACATCAAGCCGATGATAAGCAGGATGATGATTGGCATTCCGAGTCCGAGAGTCCAGCCGTTTATCGTGTTGAACAGGTTTACTGCAAGCGCTGTTGCCGAATACCCGGACTCGTTTTGGAATAAATTTAAAAATTGGTCAAAGTGCGGGGTCGGAATGCCGTTCACATGCTCACCCCGTTTTTGAGATACATGATGAATTTAAAGGCATACATCGTCATCAGGAACATGAGCGCAACTTTGAGGAAAGAGAAAATCGGAGAGAAATATGATTCGACGCCGAGCGCGGAGAAGACGATTTGGAACGGCAGCAGAATGATTTCCGGCGCCGATAACAATGAAATAATGATTGCGCCCAAATTCATGACGATTGCCAAGAGTGCTGTCGTTGTCCATACGACTAGATTCAGGCCTCCTACAGTATAATTTACGATTTCGTCAAGAGGGTTCCACGGTTTGTCTTCAAGTTTCTTAAAGCCGGTCAAATCTTGGAAAGTTGTGCCGGAAATCTCTTTTGCGGTGTTTGAGACGCCGACTGCTTTATCCAGCCAATAAGAATCCATTCCTGCGATTTGTGTTTCACCGGTCGCCATTGTGTAGACGCCGGCAAGACCGCCAATCACGATGCAGAATACGGCTAGCCATTCAAATTTTTCATAAATTACGGACGCTTGTGAAGAAATGAGTTACCGCCTAAGTTTTTTGTTTTTATTATAACATTATATGTTTAACTATATATTTTTTGTTTACTGTTTATCCGTCACCCGAAATTAGTTTTGTCCTTTTTTATCATTTCTAGGACAACGATGATTACACCGATTCCGAGAAGTAGCAATTCCCACGGTCCCAGAGTGAACCATCCGAGATAAATAAACAGCATGATTGACAGGACTCCGATAATCGGTGCAGCCCAAGTAATCCTCGCGTTTGCAAAAATCCACGTCAGCGCGATTGTGATTATGATTGATAATGCGCTGTATGTTCCGTCCGTCAGTCCGAGAGGCAATTTGTTGTCAATTTCGCTTGACGACGTCCACGTTTCAGTACCGGAGAAACGGAATCCTCTCGGCGCGTCTTCGACTGTGTTGATTTGGATGTCCCACCTCAGTGACGAGTTTTGGAATCCGTTTGGATAACTCAAGATCATGGTTTCTCCTTGGTAAGAGACCATCGGCGTTACCGTTATTGAGCTGTTTGTATCAAGATTGTAAAGCGTGCTTTCACCGGTTCCGATTAAGTAAGCTCTTGAGATCGTGTCGTTGACCGGCGCAATCGTGAGCGTGTAGTTTGTTGCGTTTACGGCCCATGATCTGGAATAATTCGTGAAGATATCTCCTTGCGGTTCAATCGTTCCGTCTTGGACCATGATGACGTAATATGCGTAGTCTTCGGCTCCGTAAATGTAATGCTCTTTTGTCCACGAGCCGTTGTTTGCGGTGACCGTTACTTTATAATTCGTCGTTCTGTCAATTGATGCGTAAAAAGTGTCTGAATTTTGGACGTTTAAATCAATGAAAGTTACAGGGCTTGCCGGGTCGTTGATGTCTTCTATTTTTACGGTGTAATTTTGGATTCCGTTTCCGAGCTGGTTGACGACTCTGAAAGTGACGTAGTTCGGCGAGACGAGTACGTCTCCGCCGGAGCCGCTTTGGTTTCCTCCTGACATGTATAGAGTTACATTTGTTTGATTTTCGTCAATGTAAAATTCTCGGGTTGTTTGGGTGTAGTTTTGAGCTTGCAGGATGATGTGGTGCCATCCGTCTGTGACATTTTGGTATCTTAAAGTGCCTGTATCTGTTGATCGGACGATTTGGGCGTCGTCTAAAAATCCTGTGACAGAATAGATCAATTCTTTTGTGTTTTGGTCGCGGATTGTTAGATTTACTGTGTGTTCGCCTTGTTTTAGGAAATAGATAGCTTTACCTGGCAGCCCTTGAATGTTTTGATAGGATACGTCTGAGTTATTAAAAAAAGCGCTTCCTACTTGATTTGTTTGAATATTTAGAAAATTTGTGCCTGTCATCTGATATGGGTTAATTGCAAGAGCCGTTCCTGCTGTGTTGTATAAATACGCATGAGTTCTTGTGTTTGACCAAATATAAGAGTTGTTTGCCGAATTGTTAGATATGTCATGAGGAAGCAGAGGGATATTATATATTAATAAATCTTCTGGAATTGTTGAAAAATTATAAGAACCGTTTGTAGTGGAACTCGAAGCCCCCAGATTGAAGACTACATGAGTGTAATTGTAATAGAAATCCCTTTCTTCCGAATATGTGCTCAGTGTTCTATGTGTGAAGACGTGATTGGATGTCGAGAAATTTGCTAATTCCGTATTTGAACTATATCTGGAAGTGTTGTTTTCCTGCTTTGCAAAAAATGAAGAATTGTTCCCAGCACCAACGGGAGCGGTTATTGTCTGCCCATATGTCGCATTACCAGTAAGAAGAGTAGTATTTGTTACAGAAGAAGGCGATCTTGTAACAGAACCAAACATATTATCCATAAAATCAGTAGTTGTAGAAATGTATTGAGAATTATTAAACATATTTATAAAAACAAACGATTTCAGATCTGAAGATTTGTCGAAACTTATTTGCGTTTCGACCGTGGTTGTGTTTTTTGAAATGTTTGATACAGAGATATTGAAATTTGATGTTTGAGTCCCCGTTTGCAGTGCCCTTACGGAATCTACAGAGAATTCGAAATGTGTGCTTGCAGAAACAATTAATGGTGACATTGTACTATTGTAAGGACCAGATGTATAAAGCCGAATACCAAACGATTCGGACCCAAACGGGCTATATAGTGTTGATGTACGGATATCTGCAATCCCCCCTCCATTGATGTTAGACCTGTTTGATGCACCAATTCCTGTTAACATTTCGTGGGCATCTGATTCTATTGAATACTTCGAATTTGTATCGGCATCATTAGAAACGTTTGTAGAGGAAGAATTGTGAATGATATCTGAGCTTGTGTTTAAATTACTGTCATTAAAAGTTGCACGAAATATTTTAGAAGTAGGAAATGAATCCGGTCTAAAGGATGAGTCCATAAAAGCCCAATTAGATGTTTCAGAAAGAGTATAAGTCGTGTTGGCTCCCGTAACATTTTCCGCTCGAAGTGTTGTCACATTCTCAATATCCTGCACGCTCGTCGAATTCGGCGACCCCGTCGTCAAAATAAAATTGTTCACACCGGCCCCCAAATCCGCCCGAATCAGCAAAACGAACTTAATATCGTTTGTCGTATAAGGATGCCAAAACGCCTCCACCGGCGTTCCGTTTGCGTAATAAATTCGAGTGCTATCCGAATAAGCAGTGTTCCCGTAGGGCGCCGCAATCCTTGATTCAAACACCTGCAAACCCGCTGCTCCCGTGTTGTTGACTTCAAAATTCACGGTGACCGGATTTTCGTCGTAATTTGAAGCAAAGCATGTCGGCAGGATGAATAAAATAAAAGAAAGGCAGAGTGCCAATTTGGAAATTGATTTAAATATGGATTTTGTTTTTTGATTCAATTTTTCCACGACCGTACTTCGATTGATTTTACGACGGCTGATTCAGACCAGTATGTTTCAGTGATGTCAGAATTCGTTTTTAAAATGTAAAGAGGATATCCGACGGTGTTGTCCGTGTTGCTGACGGCGGCGACCGTCAGCAAGGCGGCGTCTTTTGAGTGATATCCTGTAAGTTTTAATGCTGCGTGTGCGGCGGTTGCTTCAACGAACGCTCCGATTGCGGCAAAGTCAGTTTCAGAGACTTCTCCGGTTGTCCCGATGACCCACATGTTTTTTGGAGTTGCGACGATGATTGAATTTGAGATTCGCGGGTATCCTTCGCTGTCGACGATTAGTTGGTTTCGCCGTTCGAATAATTCAAAAATCGACGGAACGATTTCGTTGACGAGAGATTTTGTTGTGAGTTCTTTTTCAAAAAGCTGCGGGTTTTCTTGGAGCAGGTTCATGCCGACGTACGGGCCGGCGGCGGCAATGATTATGCTGCCGACTTTCCATGCTTTTTTCTGAGACGGATGATTTTGTCCGATGAGGAAATCGTTTTCGATTGTTCGGCTGTCGCAGCAGACGATGCAGCCTTCTTCTGTTTTGATTCCAATTATGTCATTTTCAATCTCCTGTCAGAATTATACAGATACCACCACATACATTAAAATCAATATGATTGGACTCAGAACAAACCCTGTTGTAAATCCAAACATAAAATAATCGATTCTATTTTCCGGCTCCACATAATCAACTCCTGTTTTTGAATTTATTCAACGATTGGATCTTCTGTTTGAATCTCCAGTATCCCGGGCTTGCTGAAAGTGAGCTCTTTGAGAACTCTCTGCTCTTCTCGGATGTTTCCTTGGCCGTCCGGCGGGAGCTGGACGAACATGACGTATTCGCGGGCTCCGACGAGAGAGTATTCTTCTGCCTCCATGTGGGCAACGATTTGTGCTGTGGGACCTTGGACGTTCATTACTAACAGATTGTTTACTTCGATTTGCATTTTTATTGCTCCTTTGATTGTCTCATTTCGAGAACGCTTATCATTGCGTTTCCATATGTTGATTTTATTTCTTTGATAATTTCGTTTTTCAGTTTTTCATACCATGGAGAATTATCCATCAAAGCCCCGACATAGTAGAATAGAGGACGCGTCCTGTCTTCTTTCGGGCCTTCGATGACATAATAATATTCAAGGGCGGCTCCTTTGACTGTTGCCCGTAAAAGGACTGCGCGGTTTGCCGGAACGAATTTGGCGACGTGGTTGACGGCGTAGACGATTTTGTATTTTGGAGGGATTTTAAGAGTGTTTCCGTCTTGGTCAAAGGCGATATAGTCTGCGTTGTTATCTTTGCGGAACGCCGGTCGTTTTTCTCCCGTTTTACAGTCCTGTGTGAAGCGCTGCGGGTATTTGCTCGGGTTGGCGTAGGATTTCATTTCAGTCATCCTTTAAATTTCAAATTCTTCAAGAAGTCTGTCTGCTGCTTCTTGTCTTATCTTATTATATTCCCGAATTAGACTTGCATCCGGAAGAGGAAAGATGATTGATTTAACCGGCTTGTTCCCGTATTTGAATCCGACTCTTTTTTCAGATCCGTCCATGTTCTGAACTGTTTTCGTGCAGATACATTCGACTGCGAGGCCGTTTCCGTTTGTGTCTTCGTCGGACAGCTGCGCGACAGGAGTTACTTGGAACGGGAAAGCTCCACGGATTCGAAGGTCGACTCTTGAGAAATCTAAAGTGATCATGATTGTTGGGATTCTGAACGGCCGGTTGAGCTGCCAGATGTCTGACATCCTCCGGTTGTCTCCTGAGAGGGATGCACGGTTTGATGTTCCGGAAATGTCCGTTCCCGTTTCGTCCAAGAGGATTGGTTTTTTTGGTTTGAGCCGAAAGAGGGCATCTTTATAATCGGCGAGTGTAAAACACATCTGTTTATTTAGGTCAAACCCTTCGTCGATTTGAGAGCATATGCTCAGTCCTGTCATGCTTTTACCGGAGCCTTTTGCTCCGGAGACAGAGACGTCTGCAGACCTGTTGTGGTCCAAATTGCGCATGATTTCTTCAATGAGCATTTTGATCCACCTCTTTTTTTTCTTCAAGCCATTCCATGAATTCGTTTCTGCTTTTTGGAGCGGTTTCTGAGATGTATTGGTATTTTACATACGCGACAGGAATGATCCTTGTTTTGTGGATTGCGGCTTGGATGACACTTAAATAAAGCCTTGTTTTTGTTTGCGTATCTTCGTCCGACTTTTCGATTTTTTGAAATTGCCTGATTGATTTTGTTGAATAAAGGCCCGCGAACAGGGGGGAGACGCCGCGTATATAAAGAAGAACAAGCTTCTCGTTTGAGCGTTCTCTGATTAAACGGTTCATCGTAGCTTTTACGCGGTTAAATAAAAGTGAATAATTCATTAGTTGGCCGTAGCCGCATTCGATAAGAATATGAGTTCCGTAATCTGTTGTTTCTCCCGAATACGATTGTTTTTTATGAAGAGTTTTAAAGAAAAACATCAGCTGAGATTCGTAAGAAGATTCCTTGTCTAAAATCCACTTATCCCGTGGAGACAGTAGGTGATGGAAAACTGCCAGTTTTGAATTATAAATCTGTTTTGCAACAATTTCGTTTCCTGCGGCGTATGCCGAAATCAAACTCATTTGCAATGACAGCGTTTCGTTTTTCCAATATTTATAATAATCATTAAATTCCTCTTCGTCGTCCTCGAAGGATGAGACGGATTCCGCGAGTTCTCTTTGCAGGTCCATCTCTTTACACCTCGTCTTCGTCTTCTTCTGACATGTCCGGCCCGTCTGCGAGTTTTAAGAGTTCTTCGCATTCTGCAAAATTGTATTTTCTGACTGAGCCGCCGTAGAAGTCGATAACGCCTTCTTCTGACAAGAGGTCAATCCATTGGCCGGCGAGATTAAGTCCTGTTTTTGCAAGTGCCGTTCGTTCGTCTTTTCCATTGGGCAGCTGCTGTGAGAAATAAGTATTGCATTTCGAAATCAGATTGTTGTCATCCATTCTTTTTTTAGTAAGCAGGAAACAGAATCTGAAATTTTTTCTGAAATCTTTATAATTTTCTTCATATTTTCCTTCGTTTGAATGTGTCAGGAAATCTTCTTCGGCAGCTATAATGGATGCAATGACAGTAAGGATTGATTCTTTTACTTCCGATTGGAAGGACGGTGTGTAAAATTGATCGTTGTCTCTTTCCTGCCCGTCGGCGATTCTCGGACTCATATTAATTCTCCTTTTTTCGGACAGACTTGGAGAGGAATCTGAAACCGATGAAGAGACAAGCGAATACCCAATATACATCCATTAAAAGGAGAAGCATGTACATGCACATCATTCCGATATCGGCGTCATCTTTGAGGAGGTAAAACCCAATTCCTGACAGGAAGAACAGGATTCCTGATGCGCCTATCAATTTTCGGAAAATTATCGGGATTCCCCAATTCCTTGAGATTGCCATTAAAAATGTAAGCAGAGAGTAAGAAGACAAAAGGAATCCGATAATGTACAAGATTGGGTCATCAATTGAATATGTGGATTTGAGATAGAATCCTGTTCCGACCATCATTAACCCAAGAATAATTCCAAGAATCGGATTTGTCAGCGGCGAGAGAACGATTTTGAGGAAAATCAATTTTCCTTTCGTTTTATCGATTTTAAACATTTCAGGACCTCACACGTTTGCGAACATTTGAATCAGGACGATGACAACCATAAGACCGATGAACATCAGAGTCATGCCGCCTTTTGTTGATAGGAAGCCGCCAAGAACGCCGTTTCCTTGTTTCTCCTCAATTAAGTAAGAATACCGGGCAAGCAGGTTTTGGATTGAAATGCTGCAGTTTTCCTGCACGCTTGTCAAGTAGCGGTCGGCGTCCTCAAATGCGACTGGATTCATTGAGATGATACTTTGATAAGATTCTCTGAGTTTTTTTGCGTCCGTTGTTGTAAATGAAACGGTGTGGCCGTCGGCCGCGTCCAGACCGCAGTTTAACTTGTTGCAGATTCTTTTATCGAGTTCTGCGATTTCTTTTTCTCTTTCAGTTTCGTCTTCG
>QMCD01001996.1_pt1 | contig 12349 bp, 17 predicted proteins | sample 1821841 | NCBI WGS metagenome assembly QMCD01 (sample SAMN01991225, study PRJNA193472) | Termite gut metagenome, whole genome shotgun sequencing project. | isolation source: worker | host: Macrotermes natalensis | reverse complement strand
GAATGTCGGTGCGCAATGGGTTCGCCGATGTGACCCGCCCGATGGTTGGTACACCCTGCTTTGCAAACTGTGCAAATGGCATGGCCGGTGTCCGATAAATGCCACCATGACGGGAATGAATTACACGGCGATGGAATGCCTTTGCCACGTGAAGCATCCCGAAAAACACATAACGCTTTTTCCTAACAAATTGAAATACATAATGCTATGATTAACCAAATTTTCAACGGGGATTTTTACCCCACCCCGATAGACGTTATCGAGCGCATGATGATGGGCGTTGAAGTCATGGGTAAAGTTGCCCTCGAACCATCGGCGGGGAGCGGTAACATTGTGGACTATCTCAACTCAAACGGAGCCAATAATGTATTGGCGTGCGAACTGTCTGAAAAATTGCGCCGAACGCTTGCCGGGAAATGTGACGTAATCGGCGATGACTTCTTGAAAGTCACCCCCGACCAAATCAGCCACATTGAGCTGATTGTGATGAACCCGCCGTTTTCGGCTGACGAACGCCACATTCTGCACGCTTATGAGATTGCCCCCGGCGGCTGTGAAATTGTCGCATTGTGCAACGAATCTGAATTGTTCGGCTATGAAAGCGGCGCGTAAAGAGGTTTACGAACTGATTGAATCGCACGGATTTAGTGAGGATTTCGGCTCGTGCTTTACGCAAGCGGAACGCAAAACCGATGTCGAAGTTTCGTGCATCCATTTGTACAAGCCCAAGAGCGGTGAAGATGAGTTCGACAACTATTTTTCACTCGCTCCCGATGACGAACAACAAGAAGATGGTATTCAGTCGTACAACCTGATTCGTGACCTTGTGAATCGCTATGTCGGAGCCGTGCAACGCTTCGACAGCGTTATGGGTGCCGCCGATGAGATAAACCAACTCACAAAGCCATTCACGGGAAACAAGATTCAGTTCGGGGCGTACAAACAAGGCGAAAGTTACAGCCGCACCGACATCACCCGTGACTACTTCAAAAAGGAGTTGCAGAAGTCGGCTTGGTCGCTGATTTTCGACAAGATGAACATGAGCAAGTATGTGACAACGGGCGTGCGTGAAGACATCAACCGCTTTGTCGAACGGCAATCGCACATCCCGTTCACGATGCACAACGTGTTCCGAATGCTCGAAGTGATTGTCGGGACGCAAGATAATCGCATGAAAAAGGTGCTTGTCGAGGCATTCGAGCATATTTGTTCGTTCAGCGCGGAAAATTCCACCGCCGGTGAAAAGTGGAAAACCAATTCCGATTACATGGTGAACCGGCGATTCATCGTGCCGTACATCTGCGATTACGATACCCGTTGGCCGAAAGACAAGGTAAGCGTTAGTTGGGGACACCATCGGGAACGTATCGAAGATATTGTTAAAGCACTCTGCTATGTAACGGGGGCGAATTACGACAGCTTCAAACCCCTTTACAACTTCGTTCACGACAACAAAATGGAGTGGGGGCAATGGTACGAATGGGGCTTCTTCCGCATCAAAGGTCACAAGAAAGGCACTATGCACTTCGAGTTTGTCCGTGAAGAAGATTGGTACAAATTCAATACGGAAGTCGCCCGAATCAAGGGTTGGCAACTGCCCAAGCAAAAAAACGGCAAGCGGAAAAACGATAACACCGAAATACTTAAAGCTGAATGACATGAAAAGTGAAAGAGCAAAACAGCACATTGAAGAAACGTCGATGCCGATGTTTACAACGTCAGACGTGAGAATGCTATACCAAACCGCCGCTGAAAGCGCGGTCAACCTTGCGGAAGCTGATGCACGAGAACGAGCGGTGAAAGCCTATTGCGCCACGTGCGGTTCATTTGAACAACAAAAAAGATGTGGCTATCGTACTGAAAACCACACTCCATGCCGATTTATCAATGAACGCTATTTATACGCTTACGACCATGCAAATCAATGAATTACGAATCGGAAGTTGGGTGGTTGTTAGGCCATTCACCCAAATAGTCAAGGACATCGAAATGTCGCAAATACATCCGCAAGTGTGCCAAGTCACCGGCATCATCAGGATGGGTGATTCGGCAATTGTGTATGTGAATGACAACAACATTGCCCCGGTGCCCATCAAACACATTATGGGCGTACCTCTGACCGAATCCATGCTTGAAAAGGGCGGGTTTCATAAGAGCCGCAACGAGCATGGAAACACGTTCCACATCATTGAAGATGACGGTTTTTCCGTCCGGTTCACCATCGAGCATTGGACAAAGACCGATTCCGAAAAGTACAAGAATCGGTTCCATGCTGACAAGGTGGGTAAGGTCGAATTTGTCCACCAGGTGCAAGACATTTTGCACGCGCTGTTTGGGACGAAACTTGACTTTTCGTTTCTACATTGTTCTGAGGTGGTTGCCGTTTACGAAGAATCCAAGCCAAATGAACCCGTTGCCATAACCATTAAAACTGATTGACATGATGACAGTTGAAGAATACCGCAAGGCGAAAGCCGACATCACTGAATATGAAAGCCAGCAACGGCAAGACATGAAAGAACGCGCCGAAAAACTGACCGCGTTTTTGAACGACCTTTTCCCGCAATATTCATTTGTTCGGGAAAGTGCGTGCTTCATAAGTAGCGCACAATATGCCGGTGATAAGGCTCTATGTACCCTTTCAATTAAATTTTACATGAAATAGCCATGAAGAATGATTCATCAGAACAAACCGCCATGCAGTTGTATGACGTATTGATGCAAATGGGCGAAGCTATGGTAACATCCGCAAAGGAGTTCAAGCGGTTCGACTGCCAAGCCCGGAAAACCTACGTTTCGATATACGAACGTGCGCTTGAAGAAGCGGTTGCGCGCGTGGCCTTTTACATGGGCAAAGCATCCACCGCAACGTGGGTGACACGTTGGTATTGGACGCGAAAGTATAACAAGGCAAAACACATGTTGGGCATGATTCGGCTTTGTCCGCCGCCCGTCCATCACAATTGCCGTTGCCAAATTACAGTAAAATGACTGGAAACACTATCTACCACGTGCAGTTCGGCGATGATGACAACCATTATTTCGGCTCCATCGCCGCCATATTCGACCGCTTCACGCCCAAGCGATTGGGAGTGTCAAAATCGCGGCTCTATTCGTTCAATGTCACGCCTGAACGACCATACAAAAACAAGGTGGTCATCATCCGCAAAGAGGTGATGCACCGTAAAAAAGGAAATAGAAATCCACGAAAGCCATGAACAAGAAGTGGTTTAGGCATAAGACATTCCGATTCCCGGACGGTAGTGCTTTAATTTATCGCCCATTGTGGATTGAAGATTTTGATGCCGATGAATGGGAAGAATTAACCGAAAAAAATAAAAAGCTATGATATGATAGGAGCGATTATAGGCGACATTGTTGGTTCACGCTTTGAGTTCAAGAACCATCGAAGCACCGAATTTGATTTGTTCACACGGGATTGTTCGTTCACGGATGACACCATTTGCACCATTGCGGTGGCGGAAGCCCTGGTTCACAACTATTCGTTTGAAGAAGCCTTTATGAAGTGGTGCCACCGATACCCGCACCCGAAAGGCGGTTACGGCGGTTCATTTCTCGAATGGTTGCGTTCGCCGAACCCACAACCGTATAACAGTTTCGGCAACGGTTCCGCCATGCGGGTGTCGCCGTGCGCGTGGATTTCGGATGACCGGGATGTAGTCTTGAAATTGGCGCGTGAATCCGCCGAATGCACGCACAACCATCCCGATGGCATCCGTGGGGCGGTGTGTGTAGCCGATTGCATTTGGCACGCCCGTATGGGGGCGAGCAAGGATGATATTCGCAATTTAGTCACCCGTGAATACTACTGCATTGGAACGACTTGCGAATACATACGCCGCACCAACACGTTCAACGAAACATGCCACGTTACCGTCCCCCAAGCCATTGTTGCGTTCTTGGAAAGTAGTAACTTTGTATCGGCAATTCGATTGGCTGTGTCCATCGGCGGTGACAGCGACACCATCGCCGCCATAACGGGGAGCATTGCGGAAGCGTTTTACGGTGTTCCGGTCAATGTTGCGTTCGGTGCGGCCAAATACTTGCCACATGATTTTTTTGTGGTTATCAGCGACTTTAACGACAAGTGCAATGGGCGATTATAGCATGTACCGATATTTCAAGGGCGAAAAGGACAACCCCTTTGACAAGGTGAATCAGAACACCGGGCACATGTTTTGGTTCTATGAATCGTGCTTCGAGCAACAATTTTCGGACAACGAAAGTTCGGATTGGTACGCCTTTTTCGGCGGGAAAGAATCGAAAACCGCCCAAAAGTTCACGGCGTTGCTGTCGGCGGAAGATTACGAACGCCCCGCCCAGAGCAAGAAAGCCGCCATATTCGACATTTGGCTAAACGACTATTTGTTTGTCGAAAAGCTGTACGGCGAATATGGCGGTGAAAACGAGTACTCAAAAGCGTATTTCGCTACATCTGTCCGATAACTTCCATGTCGATGTACCAATTGTTTCCGCTTCGCTCGACCTTGGTAATTCTGAATCGGCTTCCACGTTGCAAGATGATTTCGGCTTCATACCCGAAATTGCTTTGCTTGGTCTTGCCGTCCCAATCCTTTCCCGAACCCTTACCGTAATGTGAGAACGGTTCGGCATACAGCATCTTTGTACCCCGTGGGCAATAGATGTTGTACAACACGCGCTTGTCCGAGAATCCCGCGCCCTTGCTGTTGCCGCAACTCGAAAATCCGGGTTCGACACCCACTTTGCCCAACAGGGCGGCGCGGGCTTCTTTGACGGTCATGCCTTGCAAATCCACCCCGAACACCGCACGAACCGCCATTGCATCGACACCACGTTGCAACCACATGTCGATTTTGTAGGATGATTTGCCGACAATGCTTGTCAACGCATCGGCATCTTTCTTGGAATCATACGTGCCTGCATATTTCCCCGAATAGTGTTGTCCACGCAAAGGCTCGTTTATGTAATAACTTCCGGCGGTGTATCGGTATGCGCTCAACTTTTCATGGGCGGTGGCTTTCTGCCAAATGACTTCAAGCACGTCACGCACCTTGTCATCCGATTCTTTGGGTGTTTTCGCCCACAACGCCGCATCTTTCCGTGCTTTGGTATAGTTGGCTTCATCAAGACCGTCAAGGGCGTATTGGGCGGTCAATTTCTTGGCATCCCGTGCGGCTTTGGCGGCTTCGAGTTTGGCAACCTCATCGTTCAGCAACGATGCCTTTTGCTTCAATTGGGCAATCGGCGCGTTGCCAACTATCAACGCATCAAGTTCCGTTGCCAACTGCTTGACCTTTGCGCTTTTCGTGGTCTTGGTGAAGTCAAGGGCGTGTTCGATGCTCGTTTGAATGCTCTGTTTTTCAATCAGATATTCGACATGCACAAGCCGCTTCTTGTACGCATCTTGGGCGGCTTTCCATGTCGGGAACTTGCTTTGCGCCCCGTATTTGTCGGTGCCCAAATATTCGTCTATCTCAAACTTCAGCTTCTTGACTTGCTGTTCCAATGGCAGACTTTCCCATGTCGCAAGTTTCGATTGAACGGCATTGAACACCGATTGGATGGTTGGCATGTCGTATTGTGCTTTCAGGGCTTTCACGCCGACAAGCAACGTTTCAAGTCGGTTGATTTCAACACGTTCATCCCATGCGGCCTTGACTTGCACTTTGTGGGTCAATTGGGTCATCATGGCATCGACCGTGGCGATGTCCGCCCCGCCCTGGATGGCATTGCGAATCTTGCCCAACAACGTGGTAATGGCACCGCTTCCGGTGCCGAATTGCGCATCGAGTTCCGCCAATTGACCGTCATACTTACGGCTTGCGACACGGGTGTTCCAACGGGCTTGAATGTCCGCCTTTTCTTGTTCTGTTTTGATGGGCTTGACGGGCTTAGGCGGTGCCACCTCATTCAATCCCTGCGACAACAACCCGTCCTTGAAGTTGTCCTTGATGAAATAGGGGGTCGATGCCCACCCGTCTTGCTTGCCCTCGTTTTCGGCAACCCAATCCTTGAATCCTTGCGGCACATCGGTAACGGCGTTCTTGGCTTGTAGCTTCTTGTAGGCCGTCCCTTTCAAGGCGGCTTTCAAGTCGGACAATTCTTGTTCATCGAACGTGTCATCGTCCATCAATATGGCGGTGGCGTAACACATACATTGCGGGTGCCACCCCTTGAATTTGAACGTCTTGGGGTATCGCCCTTTCAGTTGGTCGCAAATCTCGACACCCTTGAACTTCACCTTTTTCAACCATTCTTCATGGCGGTTGGACACGTGAATTTCAAACCCCACAACGAAATCGAGTTGTTGCCACCGCAACCAATCGGCTTCACGGTACGCCATGTTCACTTCCGAACGGGCAAGACGCATGGCGTTCTTGTAACTCGAACGGTACACCCCTTGCCCCGGATGGAACGCCTTGGCCGCTTTCGACAAAACAAGGTTGCCACGCTTGTCACGCACGCGCCGGAATAGGTTGTCGGGGTCTTGCAGGTTCTGCCGCAAGTCTTTCGACAGCTTTTGCGCACTCGTTCCCGCGCCCAAGCCAACGTCAAGCCCATATTCGATTTGGGTTTTGTATTGGTCGCAATATTTCCACACCCGTTGGGATAGGTTCAACCCGCCCACCTTGCGCCCCTGGAACGTATGCAAGGCATCCAAATTGCGGTCTTGCATCTTGCCCAACCGCGCCTTGCTCAACTTCGATGTGTCCATGATGGACGCTACAAATTCATCGTTCTTTTGACAGGCGAACAACCATTGCTTGCGCGAACCCGATGTAATCACGCCCGTCATCTTGCTTGCAAGCCTCTTGATGATGCTTTGGACTTGCTTGTGGGTTTGCGGGTAATCCTCGAATGCGAACGGCTTATCGGGGCTGTATTTGCCCTTTGCGGCGATGCTTGCGATTTCGCTCGTGGCACGATTAAACAAAGCATCCACCGCCGCCGCATATTGTTCGGTGGTGATGTAGTGCTTTGCATCGAATCCCTCAAAGGAAAATCGCTTCGTCTTTTGCCGCTTTGCCATGCCTTACGCCTCTGTCGGTTCGCCGATGGTGAATGTGTTGTCCCGGCTCGATTCGTCTTGCATTTGCTCAAAATCGGCTTCCGGGTCTTGGGAAAGGTTGGCCGCTATCACCGACTGTTTTTGCGAAATCAGGGGCTTGTTGCCGTTGGCGGTCAACCACTTGTTGATTTCGTCAATTTCGTTTGTAAGCATGTACGGAATGACTTCCGGTTCGATTTCCATTTCATCGCAATCGGCTTCAAGGGACGTGTTGAATAGACCGATGAACGCTTTTATCACGTTCACGCGCCGTTGCAAGTATTCATCGAAGATTTCCCGCTTGTCCTGGACTTTCAAATGGGCATCCATGAAAAGCAATTGCAGGGCGATACCGCTGATTGCACCAAGCCCCTTGACCGAATCGAACGAAATGTCGGGGGTTTGGGTAATGGTGTAAATCATGCGCAAAAGCGTTTCGATTTCCAATTTGACCGATTCGGGTGCGCTTGCCCATTCAAGGTATTTGGCATCCGCCGTGTCTTCGCCCTCGATGATGGCACCCGATTCACCTTTCTTGGAAAACCCTTTCAATTCACCTTTGATGAAGATTTTGGGTGCGGCATGGTAGTCGTTGGTGTCTGCAAAGTTGGAAAGCAAGGTTTCCAAACGGTCAATCAGCGAATCCACATCTTGCGTTTCAAATTCATCTTGCCGGGCGAAAATGATGGGTATCTTGCCGATGGCAACTTTCTTGGGGTACCCCTCGACCACATCGAAACCGTTGGCACCACGTACCCATAACCAATGTTCGGTGTCGGTGTAGGTTTCAAAGTAGTCAACCGACACGTCCGCCTTGTTCGTTTCGTTGCGGCTAAACTCGCGTGAAAACGCCGTCATGTCGCCCGATTCATCGAAATATGGGTATAGCGTATCGCCGAACGCCGGTGAAAACAGCGCACAACGCAACTTGAACTTCGATTGAAAGCCATAATGCTTGTGAGGCTTTTCCACGGGGTACCACAATTCGGCGCACTCCTTGAACCCGAATGTCGCACGGGCGATTTTGCGGTTCAGCGATGCGCATTTCACATCATACAAAATGCGCTTCATGGCTTTGGCAATCAATTCTTGGTTCGCCCCTATGGGGTTGGAATTGTAGGCAGGGGGATTGCCGAATAGGAAAGCGACCGCCCGTTTGATAATCAGCTTTTGTATAGCCAATCGAATACGGGCGACCTTTTCAATCTTGTAGTTGGTCGCTTCACCGCCGACCTCGATGACCTTTTGCGCTGAATTGGCTTCGTTGTCGGCATCCACTTTCACGCGCTTGTCGGGGCGCAATATTTTGTCGTTGACATCGTGTTCGTCCGGGTCAAGTGCTTTCTTGGCACTTGCCACGTCCGGGGTGGGCGTGTATCGCCTTGTCTTCAATTCGGCAATCATTTCACCGACCGTCCCCAAACTGAAAATCTGTTCTATGGTCATAATATTTCGTATTATAGTAACTCACATTAGTAGCCAAAAAGCCCCGCAACGTCTTGTTTGGCGCGTTTCTTCCGTTTCTCGACCGTGCCGGTCAGGGCATCGGGGGCATCATCGTGTTCGTTCTTGCCAATCTTCAAATAGCCGCCAATGGCCGTGGCGAACTCCGGGAACATCTTCTTCCACCCTTGTGGCATGAAAGTGAGGTTCTGCACGGCGGCGGAATTGGCGTATATGCGGATGGCTTTGTTGTCCGTTTGGTGGAACCACTTGAATTTGGTTTTGGCGTTTTCCATCAACCGGCATTGCTTTTCCACGGCACGTTGAAACGACCGACCGCCGCCGTTCGATTCGACCGTGCATTCTTGCACCGTGTGTTTGGTCAGCATTCGAGCAAGTGCCGGTTCGGTGTATTCCATCGGCTTTTGGGTGTACATCACATCCACGATGTAGTTACCCACCTCGGTTTCATCGTATATGATGGCACACAAGTAGTCCGCACCCGTGTCGGCACTATCCACATACGCCTTGCGGATGCTGTATTCGGTGGCGGGTTTGATGCCGTATTCGACAAAGCCGCTTTCGTACATAAGCCCCTCGCTTGGCTTGGGGTCTTGTTGGTAGAGCGAATCGAACACATGGGGGTTACGGGCGCGGGTGGCTTTCAGCTTTTCGAGCGCATGACGGTCAGGCCAAAGGGCTTCACCCTCATTCCGGGGGTCGTATTCAGACGGCGCACCCTCTTTGATGGCTCGATATATCACGACAACCCACCCGTTGTGGTTCTCGATGGGGTCGTAAATGCCTTGTTGCCGCAATAGCGTCCCCGCCAAATCATCTTCATGCCAACGTGTGAACACGATTAGTTGTTGACTGCCATTGTGCAAGCGGGTTTCGGCAACGGTGTCGTACCAATCGGACACCGCTTCACGCACCACCGGCGACCAGGCTGTTTTGGCATCCTTGTAGATGTCATCCATTATCAGAATGTCCACGGGGTCGCCCGTCAAGGCACCGCCCACACCCACGGTCTTGAACCCGCCCCGGAACCCGACAATTTCACATTCATCGGCGTTGCGCAACCATGCCCCCGCAACGGTGGTAATGTTGCTTGCATTCAGGGTCGTTTGCGGGAATATGTCGGCATATTCGGGTGCGTCAATGATGCGTTGGATTTCACGGTTGAATTTACGCGCTTTGGGCGCATTGTAGGACACAATCGCCACCTTGGTATCGGGGTGTTGCCCAACGATGAATGCCGGGAGCCGCCTTGTCGAACCCTCGCTTTTGCCATGTTGCGGGGGCATGAACACCATCAGTTTCTTGATGTTCCCGTGGGCAAAGTCGGTCAGAACGGAATAATATCGCCGGTGGAAGTCGGCGGGAACGAATGTCGGCATGGTGGAAAGGGTAAAGCGCAACAAGTCCGTCCGGCTTTCACGCACCAAACGTTCTTGCAACGCCCTCATATACAACCCCTTTTCCTTGCGTGTCATCATCGCTCTACTTGTCAAGTTTCCGTTCGAGTTCCGCAATACGGGCATCCAATTCAGTATCGGACATTTGCCCGAATAACTCTTTGCCATCCTTGCCCGTCACCTCGGTCGATTGCTTGTTCTTCCACGTTTCGGGGTCGCCGTTGGTCAGGGTGAAGATGATTGCCGCCGTGTCGGGTTGGAAGTGCTTGTCCACCGTCTTTTGTTCCTTGATTTTGATAATGGACTTCTTTTTGCCGGTTTCGGGGTCAATCTCTTTCTTGCCTGTATCAACATGGGTGGTATGTTTTTCTTGCACCGTGTACCCCTGAATCTTCTTCAAAAGGCTTTTTCGGGCTTCCGCCACGAAGAACTGCATACGGGCTTCTTTGGCATCACGGACGGCGATGGCAAATTCTTCATGCTCATTCATCCAATCGTGAAAAGTGGTGTGGGTGATACCGACACGTTGGCATATTTCGGCAATAGTAAAGGTGTCGGACTTTATCAGTTCGACAATCTCTTTCACGATAGATTTCCCGTATTTTGCCATTTATGCCCCGATTTTTATAAGGTTTGTAAGGTTCGCACCCTTACTCTTTCAACTCGCACTTGAATCCCCTATCCTGTAACTCACTGAATAACAGCGATAATTTGGTGACATCGCCGCACTCGACAATCAATTTTGTCGAAAGCACTTGTTTGCCCTCGTCTTCCGATTCGTCTTCATCGGTGGCGGCAAAATCGGGAATCCCCCAATCATCGGGGTCGATGTCAAACTGTTCGCATACCTGGGTGATGGTGTCTTCATCCCAATCAAGGTTCGCTTTAGCGGTGGCATTGTCGGCCAACGCAAGTTCCCGCCCTTTGGCGGAATCCAAGTCGATGTCGATACGCTTGACGGCGACAAGTTTTGTCCCGTCCGTTTCGACAATGATGACATCTTCGATACCGATTTGCCCCGCATTCTCGGTGGCTTTGTTCCCGGCGATGATTCGATTGTTCTTGTCCAAAAGGATGGAACGCCCCGCCCCGAACTTGCGCATCGAATTTTCAATCAGGTGTTGCCCGTACTCGGTGCCCTTGTTGAAGTTCTTGTCATCGGGAATCAGTTGTTCGATGTTGGTTTCGATAATCTTTGCCATGACATGCCGAATTTATGATTTCAAGCCCCGCAACGCCCTTTTTACAGCGTTGGCAATGTTGTCCGTCAGATTGGACACGAAAGCGCAAAAACGGGCTTTTATGGGCGGTTTTACGAATGGCAATTCGCCCGACACAAAGACGGGCGGTTGAGTTGTTCCCGACACCACGCCCAACCACACTTTGCCGGTGAACAAGATTTTCAGACGCTCGATGAACGTGGGCTTCCAACACGAAACGCATTGTCTGCCGTCACTCCACACCGGGAGCGGCGAACACTCTTTGTCCGTCATTTCGGACGGTTTTTGCAATACCTTAGTGGATTGCGGAAAGTCTATTGGCTTCATTTTCCGATATTTTGCATTTGCAATGCAAAAATAAAGCGGTGTATCATAATAATACACCGCTTCACGCAAAAAGATAGGCATTACTTATCCACAACGCATTGTGATTGGAAGCCCTGCATAGTGCCATGCCAACAAAGCGGCATCCCGCATGTCTTGGCTTGTTCGCCCCATCAACCCGGTGAACGAAGACAATTCTTCGTGGGTTATCTTGCCGTCATGTCCTTTCCAACACTTCCGCAACGGGTAATGCTCCAGGCATTCAAGTCCGTAATACTTGCACATCTCAACGATTTTGCGCCCCGTTTCGTGGTTGCGCCCGGCGGAATTGCCTTTGGCCGCCGACATCGCCTTGCTGTCCCTTTGGCGCAAGTGCCAATTCGACTTGTTCAACCAACCGGCTTCGACCACCACGATGACCGTTTCGCCCGTTTCTTCCGACACTTTTTTGGCGTGCCGCAAGTATTCGAGCAATTCCGGAAATGGCAGGCTTGACGCTTCCAATTGACGTGTCGCCATTTTCAGATACGCCACCCCCGACTTGTCCACATCCGGGTCGATGGCAATGATGTTGTCATGCTTTTTCATCTTCGTTCTTGTTAGGTGATTTTGGCTTAAACGCAACTTGATATAGCAATTCGCGTTGGATGTCTGACAATACGGTGAATCCCTTTCCTAACCACATGCAAAGGATTTGAGGGATGCCAAACGCAAGCACCACAACCCAAAACAGTACCCCCCACCAAAATCCCGTGCGTTCAGTCACTTTTATCGTTTTCTTCATGGCTCCAATGTGTTTGTGTTTCGATAATCAAATAGTTGCGGCTTCACGTCTTGGCGGCGCATGATTGAAGCGTAAATCGCCCGTTCCGAATGGTGGCAGGCTACTTGCC